>Ga0335075_10014813_pt1 | contig 11693 bp, 8 predicted proteins | sample Lox_Sample_24_FD_206723 | JGI IMG/M metagenome (GOLD analysis project Ga0335075, IMG submission 206723) | Soil microbial communities from Loxahatchee National Wildlife Refuge, Florida, United States - Lox_Sample_2.4 | ecosystem: Environmental > Terrestrial > Soil > Wetlands | place: USA: Florida...
CTTTGCCGAGGTGCTCGGCGCGCTTGTCGAAATGCGTGACCATGAGGGTAGCGCGCTCGGCCGCATATTGGCGGCACGGCTCGGCGAGATTGCCGCGCTGGCGCAACGTGCCGAACTGGCGCCCGGCCGCCGGCCTGAAGCCATCCGCGAGCGGCTCGCCGAACAGGTGGCGACGTTGTTGGCGCAGTCCGATCGATTCGATTCCGACCGGTTGCATCAAGAGGCGATCCTGATTGCGACCAAGGCTGACGTACGCGAAGAGCTTGACCGCCTTGCCGCGCATCTCGCGCAGGCGCGGCTTCTGATCGACCATGGCGGACCGGTCGGCCGCCGCTTGGATTTTCTCGCGCAAGAGCTCAATCGCGAAGCCAACACGCTGTGCGCCAAGGCCAACGACGTCGAACTCACCAATATCGGCCTGGAGCTCAAAGCCGCGGTCGAGCAATTCCGCGAGCAGGTGCAGAACGTGGAATAGGCATGACGCGCGGGGGCCGAAATCGAATGAGAATCGCGCGACGCGGCCTCATGCTGGTTCTGTCCTCGCCGTCAGGCGCCGGCAAGACCACGCTCTCGCGCATGCTGCTCAAGGCCGACGGCAATCTCGAGCTTTCGATCTCGGTCACGACGCGTGCGCAGCGTCGCGGTGAGATCGATGGACGCGATTATCATTTTATCGAACTTCCCCGGTTCAAAAAAATGGTGAAGGCGGGGGAGCTTTTGGAGTGGGCGGAAGTTTTCGGAAACTGCTACGGCACCCCGCGGCGACCGGTGGAAAAAGCATTGCACGCCGGCCGTGACGTTCTGTTCGATATCGATTGGCAAGGCACGCAGCAACTGCACGAGAAGGCGCGCGATGATCTGGTCAGCGTTTTCGTCCTGCCGCCGACAGTGAAGGAATTGGAGCGGCGACTCAAGCGCCGAGCCCAGGACAGCAACACCATCATCCGCTCGCGCATGGCCAAGGCGGCGGGCGAGATGAGCCATTGGCCGGAATACGACTACGTCATCGTCAATCACGATAAAGCAGAAGCTTTTGCCGAAGTGCGCGCCATTCTTGCGGCGGAGCGGCTCAAGCGCGAGCGCCAGATCGGTCTCTCCGCCTTCGTGCGCGGCTTGCAGGCGAAGCTGTAAGGGTTGACGGTATTAAACCGCAAGCACGGTGCGGCCGACGACGTGTCCGGCGCGCAAATCGTCAAGCGCGGCCTGTGCCTCGCCCAGCGGGCGATCGCGTGTCGGGATCGGTGCGATGTTTTTCGTGCGCACCAGATCGAGAAGCTCGCGCGCCTCGGCGAGCGTACCAGTCAGCGTTCCCTCGATTGTTATGGCCTTGAGCGCGAACATCGCGGCGGCGATGGAAAAATTGCCGCCGAGAAGTCCGGTCACCACGACTTTACCGCCGCGCGCCAGCAAGCCGGTTGAGAATTGCAGCGATTTTTCGGAGCCGACGAAATCGCAAATTGCCGACAGCCCGCCGGTTGCCGCCATGACGGCCTTGCGCGCCTGCGGATCGGACGGATCGTAAGCTTGGGCCGCGCCGGCTGCGATCGCGATCTTTCGTTTCTCGGCGTCGATGTCGGCGACGATCGGGGGCGTGCGAAACAGCGCACGGGTAATCGCAATGCCCATCATGCCGACGCCGCCGAGCCCGACGAGGAGCACCGGGCCGCGTTCTGGCTTACCGGTGAAGCGTTTGAGTGCCGCGTAAGCGGTCAAGCCCGAGCACATCAGCGGTCCGGCAAAATCCGGCGGCAGCGGGACATAATCGAGCAGGTAGCGCGGATGGGCGACCAGTACGTGGCTGGCGAAACCGCCATCGACCGCGATGCCGAGATGCCGCGGATTTGCGCATAAATTTTCCTCGCCGCCACGGCAAGCGGCACATGTTCCGCAGCCGATCCAGGGATAGACAGCGACGCAGCGGCCGACGATCGCGCCATCGGCCTGTTCGCCTGCGGCTTCGATCACGCCGGCAATCTCGTGGCCGAGCGTGAACGGCAGCGCGCGGCCGGCGCTGACGTCGAGCTTCTTGTCGCCGCCGAGCGAGAAATAGCCGTCTTGCATGTGCAGATCGGAATGGCACACGCCGCAGCGCTCGATGCGCACCAATACTTCGTTGCCGCGCGGCGTCGGACAATCAACGACGGTTTCGCAAAGCGGTTGGCCGTAGGCGATCAGCGACTGGCGGCGCATTTTAGTCATGGCAGATTCTATCTTCGGCGGCATCGCCGCCGGCATCATGCCCGAGACCGCGTTGCGGGGCGAGAGCGCGCGCGAGCGCAACGAAGTCGGCGACAGAGAGGTCTTCGGCGCGTGAAGTTGGGCTCAACCCGGCGACCGAGAGAAGCGCTGTCGTATCGCCGCCGAGCGAGCGCAGGCTTTGACGAAGCATTTTGCGGCGCTGTCCAAACGCGGCTTGCGTCACGGCTTCAAGCAATGCGCGATCGCAACCAAGCGGTGCCGGCCGCGGCACTATCCGCACCAGCGAGGACGTGACTTTCGGCGGCGGCACGAAAGCCGCAGCGTTGACGTCGAAGACGATCCGCGCCTCGCAGCGCCATTGCACCAGAACGGACAGCCGTCCGTAGCTTTTCAAGCCGGCGGCGGCGACGATGCGTTCGGCGACCTCGCGCTGGAACATCAGGACGGCGCAGTCGTACCAGGGCGGCCAAGGTTCGACGGCGACCCACTGGACGAGCAGCGCGGTCGCGACGTTATAGGGCAGGTTGGCGACAATGCGCACCGGGCCGCGATCGAGAAGAGACCGCGGATCGAAGCCAAGCGCATCTGCCGCAACAATGTCCAGGCGGCCGGGATAACGTTCGGCAATCTCCCGCAGCGCCGCAATCGCCCGCTCGTCGCGTTCGACCGCGATCACACGGGCTGCGCCGAGGGCCAACAGCGCGCGGGTAAGCCCGCCCGGCCCGGCGCCGATTTCCACCACCGTCGCATCGGCCAGTGCTCCCGCGGCACGCCCGATGCGGGCGGCGAGATTCAGGTCGAGAAGGAAGTTCTGTCCGAGCGTTTTTTTGGCGGTCAGGCCGTGACGGCGAATGACTTCGCGCAACGGCGGCAAGCCATCCGCCGCAACAGCGCGTGCCGATTCGATTGAACCGGAGAGCGCGCTGGATTTTTTGTTTTGTCGCATTTTCTCACGGCAAACCGCTGTCCACCTTTTCGTGAAGATGCTTTTAGGTCAGGACGCGCGCAGTAGCGTCGGGTGCTCGGCAGTGGCGAGCCGTGCCGCCAATCGTAGCGCCGCGACCAGGCTCGTGGCATCGGCGCGGCCGGAGCCGGCGATATCGAAGGCGGTCCCGTGGTCGGGCGAGGTTCGCACGAAGGGAAGGCCCAGTGTGACGTTGACGGCGTGATCGAAGGCGAGCGTTTTGATCGGGATCAGCGCCTGGTCGTGGTACATGCACAGCGCCGCATCGTAGGCCGCGCGCGCCCGCGCGTGGAACAGCGAGTCGGCCGGCAGCGGTCCTCGCGCATCGATGCCGTCGGCAATGAGCCGGGCGACTGCGGGCATGACAATCGCGTGATCCTCCTCGCCGAACGCGCCGTTTTCACCGGCATGTGGGTTGAGCCCAGCGATCGCGAGCCGTGGTCGGGCGATGCAAAACCGTTCGGCAAGATCGCGGGCGACGATACGCCCAGTCTCGACCACAAGCTCGGTCGAAAGATGCTGAAAAATTTCGCGAAGTGGGAGATGGATCGTCACCGGCACAACGGCGAGCTCTGGCGACCACAACATCATCACCGGCCGCAGGAAGTTGCCGGTCGCTTCTTGCACCAGCGTAGCCAGAAACTCGGTGTGGCCCGGCTCGGCAAAGCCCCAATCGTACAGCACGTTCTTCGCCACCGGATTGGTGACGATCGCCGCCGCTTCGCCCGCAATGACGTCGGCGACCGCGCGACGAATGGAGCCGATGGCGGCAGGAGCGCTCGATCGGTCGGGCCGACCCGGCTCGGCGGTCACCGAAACGTCGAGAACTGCCACCGGCAAAGCGGATGAAAACGCGGCGGCGGCCATCGCCGGCCGAACCACCGCGATCGGAACATCGAGACCGAGCCGGCGGGCTCGCCGACGAAGAAATTCGGGATCGGCCGCGACGTAAAATGGTGGGATGCCGACTTCGCCGCGTCGATGCCAGACCGCAAGCAGGAGGTCGGGGCCGATGCCGGCGGGCTCGCCGAGCGTCAATGCCAGTGGCTGCACAATTTCGCTTCTCGTCGCCTATTTGTCTTCCGGCATCTTGTATTCGATCATTGCCTGGCGACGCAAATCCTCGAGGTAGCGCTTGGCTTTGGCGCCGAACTTCTGCTGCAGCATTTGTTCGCGAATTTCACGCATTTCCGGCGTATCGGACTTGGTTACCTTCTTGGCGCAAATCGCAAACATCTGTATGCCCTCCGCCGTCGTTTCCGGTGGCGTGAGGCGGCCGATCGCGGTGCCGTCGAGTATTTGGCGCAATTGCTGAGCGAGATCGGCGGAAAACTTCGACACTTGATCGCGCACGGCGACGTCAGGCAAGGCGCGCGCGAAAGCGATGCCGTCGTCGCAGTTTAGAAAGCGCGCGCGCAGCTCTTCGGCTTCGCGCTTGCGGGCTGCATATGCCGCGTCAGGCGAACCGCGCGGCACAATGAAGACGACGGGCCGCATGATGTACTCGTAGCCCACATCGTTTTTCTCATCGGGCTTGTGCAGCTCGAGTTGCGTTTCGACGTCCTTATCCCTGATTTCCAAGCTGGCCTTGTAGCGTCCACGCACGAGATTGGTCCAGGCAATCTGAGCACGTAACCGTCGCTTGAGCGTGTCGGCGCTGGCGCCGTTGCTGACAAGCACTTGCGTTAGCTTCTGAGCGTCCAATCCCATGCGATGGGCAACGTCGGCATAAGAGGCGTCCACTTGCGCATCCGAAACGTCGAGACTGAAACGCTTGGCCTCCTTTACTTCCAAAATTTCGTCGATCAGGCTGTCGAGCACTTGTTTGCGCGTGGGCTGCTTTTTGTTGCTCAGTTGAATGAACCTGCTGCGATGCTCGAAGTCGAGGGTCGTGATCGGCGTGCCGTTCACCAGTACAATGACTTGTTGGCAATGGGCGCGCGACGGCGCGGAGACCATTATTGCCGCGGCGAGCAGCGCCACGGCAGCAGCTTCCCAACACCTGCGGGACGCGATCTGCAATGTCACTTTGATTGGTTTCTCCTCGCCAGTTGCGTATTTGCCCTTGTCATCTCCCAGTCCATTCCAGGTTCACGCCAGTCTCCATATTACCTCGGTGAGGGGAAATTTAGAACGTGGAAGCGATGGGAGCCAACACGTCCGGGCCGAGCGTGCGCAAGCTCATTTGAAACATAACGGTGTTGTTCGGTGTCGGAGTCGTACCGGTGTAGATGTAGGATGTGACGTAGTTCAGCGACAGCAGCAGGCAGTCATCGGTATAGCCGATTCCAAACCGGGTCTGGTCGAATTCATGGACGGCAAGGTCGTAACGTAGGGAGCCGAGCAGCACCCAATTCTGCGTCAGCTTGAACGCGGCGCCGGTGAGGATTTCCTCGCGTTGCGTGAGAAAGCCGATATCCGGCTGCGGCGCGTAGTCGCCGTACATCAACTGCAACGTCCAACGATCGAAATTGGCGCGCGTTTCGAACTCAAGGCGCTGTGGCGTGAAGGTTTCCTGGTCGAACCGCCCGCGCGCGGTGAACGAAAAAACCTGGTTGGGCTGGTACATGATGCGCCCGACATAGTCGGAGACCGTCTTGTCCAAGCCGCTCTGCAATCCGGTGTTGGTGAGGTCGGCGACCGAATAGGAATTCAACCCATAGATTTGATAGGACTGTCCGAACAGAACATCGAAGTAGCCGGCTTTGTTGACTTGAGCGGTATATTCAAAAGCAGCGTTGACGCGACCGCCGCCTTCGACGCGGTCCCAGCCGGAAAACTTGTTGATTGAGAACAGGTTGCTGTCGCTGAACACCACGCTCTGGGCATCCTCGTTGGGAAACTTGCCGATCTCCGGCTCATTCGGACGCAAAATGACCTGCGCGATCGGCTGGACGGTCTGCGTGCCCCACGGCTCCACGTCGACGAACGGATAACGGTACTCGACCCCGGCATCCGGCATGGCGCGCGCCACCTCGCTTTGGCCGGGATCAATGAAGTTCGAGATTCCCGCCGTGTTCTCGATATCCAGTTGGGCCGCGTCGCCGCGTACCCCAAAGAACGGCGTGATCATCTGGCCGCTGTCCGTGACCAAAGTGCGGCGCCAGTCCACCTCGGCGGAAGCGCGGGTGTAAGTTCCCGCGATGCCGCGCAACAGACAATTGGACGAGTTGAGGAGCGCGGGATTATTCGACGAGCACAAGCCATTGTTGTCCGCATTCTGGTTGATGGCCTGAAACTCCGCTTGTTGCCGGGTGAGACTGGTCAAATTGAACTTGTAGCTCAATTCGCCGCCCATCACCGGCTGCCCCAGCACATTGGAGTAATCGAGCACCGGGTGGATGATGGGAATCTGGCCCTGCACGTCGGCGCCGGAGAAGCCGTAGTAATAAATCGAGCGAATATCGAAATAGCTGCGGTCACCGACGCCGGTGAGGTAGACTTGCGAGACTCCCTCGGAAGCGACGCCGGTGTGGAAGGGATCGAACGACCCTAGGAATTGGCCGAGCTGATAGTCGAACAGGAACTGAGTGTCGGTCATCAGAAGCCCGGTCCATCCCCACACCCACTTATCGGTGAGCGCGAACTGCCCGGCGGTCTGGACGGCGCCGCGGAACACATTGGCGGTCGGGCTGTCGGCGCCGTCGCGAGCGGCAAAATAGCCCGGATCGGTTTGAAAAACGCCGGCAGCCTTGATCGAATAGGATCCGTTGATCAGGCGTTGGCGCCACACCGCCTGCAACAGCTCACCCTGTTTGGTCGTCACTATCGTCGATAACGTCAGGTCTTTATCGGGCGCGATCGCCCAGAAGTAGGGGATTTCCATGCTGCCGCCGTAGGCGGTGCCGTAGCCGAGGCCCGGAAATAAAAATCCGCTCTTGCGCGATACCGACGGATCGGGCGACGACATGAACGGAAAATAAGCAAGCGGCAAACCGAAGAACTCGACGCGAGCGTCCTCGAAATAAACCATCTTCTCGCTGTTGTCGTGGATGATCCGGGCGGCTTCGATCTGCCAGAGCGGCGGCTTCTTGGGATCGTCCTTGCACGGCTCGCAGGCGGTATAGACGCCGTTTTGCATGACCGTATATCGGCCTTTGTCGCGATCGGCGCGCGCTGCGGCAAAGCGCGTATCGTCGGCGGTTTCCAGCCGCAAAGAATCGACAAAGCCGTCGCGGTAATCGTCGGTGAGATCGATGAACTGGCCGTAGGTTATCTTGCCGTCGGGCTCGGTCAGCCTGACGTTGCCGCGCGCCTGCAGACGCTTGGTTTTTTCGTCGTAGACGACCTCGTCCGCTTCGACGGTCGATCCCCGATAGTAAATTTGAACATTGCCGACCGCGGAGACCGTGTTGTTGGTGTAGTCGTATCTGATCTCGGTCGCCTGCACGAGCATGGGTGCGTCCGACGGCGTAGCCGGCGGCTTCGGCGCCGCCGGCCGCGGCGGGAAATGCAGCAGATTGCCCACCGACTGCGCCAGCGATCGTTCGGGTACCAACAGAGAATACCCGGCGAACACAAGCAGCGCGGTGAGGATTGCTATACCCGCACGAACGTCGCCACGGAACGCGGAACAAAGAGGGCGGACCGCACGCACCACTACCCGTCCTCCTGGTACAACAGCACGACGAGCCCAGTGAGACCGCCGACCAATACAGGAATCCATGCCGCCATGACCGGCGACATGAGTTCCGATTTGCTCATGTCCTCCGTGAACTTTGACAATACGAATAACAGGAAGCCGGCGGAAATTCCGCCGAGGACCATTTTCTGCACGCCGCCGAAACGGAAGAAACGCAGGCTCACCGAAGCGGCAAGCAAGACCATGGCGGTCAGTAGAAAGGGCCGCGACAGTAACTGCTGGTATTGCAGCCGGTAGCCGGCCGCGCCCAATCCGGCCCGATCCGCCAACTCGATGTACGAAGGCAATTGCCAGAACGGGACGGTCTCGGGCGTGGCAAAGCTTTCCCGTACCTGTTCGAGCGTCAAATTGGTGGGAAACCGATAGGTGTCTTGCAGCACGGGCGGGGTGCCGCTGGCGTAGATGCGGGCGTCGTTGAACCGCCAGTAGCCTTGCTCCAGGGTGGCGCTGTTCGCTTCGATTCGTTCCTTGAACTGGCCGGCGTTATCGAAGGTGTAGACGCTGACGCCGCCGAGTTGGGAGCCTTGCCCGCGGCTCGACTTGGCGTTGATGATCGCGGCGCCGTCGGCATTGCGCTGACGCACCCAGAAACCGGCGGTATTTTCCTGTAATGCCGAGGCCGGGAGCTCGCCCATCATCTCGGCTTCGAGCCGCTTGGAACGCTCGTGCAGCACGGCTGCGATCGGATTGTAAAGCGTCGTAGCGAGCACGCCGAACAGGAACGCGACGATCATCGACGGCGCCACGAATTGCCAGGCGGAAACACCGGCGGCGCGCGCAACGACCAATTCGAGGCGGCGCGACAGCGTCAGGTAGCAGGACATCGCGCCAACCAGCACCGCGAAAGGCAGGATGCGCTCGGAGAGCTGGGGAACGCGGAACATGGAAATTTCGGCGAGCACCAGCGCCGTCGCTTTCGGCCAGTCGGAACTGCGACGCAACAGCTCGACGTAGTCGATCATCGCGGCAAGCGCCACCACGCCGAAGAATGAGCCGGTTACGGATTTGAGAAAGCGAAATCCGAAATAACGGGAAAGCGTACCGGTAAGCATCGGTGCGGCCCTCACGTCGCCGTCGCTTTGGCAAAGCGTTCGCCAATCGCGGTTGCGAGTTTCGATACCGCGGCGGCCGGCTCGATGGCTTGGCCGCGTGAAATTTGCCACGACCCGGCGACGATCGAGCCGATCAGCGCGACGTATTGCGCGGCAAGAGCGCTCGGCACGTGCACGCCGACAATGACGCTGAGAAATCCGACCAAGCGCAACAGCGACACCGCACCGATCAAAGCCACCAGCGCCAGCGTGCGGCTTTGCCTGGTCGTTTGCGGCGGACCGAGAAAAGCGTAGGCCAGAATGACGAATGCCAGGGGATAGAGGGGGGTGGCGAACCGGTCATGCAGCTCTGATCGATATTCGCCCACTTGTGCGGCGGAAAGCGGTTCGTCGGACCGCGGCCACAACAAATCCCAAATGTATTTTTCGCGCACATTGTAGACGATGTTTTGGGTACCGCTGGTGAATTTCGATAGATCGAACGGATAACGGTCGAACGTCACGATACGCGGATCGCGTTGGCCAGCTTCGAGGCGCTGCACGCTGCCTTTCTCCAGAACGAGAAACGCGCCGCTGTCGTTCTTCACGATCTCGCCGCGCTCGGCGAGAAATGTGACGTGCTCTTTTGGATCGCGCCGGTCGTCGAGGAATATGCCGAGCAGGAGTCCGTTCGGCCGCCGGTCGGCGATGTGGAAGGTGAGATTGCCGCCGACGGTGGTGAAACGCCCCGGCTGGACGATGTTGGTGAGGATGTCGGCGCGAACTTGCGTCGCCCAATCGCGCAGTTCGCGCAAGCTGAGCGGCGAAACGTAGGCCGCGATGACGGAAGCCAGCAGCGAAACCACCAGAGCCACCGCTATGAACGGCCTGACCAGCCGCCACGGCGAGACGCCGGCGGCGTTCATCACGATGATCTCGGAATCGGAGCTGAGTTTGTTGAGCACGTGCGCGACGGCGAGCACCAGGGAAATCGGCGCGATCATCATGACCAGCAGCGGGATAAGCAGCCCGGTAATCCCGATAAAGACGAAAACCGTTTGCCGTTGGCTAGTGATCAGGTCGAATTCGCGGATCGCCTGCGTGAACCACATCACGATGGTCAAGCTGACGCAGGTGATCGCGAACGCACCCATGGTGGTGCGAAACATGTAACGGCCGATCGACCCCATCGGACTAAACTTCCCCACTGCCGGGCCACGGCCGCCTCGGCTCCCCAAGGCAGTGTCACCGCCCGAGTCGAGCTCCCCCAAACGCAAGTAATTTCATGCGGTCACAAAATGGCCTCGCCAAGGCAAAGCCATTGAACTTGCAAAGCAAAGGGTTAATGCTTTCATTCCACCGGGATGCCGCGGCGATGTCATAAGTCAGCCGTATCGCGCTTTGCACCATCGCGCAGTCCGGTTCATATGTCGGGCCCAAGAAACTTGTCGCCGCCCCACAAAGGACCGAACCAATGCCCGACGGCCCCAAGATCGGCTTTACCTCGTTTGATCGCCTGCGCGGCGTTCTCGTTACGTTCTGCGCAGAGGGGCTGAAGTTCGGCCCAGTCACCCAGCGGGCCTTGTCGCCGATCGGCGATCTGTGTCGCCGGGCGGCGGCGGCAGACCGCTTCACCGGCAAGAATGGATCGACCCTCGATGTCATCGCGCCGTCCGGTCTCAACGCGCCGCGCTTGATCGTTGTCGGGACCGGCAAGGAGCGCGATCTCAAGGATCGCGACTTGGTCAAGCTCGGCGGCGCGGCGATCGGAAAGGTGCCGACCGCCGCCGCTGAAGCCACGATTGTGGCCGAATTTGCCGCGGGTGCATTGAAAGCCGAGCAGATCGCCAATCTAGCTCTCGGCGCACGGCTGCGTGCGTACACATTCGACCGCTACAAGACCAAACGCAAGGAAGGCGATGAACGGGCCGATAGGACGGAAGTCAATATCGCATGCGCCAATCCGGCCGCGGCGGAGCGGGCGTGGAGGTATACGACCGGCATCGCCGATGGCGTCGTACTGGCGCGCGATCTCGTCAACGAGCCGGCGAATGTGCTCTATCCCGGCGAATTCGCCCGCCGCGCCTCGGGCCTACGCAAGATCGGCATCGTCGTCGAGATTCTTGATGTGGCGGTCATGAAGAAGCTCGGCATGGGCGCGTTGCTCGGTGTCGGGCAGGGCTCGGCGCACGAACCGAAGCTCGTCGTCATGCGTTGGAACGGCGGCAAGCGCGGCGCCGATCCGGTTGCGTTCATTGGCAAAGGCGTGTGCTTCGATAGTGGCGGCATTTCGATCAAGCCGGCGGCCGGCATGGAAGACATGAAAGGCGACATGGCCGGCGCAGCCTGTGTCGTTGGCCTGATGCACGCGCTCGCCACACGCAAAGCCAAGGTCAACGCGGTCGGCGTCATCGGGCTGGTGGAGAACATGCCTGACGGCAAAGCCCAACGCCCCGGAGATATCGTCACGAGCATGTCTGGGCAGACCATTGAAGTCATCAACACCGATGCCGAGGGGCGCCTGGTGCTCGCCGACGCGCTGCACTACGTCAACAAAAGATTCAAACCGCGATTCATGATCAATCTGGCGACGCTGACCGGCGCCATCATAGTCGCATTGGGCCAGGAATATGCAGGACTATTCTCCAACGACGACAAGCTCTCCGAGCGCTTGACGAAAGCGGGACAGGCGACGGGCGAGCGGGTGTGGCGCATGCCACTCGGATCCGAATACGACAAGATGATCGATTCCAAGTTCGCCGACATGAAGAACTCGGCCGGGCGCCATGGCGGCTCGATCACCGCGGCGCAGTTCCTGCAGCGCCATGTCAACGACACGCCCTGGGCCCATCTCGAC
>Ga0335075_10014814_pt1 | contig 11692 bp, 9 predicted proteins | sample Lox_Sample_24_FD_206723 | JGI IMG/M metagenome (GOLD analysis project Ga0335075, IMG submission 206723) | Soil microbial communities from Loxahatchee National Wildlife Refuge, Florida, United States - Lox_Sample_2.4 | ecosystem: Environmental > Terrestrial > Soil > Wetlands | place: USA: Florida...
CTCCTTCCCTCCTTTCCTCAGCCTCAGCGCCGTAACCACAGCCGCCACACAATTAACCGCACTACTACTCCCCACAAACACCCCATCTCTCTCCACCAACCACCTCGCCATACGTCTCGCCTGTTCATCCGTCACCTTAACTGCATCATCAACCAGTTCCCTCCCACGCTCAAAATTCTCTGTCACGCGATTAATCCCTATCCCCTCCACAACCGTATCAACCTGCTGCCGCCGCCTCGTCCCTTCTTTCTCCTGCGGTGCATACATAACCCCATACTTAACCTTATTATACAGCCCGCTGCCCTCCGGATCCGCCAGCACGATCTGCACATCCTTCAGCCCCATCTCCTGCTTCAGATATGCCGCTACGCCCGAGATTGTTCCGCCCGTGCCGGCCCCCGCTACAAAAGCCGCAATGTCCCCGCCAGTCTGCGCGAAGATCTCCGGTCCCGTGGTAGAGAAATGGGCGCTCCAGTTCGCGGGAGATTCAAATTGGTCCGCGAAGAAGCCCTTGCTGCCGTCGGTGGCATTTTTCGAATGCTCTGCAGCTCGTTGCCGCGCTAGGTTCACGAAGTGTTGCGGGGATGTGATGGGTGCGGGGGATACGCGTTCGACGGTTGCGCCCAGGTGGTGGAGCAGGTCTACTTTCTCGAGGGATTGGTCACTGGGCATGCAGATGTGGCATTTGTAGCCGAGGGCGCGCGCGAGGGTTGCGAGAGAGATGCCGGTGCTGCCTACTGTGCCTTCGTAGATGGTGTCGCCGTTGTTGGGTGTGAGCAGACCGTTCTCTTCTGCTGTGCGGATCATGTGGAGGGCGACGCGATCTTTGGGGCTGTTGCCGGCACCATTAAGGAATTCGGCTTTGGCTAGGATGTCGCAGCCTGTGGCTTCTGAGAGAGACTTAAGCTTGAAGAGGGGTGTATTGCAAATGGTTGACTCGATGCCGACGGGAGTAGAGGGTGTAGTTGTAGTAATTGATTGCCGCTTCGTATGGTCTTCGACTTTCACGGGTAACATATAGCTACTACTAGGCTCGGAATCAAGAGAGGAGGAAGCTTGGGCTCGTCGTCGTCGATACTGGCGCTCGAGATCTGGGTAGACATCTTTGTAGCCCAAAGTCAGTAGGATGCCGGCGATAAAGGCGACCGTTATGGCTGCAGTGCGATACACTTTGGGATGGTTGCTCAAGGACATAGCGGCATCATGAATATAAACCTATGTACATGAAGAAAATATTAAAAGATCTAAATAGACAAACAACTGGGTTGATTGTTAGGGTTTGACGTCGAGGAATAAAGTTTCAAGAAGCTTGGGCCACCTCGAATTGCATGCGCGAGCCATGTTCAACATCTTCTTGATTTGGACCACTATATTCATGGATTCTCCGGTCATCACCCAGTTGTTCAGACAGCTATTCCGACATCCCACATGCCAGTCATTACGATCACATTCGACACTGCCATTCCGAATTCAACATGCTCGACGCACTCAGAAGCGGTGTATGTCTGATCAAAGAGGGGATGGACCGGAGGGATCCAGTCGTAATGAGAGCAATTGGCAGCAGCGCACTGATATATTTCCCTTGGACAAGTCGGAAGAGTTTAACAAATATTCTATGGTGACGGCAGATCAACTAAGAGGTCGAAAGGAGAGACCGAAAAGAGTAAAGATGTTCACGCGAGACTTCATTGAAGGTTTGGAGCGCAAATTGAATTTCTGGACTGGTGCTAAACCTCCTGCAGACAGTTTATATAATCCTTCATACGGCTATTTTTCGAAGCAAGTCGTTATCTTCACACCTGGAGAACCCTTTGATTTCAACAATATACGGGACGAGCCCGAATTTCATCGCCTTCTAGGTCAAAGATATACCGAGTTTGAAGACAAGCTAGACAAGAAGGAGCCTAATGAGACGCGGCAACTCTGGCATACGCCCACAGAACTCTTTCGTCCCTATTATGGAGAGGCAATTGCGAGGTATTTGGTGGCCAACTACAAGATATCTCAATATCCCTATCATGACCTTATTATTTACGAAATGGGTGCTGGCAATGGCACTCTAATGCTCAATATTCTCGACTATATCCGCACCACTGAGCCTGACGTCTATGACCGAACAAGATTTAAGATAATTGAGATTTCATCTTCTCTTGCCTCTCTCCAAGCTCGGACTTTGCTTCGGAATGCAGACTCAAGAGGCCATTCCTCGAAAGTTGATATCATCAACAAGTCTATATTTGAATGGGACCAGACAATTCCTTCGCCTTGTTACTTCCTTGCCATGGAAGTCTTTGATAACTTCGCCCATGACGCCATACGGTACGACCCTCTTACCGAAGAACCGCTTCAGGGCACGGTCCTAATTGATGCTAATGGCGACTTCTACGACTTTTATGTCCCGAACATCGATCCTGTCGCAGCGCGTTTCCTCAGAGTAAGGCATGCGGCTACAGGAGGGAATTACCCGCATCCATTGCCTTCAAGTCGATTTGTGCGGCATTTGCGAACTAGGATCCCATTCATGCCAAACTTGTCTGATCCGGAATATATTCCTACTCGACTCATGCAGTTCTTCGACATCTTAGCGAAATACTTTCCCGGCCATAAACTCGTGACTAGTGATTTCCATTCTCTGCCGGACACGGTTAAGGGTATCAACGCACCTGTGGTGCAGACAAGGTATAAGAGGCGGACTGTACCCGTCACCACGCCATTAGTACGTATTCTATCTCGTCACTAAATATTTGCTTTTCCAAAAAATGGAGCTCTAACAGAAAAGCAGGTTCACCAAGGCTACTTTGATATCCTTTTTCCTACAAACTTTCCCGTCATGGAAAACTTGTACAGAGCCATCACGGGCAAGCTGACGCGAGTCATGCCGCATGAGGACTTTTTGCGGCGATGGGCTTTTGTGGAGGAGACTGAGACGAGGAATGGAGAGAATCCATTGTTGAGTTGGTATAAAAACGCTAGTGTTATGACAACTGTATGAAGTCAGATAGAGGATAAGAAAGCATAGATGTAAATGTCAAGTCTAGAAGTCTAACCTACGACGTGATTCTTGTGACAGCTATGCCAAGAAAAGGCTCAGTGGAGATCTATAGGATAAAAAAGACTACGATATAGGAGGACCGCCAAACTGGTCCCCACTAACATAGGCCTAGACTGTAAGCTAGTATATTATGAATGAATTCCTTATTAAATTGAGCATTCTACTACTGTCTGCTCTAACATCGTTATACTGTTCAATTTGTCGTCAAGTCCTTTCACAAGGTTGACATTTAACACTTCATGACCAAATGTACCAACTCACTTAAGGAACAGATCTCACTATCCCATTCCTACATAGAATTAATAGCCTTACAGAATTAACAAGAGTGATTAAGGAAAGATGGCAGTATTTGCAATGATGGACACAGGGATATTGACAAGCTATAGCTCCGGTAAATAGATTAAACGCGGAGATTCACGGTGTAGAAGTGAATTTGCGACGGCATTGAAAAGTTCCAGGCCTCAGAAGTTTAACCAGGTATATTGTCAAGCTGAGAGACATAGGAGACTCCCCACATTGAGCGAATTCCCGATTCTCGGTTGCGCATAAATTTTGCTGCTCTCAACGTCCTCCTCCCAAATCCAAGTTGGTTGGACATTGTGTCTCGCTGGCTGCCCGATATTCGTCCCCACCCTGACAACTGTAACGGCTATCGCTCGCGTATCCCCAGTGTCCTACCTTGCAAAGTGGACGATGAACTAAGATTGCTGCAAGCTCAAGATGCTAGATTGCTCCAGATAATAAGATCTCATACTTTTAGGAATAGTAAAATGCCAACTTATACCCACTAAGGTATTGCTCAAATAAAAATAACCATAGATATAACTTAAATTTATAGTGTTCAATGTAGAACCCTGCACTCATCTAGCAAGACCGAGTTGCGATTAAACGGATCGGGCAAGGAGGGAAATAAATGCTCGGTTCCAAAGCCGGATGACAAAGTCCTAATAAAGAATAGTTTTGATTTATTGAAGGGCCTGAAGTCCGAGTCAAGGAATTAGAATACAGGAAATCAGAGAATACTAAAGAATGTGAATAGAAATAACTTAATGTTAGGTACAAACTGCAGATGACACATACCCTAACATGAGTGCATCCAAAGCACCACAGAATCTAACTCCGACGAGCAAATTCTCGTTAGTTAGTCCATCAAGACACCATCTGTAGAACATTTCACACGAAGGCACCTCAGTACGTTGATAAGGCCCTCCCAGGAGTATCACAAAACCTGTCATTCGACTTTCGTACTGCGGGAACAGAAGTGTGCCTCCAAATTTTCGTAAAGCACTTTGTGAAGTATCATTCAGTGAATGCGAGGTAATCGGAACGCGTTGAAAATCGTGAGACAAATCAAGGTTGTACAAGGACAGATTCGAGCATGCGATATGATAGAGTGGTTTTGAATTGCCTCATTCCATCATTAGGATATAATGCACTTCGTCTGGGCCGCGCCTACGTTAACTAGTCTCCGCCTTCGAAGAGAAATTGATAGCTTACGGACGACTCTTCTTTCGGTTTCTTCTCCTGCTTCTTCTTCTTCTTCTTCTTCTTAGAGGTAGCATGCGTAGCCCCGCTGCTATGAGCCGTATCCTCAATTGGAGGCTTCAATTTAGTAACATCCTTACCGACCACCTCAGCAGTCTCGGATTTTTGAGCATCATTTGCTTTGAGATAAGGACGAAAGATGGCATCCTGCTCCTGATGCGTAACTCTGCCAGCCATGGCAGCAAGACACGTTATCAAAGCCTACGCTACCTGTGCCGCTCGAAGCATGGTAGGGACTTGACTGATTCATCAGCAAAGGAAGACAGCACTCATCGCGTTGATCAGTCACAGGCGGCGAAGGGATAATGGCACGCGCGATTATATATCCACCCTCGCTTAGCGCGTGTAGTGACAACTACAAGAGGTATAAAGTAGAGAGAAAATGAAGCTATCGAGCCAAACGCTCTCGAAACTTACGGTATTCTGGAGAATATTGACATAGGACATATCTTGATGCAGGAAGTGCCTCTGCCAAGTGTAAAGGATAAGGTGCGTTTCGCATCTGGTCGCAAGTCTTCATTTGCCATGAAATTCTCCAGACAGACCTCACGTTGCCATTTCAAAACGCTGGCTTGCCAACTGGACTGAGTAGACTAGCATATTCCCTCTGCATCTGGTTTGAACAATCACTGATGCGTTATGGCGTATATAGTACGTGGTGTTACTCCCCGCACCGGGAATCAAAGAGCCTCTGTCATCAAGACGACGTCCGTATCCGAACGGGGAAGGTACCCCTGTCATAGCGACCTATTACATTTGGTAATGCTCTCTAGTTATAACCGTAGAGCTATTCACATGGTGACGCTACATGGTATGAGAGAGCCTAATTGAGAACATGGCCGCTAGACACAAAACGTGTGATGCATAGGAAGGCCGTACAGTGGAAAGGAGATTGAGGAATATGGACGGGGCCTAATAAGACGTAATAGTCCCGCCGACTTTGAAGAGCAGAGTGTTACCATTCTGTCCATGCTTGGGCATACACCCTGTCTTGGCTATAGAAGCCAGGATCGTAACCGATCCCTTGCGTGCTGGTGGTTGTTCATTATGCTTCACTTTCACCACCGCATGGCTATGGCTTCTTCAGCCGCTCAGTGTTGGCTGCAGTCAATATGCGCTTTCTCCTGGCAGTACATGGACCGAATCCGAACTGAAAAGAGATGACTGCCACCTTCAGGAGTGCTTCTAGTGGGTAGAGGAAGTCCTGGCCTATCCAGCAGAATTTAAAACCTGCCATCTATATCTTCCAGCTAATTCAGACAAATCACAAGACCATTGGCCTTTAAAGCAGCTGGCGACTATCGAGCAACAGCATAGCTAGAGCCCGCAGAGCTGAGCTATTGCACTGATTATCCTGGAGGGTATAATTGCCACGATTCTCATCCCAATTATTGAGGTTGCATATGAGATAACTTGTCTAGTTGAATCAAACCAGTTCACTGATACAATTGCAACACATTCTCCGTTATCATGCCTCTTTGTTCGATCCGGCACCTTCCTAACCGTGCGGCTGTTGCCTCGACGGATATGTAAGGGACTGAGCCATGGCTAACGCAGCGTTGGAGAAGAGAGGCTTCGTCGAAGTCGTCGAATGTCAACCAAATTGAGAGTCCGGGACAAGAGACGCATAATCTCATTATGCTACAATCTGAAATGGCAGCGTTGATCTTATTGCAGAATAGAAGTCAAGAGTGGCGGCGCTTGAGATAAAAACGCGTGATCTTTGCTCGGAGAATGCAGCAAGATTCATGAATCCATCTAGACTCCAATTGAGATTGTCGGGTCTTTGACTGCTGAGGCCTGACTTGACTGATCGAGGGATGCATTTGGATATGTAGGTCAGGGCTTTAACGCTTCGCCACCAGTGTAGGAGTGGAGCCTGTGATTTCCAGGACTGGCTTGGTAATCGGCAATCATCATCTAGGCTATCCACTATATCATTCTTGTATCCTCTGTCGTCGGATTTGCATCTAACCCGGGAGCTAGTAAGTCGCAGTTCAAGTTCCTAGAATGAGTGTACCTCTGGGGGAAAGAGCATTACAGTGAAGCGATGTTCGTCAAGCAATGGTATTGCCAAGCTACGGTATTGCCAAGCTTCAGTAGAAGGTCTCTCTGAACGAGATAATCCTAACTTGACCATCACTCAGTAAGCCTTCTTCAATTTCTTCAAGTCAGGCAATACTTACTGCTCGAATGCCCGTACTGGGGTGAGGCAGTTACGTAGTGAACTGACCCGATAAGCCCGTCAATTGCTGTCGAATGATGAAAGCATTGTGAATTTTATTCACACTTGAGGAGCAGTATCTCTTTTTCAGCTACAGGCCTTTGCAACCACTGTTCTCTTCATCATTTCCATAAGATCAGGTAAGATTGATATAGCCCCTTCTGTAAGCGATATTTTAAGTTAGCTAGTATTGTCTTGCTAATACAGCTTCCTATTAATCGATCATATACTTCAGTACTTCATTTATATTACTTCATCCCCTGCGACTGTTCATCTGTGTCTTATTTCGCTATATATTGGTCACGGAAATAATATCCGTCATGAGGTATTGCACGGAGTACGACTTTTCAACCATTTCATGAAACCATCATAATGAGCTCCACCAGCGACATTATCACGACATCGATTGAAGCTAGCATCGAACGAATCCTACAAGAAGGGGGTACTCCACAATGCTCAGTATGGGCGGAACTACCCAAGGGCCAGCAATTTCATCGGACCGTACATTCTCATCCTCCCGGTCATACAAATTCCAACGATTACGAACGAAACGACACCATTCTCTATGACATTGGGTCTTTAACAAAAATTTTTATCGCATATGCTCTGGTCATTTTGGTTGAAAGATTGGCAAAGTCCGACGACCCCACCTGCGATAGGTTTCGAGACCTTCAAGACGCCTGGGATAAAGGAGTACGAAAGTACCTCAATATCACCTTACCAAGGGAACCGACAATAGATAATCTTCTCAGCCATTTCAAGGGGCTTCCATCTATGAACGACTTCCTCTTCGGGCCAGACGGAACGGTGCTGATGACGAAGGACGAATTCCCAGAGATCGCAGAACACATAGCATGGGAGGATTATAACCACAACGAGAATACTCCGATGTGGCGGTATGGAAATGGTGGCTACATTTTAGCTGGGATACTCATCGAGACATACTCTAATGATTCTCTTGCACAGTTCCTGGAGGACAATGTCTTTCAACCATTCAACATGACATCCACCTGCGCAAGTCTTAAACGTTTTGACAGTTTACCACAGGACGCCGTAGCTCAACCCCATATCATCTCAACAGATCTCTCTGCTCAAGCAATCGAATGTCCTCGATACTTCAACACTCCTGCTTTTGCCGCGATGGGAATTTACAGCTGCACCAGGGACTTAGCGACTTTTTTCCGAAGACTCCTCGACACGCTTGCGAACGAACCAGCAATTCCAAATCAAGATGTCGAAATTGTCAAACGCTTTCTGCACCCATACGTTGAATTTCCAGATGACCGGGGCATGTATAGCTTCTGTGGCCTTCATACCAACCTTTGTACAACACAGCCAGGAAACGGATCGCTTAATCGGCTAGTATCGACGCCAGAGAGCAGCGCCTCAATATACACTTTGGGTGTTGGTCCAAGTGGTCTTCCATTAGAAGTGGTATATGGCTCTGGAGTGGTCACAGGCTACGAATGCTGCTTCTACTTCATGCCAGAGATGAAAAGCTTTGTGATTGTCCTTACTAATGCAACTGGCCTTGTTGATACTTCGGATCACATCTCGCGACTTCTGCTCCAGGACCTATTCGATTTGAAGTACAAGCCATCTAAGCTTAAACCCTTCATAGGTAAAATGAAGCTCTCAAAAAGTATGGGAGTGAACTTTATCGAAAAGGCGCAGCTTGGAGCCCAAGAGCGCCGTCAATATATTGACAGATTCCTTTCTCAAGACCTATCACCAGCTACGCCGCTAGCATCAGCAGATTTTGTGGGGCGTTATACTAACAATAAATTCCATCAGCACGTCATCATATCCTACACTGTAGATGATGTTCTACAAGCACAAATTTGTGGGACCGCAGGATGCAGCAGACCATTCAAAATTATTCCCATCGATGAGACGACGGTAAGGCTTTGCCAAATCCAACGCGAGAACTCACCTTTTTGGAGTGTTGATATCTTTGCGGATTGGAAGTCACTAGACTTAGTCATTAGAAGGGATGGCTCTGGAAATGTGGTGTCTTTGACTCGTGCAAGGGATACTTTCTCAATTGTATACACTCGAAGTCCTAACTGATACATCATTTAATTCTAAGACAAGCTCCCTTTCGTTTGAAGTTTCTTTCTTCTGGTGTCATTTAACATGTTATTGTTAGACTATATCAGTTCACAAAGGAGCCCAACAGTGCAAGAGAGTAGTGTTAGCATCATGATCATCTAACACCGAGTTGCTCTAGTTTAAGTATGATTGGAAAGGCGAGCAAAACTATGTGAAGAGTTCCAGGTTGATGATTGAGAGAAAAGACACAAATGTAGAAGCGGCAAAAAGTGTCCCTGTTTCACCCCTACGCCGACGAGCCAAGACCACTGCTTAAGAAAACAACCAAAATGGCAGAGTAACTAGGATAGTCAGCATTTTCATCATTGCATTCAAGTTAGATGGCTGGTTATAGCATCCGTTACTTACCCAGCTGTGACGGTACAAATCTCCCAATACTGAGCTCTGGTTAAACACGCAGTAAGGAGCGACACACACACGACAAAACAAGTCACAATACCTAGTTTGGTAGGCATATCTTTCGTATATGATAACCAATAAACAGGGCCGAGGAGTAAGAGACAAAAGACGAGCGTGGTGAAGAGCCGCTCGAGCATCATCATGATAGATATGAACTTAGCATCGGAGAAGTATCTTATTCCGGGGGTCATTTTCTCTAAATGTTTCTATGTGCGTAGTTAGAAAACGGCCAAGCCTTTATGGGAAAATGCTTAAACATAAATTGGCTACCAGTGGTAGTCATCTAAATACGGCCTCTCTTCCCCAGCAAATTAGAGAAAGGAAGTGCTTAAATTTCAAAGAAAGTATTTTTAATACATACGATCTTAAACATTCTTTGCAAAAATGGATGATCATCCATCAAGTTACGTGCCCATGATTTGTCTGTCGCAGCCAAGGACATTAGCCTATTGGGCGGCATTCTGTCAAGATCCCCGAGCTCTCCACGAAAATCGCGGAATTGTTGGTCCGAAAAGTGTCCAATGACAGATAAGGTCTTATCAAACGGCTTGTGAGCATCTCTTAAGACCGAAAGCGCCGAGTATGCAGCGTCTGTGTATTTCTCAGTGTCCGATAAGTTAAATTGCAGTGGCATTACTCACTGTAATCCTTCAGGAGCTGCCTTATCTCAAGTACTATATCACTCACACTGTGGCGTTTTCGTAGCTTTTCGCAAAGGTCCTTTTCTAACTCTATCAACCGATGTTGAATATGCAAGAGATTAAAAAAGTTTAGCTCGCTGAACCTTCTGAACACCGTAAAGTCATTGTCACCAGCCATCAAAATCGCCATTTGATACAATCTCGACTCTGTATAGCTTGGATTTAGCGACGTGGAACCGCTCATAGGATGCCGTTGATCCATCCTGCAATTTTGTAACAGACCGCTGCTGTCGTGTAACACAAACTGCGTGAGCGAGATAAGAGTACTGTAATACCAGCTGGCGACCGGATCAATAGGTGTTGCTGGGCTGACCTATATCAACTTTTACGACTGTGGAGTCAGGGATATAATATAGCTGACCGTACACACTGTATAATCATTTGTAGATTGGTCAATTTACGTCAGACTGGCGAGTAGACTATACAAACACCGGCACCTATCATTCATGGTTCTATTACGCGCGGGGCTGTTAGCATTAGCGTAAACGGACGAATCAAATCGAAGCGTCGCGCTGCGAAATCGTCTCACGAAACGACCATTGCCACCTCCGAGACATTGAAATATCATAGCTGGAATATGTAGATGCGCATTGCCGAGGGTATCCTTGTCTTACGGCGCCAAGAGAGGGATCACAAGATCAAGTCATATTTCGCAGCCCAAAAAACAAGTAGTTGCACGAGAATTCAATCTTTAGGGGATAGTGTTTCACGAGCAGGTAAAGAGAGCAATAAATATGCTTTGGATATTGTCACCCCGCAGGATGCTGTTTAAATGAGTTCATAGTGCAGCCAAATAGAGCACTTAGAACTGCACAATGAAGAGCCACATATTTGGCGCACGTCACTGAATAAGCAAACGAGTTAACTCGTTCCGCGCTGAAGAAAAGAGGATTAAACTTCAATCTGAGGATCAAAGGAAATAGGACTAAAATAGGAAAAGAACTGCGTCTTAACCATTTGAACCACTAGGTCGTGTATCTGCCCCAGAGAAGACTCCCGTCGACAGTCCGTACCTTGTTGGGATTCGGACACTCATCATAGTGTTTGAAATGCAGGGAATTCCGCTAGACTAGAGCCCATCTGTTTAGTGAGCCATGGCTAAACTTCCATGTTATATCAACACAACCAGTCAGACACTGGTCTTCTTTGAGAATACTGCTTGGGTTACATCTTCCGCTTTGAAAGGCGACAGCGCTCGCGGTCTTGATGCTAGCTTTCAGGGCTAGGGAGTCAACTACTGTATGACAGAATCCTGCATGCAGATCAACCGTATTGCATATCTTACGACTGCTGCTCTGTTCGTACGGCCTACTATCTGCTTTGATCGGGTTTTCCAAGTTCGACTTATGTACGACTCCACCTGTATCTAACAAATATCCCAACTTTGTGGCCTTTTTGGGCCCGGTTCCAGAGCTCTTGAGCCTGGTAGCAGTATGTTGACTCCTGATTTCTAGCATGAGCACATGTGAGCCAAAGGTCGTAAAATATGGTTCCCATATTCAAAAAACATGTCGAAGATTCAAAGCTTTTTGTGGCCTCCAATGTCACGGCGCACAGACCACAAAAAATTTACGTCACGTGTTCATGATTTAATTCTGGGTTTTCATTTGAGGACACTATTCGCAGAGTAAGACCAGTTAATCATCTATGTTAAAAATT
>Ga0335075_10014815_pt1 | contig 11692 bp, 7 predicted proteins | sample Lox_Sample_24_FD_206723 | JGI IMG/M metagenome (GOLD analysis project Ga0335075, IMG submission 206723) | Soil microbial communities from Loxahatchee National Wildlife Refuge, Florida, United States - Lox_Sample_2.4 | ecosystem: Environmental > Terrestrial > Soil > Wetlands | place: USA: Florida...
GTACGCTCCCACGAATTTTCTGCTCGATCGGCTGCGATCGCATCGCTTGAACTAGGTAATGATCGAGAAACGGGACTCGCCCCTCGACGGAGTGACCCATCTCCATCCGGTCGCCAAGGATGGTTAAGAGATAGTTCGGCAACCTTGTCTTCGCCCACAAATACAACGACTGGTGCAGGCGAGCCCGTCCGACGAGTTGACCAGGCACGTCAATGTCATTCAAAAAGCTGCGGAAGCCCTCGGTCTCGCGAAACGATTCCAAAAATTCATCGGTCAGTATCGCTTGAATCTTCGCAGATTGGACAGCAGACGTTTGAATCCATCCTGGGACGAAGCCGAGGAGCGCATTGATACTCTCCAAACTTCGCCGATTGCCATTTAGGCGAGAAATGGCTTGCCCGCCCGCGAACCTGTTCGCGCCCGAATTTTGGCCGGTCTGTGAAATGCGGTTCGCCGCGCTAACGTCACGGCAGAAATGCAGATACCCGCCCAGAATCTCGTCCGATCCTTCACCGGTCAAAACCACTTTATAGCCGGATTCCCTGACGGCACGACTCAACAGATACTTGGCTACACCGTGGGCGTTAATGCACAGTGCTTCCGATTGGTGTACGGCATCAGCAAAATGATCTGCAAGTTCGTCCTGTCGGATCGGTACCGGTACGAATTCGGCGGAAACCTTCTCTGCCATCTCCTTAGCGATGCTGCTTTCATCGTATTCTGCGACGTCGAAAGCCAATGTGAACGCTCGGATGGGTTTTGGGTGGTGCCGGGCGGCCATACCTAGAATGGCGCAAGAATCGATGCCTCCGCTCAGGTAACAGCCAACCGGGACGTCGGCACGGAGTCGAATTCGAACCGCTTCGTCAAAGGCTGCACGGAATTCTTCGGCATATTCGGAATCTGATCGCGTTCGCGACGCATCGGCAGCGGCCGGATAATCAAAATCCCAGTACTTCGTCACTTGTACCCTGGAGCCTGTGGCGACTAGAAAATGTCCCGGCGGAACTTGAAAGACGCCTTCAAAAAGAGTGCGAGCCTGATAACCGCCGATTTCCAGGTAGTAATAGACAGATTCTTTATTCCAGCGAGCCGGCACTCCCATCGCGAACAAAGCTTTGACTTCCGAAGCGAAATAAAGCGTCTCGTTGTGAAAAGCGTAAAAAAGAGGCTTAATCCCAAATCGGTCTCGGGCGGCAAAAACGGTCCGATTACGTTCGTCCCATAGCACAAGCGCAAACTCACCGCGCAGGTGCTGCAAGCAGTGAACTCCCAAATCCTCGTAAAGGTGCAAGGCAATTTCGCTGTCACTCTGGGTCGCAAGCTTGTGACCAGCGTTTTGCAATTCGTTGCGGATGGCCTCGTACCCGTACAATTCTCCGTTCACCACGATCCGAAGGTTTTGATCCTCGCTGGTGAGCGGCTGGTCTCCCGTTTTCAGGTCAATAATGCTTAGGCGGGCGTGCCCGAGACCGGCCCGTCGATCTGGTGAAACCCACTGGCGCTGACCATCAGGCCCGCGATGCCGCAGGCTTGCTGTGCCTCTTGCCAGCGTTTGCTCGCAAATGGACCCTTCCCGTGAAAAAGCCCCAACGATTCCGCACATTACCGACACTGCCTCCGCTCGGATCGACGCACGTTCACTTTTAACTTTTCGGCACGTTGAACCAAGTCAATGCGGTCGCCACGATTGCTGCGCCAATTCGCGGCCTCTGCCGCTCAGTTCCGGGCACTTCGATTAAGAAAACGCTAATCCGTCGCATGCCCGATTTCCCCTAAGGGGCCGGACGGTCATCTTAAATTCCGGCTCGTAACCTGAGACCGTTGCGGTGAAACAACAGACCCAGCTCTGCTCAAGACCGTAGTTCTTGCATTTGAGCGGCAGGTCTCAGGGAATCTGCACCGATCGCGGATTTCAATTTCTCGGCTAACACGCGAACATTCGGGTCTTTAAACAGATTGAAGTGATTTGAGGGAATGTCGATGACCTCTGTCTGGGCCGCCAATCCTCCCCATCCCAAAGCGCGATCCGTTCCTTCGGAGATCTCTCGAACGGTCGATCGAAAGATAGTCACTTTTCCTGCGTAGGGCCCGGGATGATATTGGGTTCCGGCCAAGAGGCTGATGTATTCGAATTTCCCCAAATCCTGCGGAACTGCCCGGCCGAGAGCGCGATAGATCTTGAACGTCAATGCCGAAATCTTGGTCGCAAAAAGTTCCCGTAGGCGCTCGAAGCCTCGCGAGGCTGCAGCTTCAGCCAAGTGGTCCAGTTGGGCGCGATATCTCTGTCGTCTTGGAAGTGCTCGTTGCAGCCGGTCCAGATACTGTGGTTCTGCCGAATCAAGAAGGCCAAGAAAAGAAACCTGCGCACCCCGATCAACCAACTGGCGGGCCACTTCATAGGCCACCAATCCGCCAAACGAATAGCCCATCAACTGGTACGGACCGACCGGCTGGGTGTCCTGAATTGCATCCGCATAGTACTTGGCCATGTCCTCGACGCGAGTGAAGTACGGCTCTTTCCCATCCAAACCTCGCGGCAACAGACCGAACATAGGCTGATTCTCACCGAGGTAAAACGCGAGCTTCTGGAATTTGATTACGTTTCCTCCAACGCCTGATATCGCGTAGAGCGGAGGCTGTTTGCCTCTTGGCTGTATTGCCACCACGGATGGAGACGATTTCGCCTGAGGCGTCGTTTCCTTCTTGGCTTGGGAGATCAGACCAGCGAGTTGCCGCACTGTGCGAGCGTCGAAAATAGTCGAAAGTCCCAGGTTGATTCCGAATGTAGTGTTGATCTTCCTGAACAGTTGAACGGCGATGATCGAGTCCCCGCCCAGGTCAAAGAAATCGTCGTCGGCAGAAACGCGCTCGACCATCAAAAGCTCGCGCCACCAGCCTTCGAGGAGAGCCTCAACCTGTGGGCCCGGTTGCTTCTTCGTTTGAGAGATCAGATCCGCGAGTTGCCGCACGGTGCGAGCATCGAAAATAGTCGAAAGTCCCAGGTCGATTCCGAAAGTAGTGTTGATCTTCCTGAACAGTTGAACGGCGATGATCGAGTCCCCGCCCAAGTCAAAGAAATCGTCGTCGGCAGAAACGCGCTCGACCATCAAAAGCTCGCGCCACCAGCCTTCAAGGAGCGCTTCAACCTGAGTCGAAGCGCCGGAACTTACGTCCTCCCCTGCCTGCCAGCCGTTTCCGTTCGAAGCCCGTCCTGCTGTCTGGCCCCCCGCATCAGAAGCCGCGGCCCCGTGCACCCATCGTTCGTCGCCGCGGTACGCGACCACGGGATCCGCATAGGCCGCCGAATGCTCGCGAATAAGTTGGACGGCAATTTGCGGCAGCGCCTGCTTCGAAGTGTCTATGTCGATGCTGCGGCAGGTCGCTTGAGGAAATTCCTGTGTCAGCGCCGCTTGAAGATGAACGATGCTATCCCGGAACCAATGCCCCATCGATTCTTCGGTCGATTGCAGCGCGTTCGAAACCACAGCTATATCTGTGCCACCGGGGTGAAGATTGCTTAGCTCCTTCAGAAGGTAAGGGACGCTGCAAAGGCCGAGTTCCAGGCCCTGGTCCAGCCGCGTCTGACTGCCTTCCGATCGTAGTGACCAAAGGTGGATGATCCGCGTCGGGGCTTGCCCGCCTTTCAACACGCTCCGCGCCAAGCGTCTATAGTCCTCTCTTACCGATGGACGGATTATATAATCGTAACGAGATACTCTCCGGTATCGGCTTCCCGCCGTCACCTTGATCGCCCGTTTCTGGGCACCTCGGAGCTGAAAAACCACCTGTTCTCCCACTCCTAATTCGTCTGCGAGGACCATCCAGCACATTTGCTCGACGGGAGAAGGAGACGGGTCTGCGCTTCGAACCCAAATCGGTTGAGCCTGGCTGTTTCCCATCCCAGGGACAGCGCCCACTGCTTGTTGCGGCATCTGTTACCTCTTTTTCGTTATAGTTATATACGATCAGTAGCACGCGACGTCGGTCGCGGCTCTCGTCACACCAAAACCCAAGGTTTGGAGTAAGGGGCTTGCAATCTTCTTGCCACGGGGACTCCCGCCGGCCGCCCTGATTTCGCCGGCCCTTGCAGGACGCGCCGGGCACAAGGGGGGCAAATACGGGAAAAAATTTGCCGTACTGCAGATTGGCCCTACGGTCGGAGGGTAGTCGAAATAGTCAAAAATACGCTAACGCTATACAATACAACAACTTACAGCTTGCAGTTCGGTGCCAGGTTTGGTCGGTGCAATGCTTACCTTGTTTCTGCGCCCGAGACGCTGAGTGTGTGGCGCCGACACTAGCAGCCTTGACTGAGTACCGTCTTGGGGGGCGAATCAGGAATCAAAGTCGTACAAAGCCCCTGAACAGGTGAAACCTTTTGAAACCAATGATTAAGCCCGTCGTACAAGCAGTCTCGGTTTTATTTGCCTTTCCGTTTGCCCTGCTGGCAGGCTTCGGCCGCTTCGAATCGAGTTTTCAACTTTTTTCCCATGCCTTCGCCCTGATTCCCGGAATCCCCGGTGACTACCTTCGTGTGGCTTACTATTACCTAACGCTCGACCATTGTTCTTTAAACAGCCGAATCTCGTTCGGTACCTTTTTTGCCCAGAGTTCATGCACGGTCAATCAGGGTGTTTACATCGGAGCTTATTGTGTTCTAGGCGCCTGCGATATTGGGGAACGTTCGCAAATCGCAAGCCACGTGCAAATACTGGCAGGGCGTCGTCAACACCCCCGGAGCGCTGACGGTCGGATTATGGGAACGGATAAGAGCTTGTTGACTCCGATTGCGATCGGCAAAGACGGTTGGGTCGGCGCATCGGCTGTCGTTATGGCTGACATCGGTGCGAGGACGACAATTGGTGCGGGGGCCGTCGTGACGAGGCCTATCCCATCGGGTGTGGTCGCCGCCGGTAATCCAGCACGAATCCTTAAGCAGGCCGTCGCCGCTCGGGCATTGCAGAACTCCGCAAGCGAAAAGGAAGAGTTGGTTTGTTAGCCTCTGACGAATTCGAAACGAAATTGACACGCCACAACGAGCAACCTGCGGCTGAAAGTGCCCGCACTGTCCGGGTGTTGGATTTCATGGAGACGCCCTTCCTGAGCGGTCCTGCCAAGAACTTGATCAGGTTCGCCCGTCATGCGGCGAAACCAAACGCATCGTCGCTTCGCGTGAGCGTTTGCGTTGCGACTTTTCGTCGCGGGAATGCGCCGTCCGACAATGATTTCACGGTAGCCTGCAAACAAGCGGGGATGGAAGTTCAGTCGATTCGGGAACGATTCGCGTTTGATCCGGCTATTGTGCCGGCGATTCGCAAACTGATTGCCGAATACAATCCTGACATTCTGCAGACGCATAGTGTGAAATCCCACTTCCTGGTCCGATTGACCGGGGCATATAAACGTCACCGTTGGATCGCGTTTCATCACGGATATACGTGGACGAATCTGAAGGTTCTTCTCTATAACCAACTCGACCGATTCTCGCTTCCGGCAAGTTCGAGGGTCGTGACCGTCTGCAATCCATTCGCGTCTGAGCTCGAGCGCCTTGGCGTTGATAGAGCGCGAATTGCGATCCGCCACAACGCCGTCAACCACTTCGTTCCTGCAACCGATGGAGCTGTTTCCGAATTGCGCCAGAATCTTCGGCTTTCGCCCGGCACGCCCGTCCTAGTGAGTGTGGGAAGACTGTCGCGTGAAAAAGGACAAGCCGAACTGATCAAGGCTCTCGCGAATCTTCGAAAGGAAAACGCCGAACGCAAGCTCCGCCTGCTTGTCGTAGGCGACGGGCCGGATCGACGTGGGCTCGAGCGATTAGCTTCCTCTTCAGGCTTGGCCGATTGGGTGAGTTTCGTAGGTCACCAATTCGATGTGGCGCCCTACTACACTATGGCAGACGTTATGGTCCTGCCTTCTTCCACCGAGGGTTCGCCCAACGCCCTGCTGGAAGCTATGGCTGCGGGGCTGCCTATCGTCGCCACAGCGGTCGGTGGCGTACCCGAAATCGTTTCCAACCGGAACTCGGCGTTGCTGGTTCCGAAACAGGATCCCGTCGCGCTCTCCGGCGCCATTGCTCGCGTGCTGGATAGCGAGGATTTGCGACGGCAGCTTTCGCAAGCGGCCCGAAACACAGCATCGGCGTACACACCCGAAGCCTATGGCGACTTCATGCTTTCTCTGTATCAGGATTGCCTGGGGCAAGCAGCCCGAGAACAAGCGGATTGCGGCCGGCATTCCGAGAGTTCGCCGACCAGAATGCAAAAGAAAATGGTTCTCACGGATTAAATGCGAATACTATTCGTCTCGACGAGCCTCCCGATTCCGGCGAACAACGGCCAGGCGATTCGCACGTTGTCGGTGCTTCGAGCTCTTCACTCGATGGGTCATGAACTGGCGTTCGTGTCTTTCGCACCGGCTGTTCGACCCGCGACACTCGAGCCGTTGTTATCCTGCTGCTCAACAGTCGATCTCTTGGACGGAAGTTCTAAGCTGACCAACATGTCTCAGAGATCGGACTATTTCGGACGAATTCGATGTCTGCTCTCGTTGAAGCCATATTCGGTCGAGCGGTTTCGTTCTGCGGCGATGCGGACTAGAATCCGGGAGCGCTTGAACGAGGCGCCCTTCGATCTTATCCTCTGCGATTCGCTCTATGTCCTCCTGAACGTGCCGCCGACGGACGTTCCGATTGCGCTCAACTGTCATAATGTCGAACACATGATTCTTCAGCGATACGCCAAGCTCGAGACGAACTACGCGAAAAAGTGGTACGCGAATTTCGAATCGCGCCTGATGTGCGAAACCGAACGCAGCGCTTGCGCTCGCGCGGCCGTCGCGATGGCATGCTCGGACCTCGACCGGGACATGATCGCCCGGCTTCGCCCAGAGCTTCCAGTCTTTGTCGTTCCCAACGCGGTCGACACCGATTCGTTCCAATCTCCAACGAACGGCTGCGGTGAGGACAGGCCGCCAGTCATCCTGTTCCAAGGAGGGATGGACTGGTATCCCAACCGGGACGCCGTGGAGTTCTTCGCGCATCAGATCCTGCCGCTGGTTCGCGCCGTCTGCCCGGACATCAGGTTCGTCGTCGCCGGGCGCAATCCACCGGCTTATCTCCTCGAAGAATTTCGCGGCGACCCGGCAATCGAATTCACCGGTACTGTGCCCGACATGGCGCCATATCTCTCGATGGCAACATTGGTCGTTGTCCCGCTCCGGCTGGGAAGCGGTACTCGGATCAAGATTTTGGAAGGTTGCGCCGCGTTCAAGGCCGTTGTGTCGACCAGTGTTGGTGCTGAAGGCCTGGCTCTCGAACCCGGAACAGAAATCTTGCTGGCGGATGATCCGGCCGAGTTCGCTCGCTCGGTGATCGAATTGCTCCGAGATCCGGGACGGCGCGATGAGATTGGTACTGCGGCGCGACAGGTAGTCGTTGAGCGTTACAGTGAGCTGGCGGTGAAACGGAGCTTGCAGGCAGCCCTATCGACCTTTTCGCGCGCTCAAACCACATCTGGAATTGATCCCGTTCAATCATGTCTGCAAGAATCTTCATAGGAACTCTGATTGGGCCGATTAGGGCCGCTCGATTTGAAGGAAATCGTCACCACTTTGCGGGGAGATAATGTGCGGAATCGCCGGCATCGTTGCCGCTGACCACGAAGTTCAGATTGACCCCTCTGACGTTCAGAGTATGTGTGCGGCCATCGTTCACCGAGGCCCGGATGAAGAGGGCGTCTTCGCGCGCGGTCCGGTCGGATTGGGCATGCGCCGTCTCAGCATCATCGACCTTTCGGGAGGCCAGCAACCGATTCACAACGAAGATCGCACTGTGTGGATCGTTTTCAACGGCGAAATCTACAACTTTCCCGAGTTACGGAAGGAGTTGGAGGCTCAGGGTCATCTCTTTTACACGCATTCGGATACTGAAGTCATCGTCCACTTATATGAGCGTTACGGCGCGGATTGCGTCAAGCGTCTGCGGGGAATGTTCGGTTTTGCTCTGTATGATTTTCGGCGCCGGACCCTTCTGCTAGGGCGCGATCGGCTTGGCAAAAAGCCGCTGCACTACGCTCTGCACAATGGAATCCTGTACTTCGGCTCCGAAATCAAATCGCTCCTTGCAGTGGCCCCTCAACTTGCCGCCGTCGATAACGGAGGAATCGGCCAATTCCTCTACTATGGTTTCATACCGGATCCCTACACGGCCTTCTCATCGATAAAAAAGCTGCCTCCCGGCCACTGGCTGGAGTTTCACGATGGCTCCATTCGTATGCAGCAATATTGGGATCTGCCTCAGTTTTGTTCCTCTACTCTTTCGGAAGAGGAATCTCTCGAACAGCTTGAGCGGACATTTCTCGACGCCGTTCGAATGCGTTTGATCAGCGACGTACCGCTTGGCGCACTTTTGAGCGGTGGCGTGGATTCTTCGTTAGTCGTAGCCGCAATGGCTCGCACAAGTTCCGCTCCCGTCAAAACGTTCTCCATCGGATTCACCCAGTCCGACTTCAACGAGGCTGAACACGCACGACTGGTCGCGAAGCGATTTGGAACGGATCATCACGAGCTCACGGTTCAGGCCGACCTTTGGGATACGCTCCAGACGCTCACCGGAATCATCGACGAGCCGTTCGCCGACTCTTCTATCATCCCCACATACCATGTCTCGCGCGTTGCGCGGGAGCACGTTACCGTGGTGCTGTCGGGCGATGGCGGCGATGAATTGTTCGCGGGATACGATGGCTATGTGCTCCATCAACAGAGGCGCTACTTCGACTTATTCCCGTCCTTTATCGCGTCGGCTTATCATAAATTCGCGTACCCTAAGATTCCTTCCAAACTTCGCAGCCGCAAGCTTGCATACAATTTCGTTCTCAATGCACGCGAACGCTTCATCGGCGGTAGGGCCGTTCTGCCGATACATGACGCCGAATTGACGATCCTGACCCCTGAGTTCTTGCAGTTGGTTGCGGCTGAAGACGGGCCGGCGACAACGATGCGGCGTTATTACGACGACGCACCCGCGACAGATTTTGTGAGCCGCATGCAGTACACGGACGTCAAGACCTACATGACGGCCGATGTGCTCGTCAAAGTCGATCGTATGAGCATGGCCCGTTCACTCGAGGTCCGCTGCCCGCTGCTGGACCACGTTTTTGTCGAGCTTGCCGCAACGCTCCCGCTGTCCATGAAAATCCGCGGCACAACTCGCAAATATTTGCTGCGGCGACTGGCGGAGAAATTGGGGGTACCGCGCGAAACCCTCTATCGTCCGAAGCAGGGATTCGCGCTCCCGCTGAAGCACTGGATGCGCGCGGAATTGAAAGACGAAATCAGTAACCTGCTTCTCGAACCTCGGACTCTACAGCGCGGTTATTTCCGGAAGGCTCCGATCCAGCGCCTGCTGGACGAACATCACCGCGGCGAACGCGACCACTCCACCGCTCTCTGGCAACTGCTGGCGTTTGAACTCTGGCATCGCAACTATCTCGAGCGGCAACGCAGCTCAAATTCTCCGGCCCCTGTGACGGTCCTCCAAACGTGACACTACTTTCCCAGGGTCGAAACGGCCTTCGTCTGATTTCACGTCGAACGGGAGTCTCAACGTGATTCTGAAGTCGGGCGCCGAAGGACCACTCTCGGTCCTCCTCGTTTGTCACTCGTATCCACCGGTAATCGGCGGGTCTGAAATCGAAGCTCAACGGGTGTGCAAGGCACTGATCGCCCGCGGGCATCGCGTTCAGGTCGTTTGCGCCGGCGGTCCCCCGATGCCTCCTCTCCGCGATTGGATCGATCCGGAAGGTGTTCCGGTTCGAATGTACGGAGAGCGCTGGACCGGGGCGTTGAAGGATATGATTTTTGCGCTTCGTGTCGCCGGCATGCTCATCAGCAAACGTCACGATTATCAGGTGGTTTACTTCCTGATGCAGGGTCTCCACTTGGCCCTCGGCCTTCCCGTCGCCAAAGCGCTGCGCAAACCGATCGTGATGAAGATTTCCGGGAGCGGTGTTGTGCCCTTCATGGCCGGAACGGCCACCGGGCGTCTGGAACTCGCATGGCTCCGCAGGTGGGCTCGCTACGTAATGGTGCTCAACGATGGCATGCGGCAGGAGGCCATCGATCACGGTCTGTCGTCAGACCAGCTCTTGTGGATGCCGAATCCGGTAGACACTGATGAGTTCGCTCCAGCCAGCGAAGCCCATCGCCGCATTTTGCGTTCAGATCTTGACGTTCCGACGGGTGCGCCCGTCGTCTTGTACTGCGGACGTCTCGCTCCGGAAAAGCAACTGCCGTCCTTGCTCGAAGCATTCGCAATCGTCGTGCGGCGGTTGCCGGAAGCACGACTCGTACTCGTCGGCGACGGTCCCGCACGCGGTGAACTGGAATCTCTAGTCAGCCGCCTCAACCTGCAGTCCAACACTCGCTTTGTGGGTAGCGTCCGCCCGCAACAGGTGTCGTCCTGGATGAAGATTGCGGATATTTTTGCGCTCGTCTCTATAAATGAAGGATTTCCATGCGCTGTTTCGGAGGCGATGTCCGCCGGGGTAGCATGTGTTGTCAGCGATATCCCCGCAAATCGCCAGTTGATAAAAGAGGCTAAGCAAGGATTGTTAGCGCCGGTGGGAAATTCTGATGCGATTGCCGCGGCAGTTCTTCGTTTACTTGCCGATGCCCCGCTCCGCGCAGAGATGGGACGAGCCGGCCGTAAATGCATCCTCGACAATTACTCGACAAACCGGATCGCCGACCGGTATGAAGATCTGTTTCACGCAACCTTGGTTCATCCTGGTGCGATTGGCAACCAGGAAAGGCCGCTCACATCGGTCGACGATTTGCAGTCCTTCAAGTTAATGCGATGACGGTCTAGGCCGGGAGCCAGTACTCAAGCATTTTGATTTACCTTCAATCGAGGCCAAATGCGGTGCTCACCTGGGTGAGAGTTTCCTGACTGACTCCATCGGGCTTTCGCGCCTCAGCTCTAGGCCTTTGGCCGTACCGGTTCTTGAATGTTCTTCACGACTACTCGCGCGGGATTGCCCATAGCCACACAATAGGGAGGGATGTCGGTGACGACGACGCTGTTCACTCCGATGATCGCGCCCTCGCCGATCGTCACGCCCTTCATTATGCAAGCCCCCCCTCCAATCCAGGCATTCTTGCAAATTCGGACTGGCCTTATTTCTTCTGGCCCTGGCGGCAAATTGGCAATCCTGTCGGCCGCGTCTCGAGGATGTGAATCGGTGTCCATAAAACGCACCCCGGAGGACACGCTCACGTCATCTTCGATCACAATCTCTTTATTGACCGTAAAAGCCACGTTGTGGCCGATACCTACACGGTTGTGGATGATCAGCTTGGGATGATCGAAAATTCGCCCGCTGAAGATGTCGACCTTGCCGAAAAACTTGACGTCATCACCGATATGAATCTCGGTATGTCCGACAATAAAGGGCATCTTCGAGAGGGTAAAGCGCCTGCCCATTGACTCGCAGCGGCCTCGAAAGAGCGGTTCGCGATAAAAAAACGTCATTGCCCATCGCACAGCCGACATAAGCGACTGATGAACGAAATAAAGTGCTCCCAGGACAGGATTAATGAACCTTGGTAGCGGGAGCCGTGCGGTGATTACCGCGCGCCTGGTTCCATATAGAAATCGCGAAAAGGGCGTTTCTCTGCGCCTTACCTTCAAGAT
>Ga0335075_10014816_pt1 | contig 11691 bp, 13 predicted proteins | sample Lox_Sample_24_FD_206723 | JGI IMG/M metagenome (GOLD analysis project Ga0335075, IMG submission 206723) | Soil microbial communities from Loxahatchee National Wildlife Refuge, Florida, United States - Lox_Sample_2.4 | ecosystem: Environmental > Terrestrial > Soil > Wetlands | place: USA...
GCTACTCATCTCCCGGTTCAAAGAGGAAATCCACGCCGGCCTCAAGACCGGCATCATCCGCGCGATGGCTGGCTCTGGGTCGGTGGTGACCGCCGCCGGTCTGGGTTCGCTGTGACCATGTGCGGGTTCGTGTTCAGCGGTCTACAGGTACTCGGCCAAATCGGCACCACCATCGGCCTCGGTCTGCTATTCGACACCTTGATCGTCCGCTCCTTCGTGACGCCGTCCATCGGCACGCTGCTCGGCCGCGTAGGCAATGTCGCTGTGCCATCGTCGCCGCGCCCCGACGATCATCCACAACCTGAGCAAAGGCTGACGAGTTGTGCACAAACACGTTTCAGCGCGACGGCACGGGTAGCAGATTGCGGTTTGTCGAGGAATCTTCATGATCGACGACCGGACGGGCCCGGCCGCACGCGCGCCGTACGAGGCGCAGGAATTGCGGCGATCCATCGGCTGCTGGGCCCAGTCGGTGTATTCGAAAAGTGCACTTCGCTCGTTCGTAAAATGGCTTGGAGGGTCCAAGTGCGACCGCGTTGAATAGGCCGGTGTCCCGTGTGACCCCGCAAAGCTCGTTAGCCCGCGGGAGCATTAATTGGGTGACGAGCCGAATGTCCCAAACGTCTGAACCCGCGCCCAGGTTGTGCGTCCGATCTGGTCTCCGTGACGAAGACATCTCCATCGGGCCGCTAGGCTATGGCCCCAATCGCGATGCGAACGTGACACCTAATGAAGTATCACCCGTCGACTTCAAGGCACTGCGCGACTACTCCGACCGGCAGATCGTTGAGCCTCTCTCAATGGTTACATTGAACGAGTCCCTCAACCGCGACAGCGACTCTGTCGCAATCGCGATGGACCAGCAATCGGTTGATTGGGCGGCGGAGAATCTGCGCGGTGTGGGCTGGGGAGTCGGTAAGCAGGCGGGCAGTGCAGACGAACAGCGCGCGACGGTGCCGGCGTTCATGCAGCGTCTCGCCTCTCGAACTGGCGGAGTCGGTCGATCGGGAGGCGTTGGATCATGACCAATACGCTCGAACCTCGTGGTGTCCACCTGGTCGGGAGCATGGCTCTGCGCGACAACGAAGAAGTCATGCGCATGGCGACCACAATCCTCGGAGCGCGCGTACGGCGGCTTCCCGATGGGGAGACTGGTGACCGCAACCTCTGGATCGCGTGGCAAATGCCTAAGCTTGCCGCGAACCCGGCGATTGAAAGTCGCGGGGTGCGGCCATCGCAATTCGCGATCAGGGCCTTTAGTAAATCGCATACCGCTAGGCGGGCCCTCAACTACGGTTTCGCCCGTCTCAACTCGGTCATCCCACGGCGCTGGTCACTTCGAGTTCGCCCCGGGGTGGCGGTTGACGACATTGAACTTGGACCGCTCGGCTATGCCGGGGCTGCCATCGACTCATATCAGGTCTTTCACCGACTCACGACTGAGGGTCTCATTCCCGATTCCGTCCGATTCCAGGTCTCGATCCCGTCGCCGCTGGCCATCGCGACGTTTTTCCCACTCGAGCAGCGAGCCATGGTCGTACCTGTGCTTAAGCGGCAACTGCTCAACGAGGTCGCTGAGATGGCCTCGGCCATTCCGCAAGAGAAGTTGGCCATTCAGTGGGACACACCGATGGAAGTGACCATTCTCGAAGGCACGCTTCCTTCTCCCTATGGCACCAATGCGGCCGACACTCGGCAGCAAGTATTTGACTTGCTCGTCCAGTTGGGCGAGGCCGTGCCGACCGGGGTGTCGCTTGGCTATCATCTGTGCTACGGCGATTTCGGTGGACAGCATTTCAAGGAGCCGACGGACACGTCGCGGGTTGTCGACATAGGCAATGGACTAGCAAGTCAACTTTCGCGCCGTCTGACGTGGATTCATTTCCCGGTACCTCGAGATCGTGCGGACGAGGCGTACTTCTCTCCGCTTCGTGATCTCGCTGTTGCTGACGACACGGAGGTGTACGCAGGTTTAATCCACCCAGATGGCCTCGACGCTAATCGTGCTCGCGCCGAGGCCGTCGCACGCGAGATCGGACGCGAATTCGGGGTTGGGACGGAATGTGGAATGGGACGAATCTCGGACCCTCGCAAGATTCCGGCGATTCTCCGCATGCACGCAGAAATCGCAGCTGTCCTGGTGCCAAGGTGACCGTCGTCAAGTGCTAGAGCGGACCATTGGTCTGAGAATTAAAGCAAGCTCGATCAACCGCAGGCCGCCACGTCGAGCAAGCTTTCCCCAACATGCACGATGGGAAGGTGCTGCGCTCGGTGGTGATCCTGTAATGGCTGGCGGCCCGGCGCGATCCGTGGTGTCCGTAGGCGGACACCGCCTGCAGGTCCGGTCGAAGTAGGCGAATGCCCGAGATCGCCAGGACCACCAACCAGGGCGCGGTCACGTTCCTACCGGCCTACCGGTGGTGGCATGTCGAGCGACGAGCCGATGGCCCGGCCATCGGGTGAGATCGACGGCCGGGCCACCCAGGGCTTGGCGCTGACCTAGTGGGTCCGTGGTCGTCTAGTTTGAAGCTGTGGGGAAGGCGATCTGGCCCAGTGAGCCGGTCTGGCTTGCCACGTCAGGATCCACCACGTCCCCGTTGACGGCGAGCAGCGTTTGGATCTTGACGGGCTGGGAGAGCGCGGACTCGGCCAGGCACAGTCCCTTGCCCTCCTGGATGAGTTGACGCAACCGTTCCTGGGGCTCATCGGAGTCAATGTCGACCAGGTAGCGCAGGCCCAAACAGATTGCCCGCTGACCCGTTTCGGTCTTTTCGTAGCCGAAGGACAGTTCGCTTTCAACTTCGATGTTGCGCACATCGAGGTTCCGATCATTGCTGAGCGTGGTCAGATGACTGACGAGACACAACGCCGCTCCCGCGGCGAAATACGCCAGCGGTGCCGGGGCGCTGTCGGCGCCCGGCGGAAGGCCGGTGCCCTCATCGGACCAGAGCTCGTAGGCGCCATAACCCTTGACACCCGGAGTGACGTGTACGTGTTTGCGCAAACCCTCGTCGGTTTTCAGCGCAACCTTCACCGGGAAGTGGAAGATCGGCTTTTTCTTGTTCTCCACGGTATTTGGGGTGCCCGCGAGCCTGGGCAGGGGCACCTCTGATCCTTCGAGCCTGCTCACCAGCGGCGGTTGAGTGTCGGCGGTCATTACTTACTTCCCTTCTAATCGGCGGGGTTCGTTCGGGGCAGCAGGCTGTGGAGTCTGCGGCCCAGCTTCGGGGCCGGCCAGGGCGCGCTGGTGATCGCTATACAGGTAGGACATCGTTAACCTCCAAGGGTGATTGCGTAGCCAACCCGTTCAGGACGAGTTCGACAAGCTCGTCGACGTCGACCCGCCGACCCGTCGTGTGTCCGATCGCGACCGCCGCGAAAAGCGCGCCGGCAGCCGCCCCGATCAGCTCAGGCCGGAGTTCACCGGCGTCGGCTCGTGATTTCAGATAGGACCGCAGCACGTCGTTCCCGGTTGCGACGAAGTCGCGCAACGCTGCGTCGGCGTGGCTAGCCGAGAAGAACACCGATACCACATCAGCGTTGGCGGAAAGGGTTTCGTCGAACGCCCGAATCAGCCGGGGCAACACCGTAGTCGCCGGCTGGTCGGCGTACTCACCAAGCAACGCGCGTAGCTGCGGAAGGAAACCGCGCTCCTCAAGCACAGCCGCGACCAGATCTTCTTTGCTCTCGAAATAGTGGTAGAGCAGCCCCGGCGTCACCGCTGCGGCCCGAGCGATGTCTTTGACCGAGGCCCCGTCAACACCCTTGCGGGCAAAGACGACCAACGCAGCCTCAATGAGCTGCTCGCGACGTCGTTGAGCCTGCTCTTGCCTCGCACTCATGAGACCACGATAACGTTGATTAAACGTTAAGTCAATGAAATGGATCGCATTCCTACATACGCGCGTGGCTGGGCAAGAAACAGCCAAGGCAGGGTCGAGTAACACCCATCAACGTGCGCAGCAGTGGGCGAGACCTTGGATGGACTGGAGTTTGAGCTGCAGCAGTAGGGGCGGCGATTTACGGTCGCCGCCGAAAAGTCAGTCGTTCGGTGAGGGCGCCACCGATGTGGTCGAGGTCGTCGAACGTGTGGCGTTGTTGTTGGATTGCGGCGCTGACCATTTCGGGTCGTGCGAAAGCTATGTCGCTGCCGAACAGCAGGTGCTGGGCACCGGTGAAGCTTTTGCTGAAGGCAAGCATGTTGGGTTCGCTGGTGAGCGCAAGGTCGAACCAGAAGCGGTTCATGGTGGCCGCTTTGGCGTGTCCACCTTCGATGGTTTCGGATACAGGTGATTGCGCGGGTTCGACGTAAGCATTGAGGCGGGATGCCAGCATGGGCAGGGCGCCGCCGGCATGGCGAAGGATCATTGCCAGCTTTCGAAATCGGAGCAGAGTGCCGCTGATGACGAGACTGACTGCTGTTCGGGTGGTCTGCCGCAGGTACGCACAGTCGACGTCCCGCCAATTTTGCGGCGCATCAATTAAGCGCACACTCGCATGCACCATGGGCTACTTTCCATTTGACCCTGCCCGGCCAAGGCGCTGCACTGAGTATCGTTGCCCCAGCGCCGAGCCATCTTGCGCAGGACGGCATTTGCCCGCGACAGGTGGTGTATGGGCGCTGTGTTCGACGCGCGTATCCGCGTCCACGACGCGACGATTTAGAAGATGGCGACGGGAGTGAGCGGTGAGCCAACCGCGCGTGTGATCCTTAAGGGCGGCCCGGAGAACAAGAATTCCCAACGGTTTTCCTCAGCGCAGGCCAAGGCGAGAGGCTCGAAGTCGAAGATCTCGCCGATCCAAAGTCCCATGTGAACAAGAAAGATGATGTGCAGGGGCTGGTTGGTGTCAGGAGTCTCGTTGGGCCGGACTTCCATGCCCCAGGTGTCGGTTGCCAGTGCCGCGATCTCTCGCTCGGCCACCCACGGAACCGCATCCAGGCCAAGGCCGGGAGCCGCGCCGCCCGCGTAGTCGCCCCATGAGCCTCGGTCCCTAACCTGCGCCATTTGGCCGGTGCGGACAAAGACGAAGTCTCCGCGTCGTACGCTGACGCCCTGGCGGCGTTCGCAGTCCGTCAGGTCCTCAGAGGTAATGGCGTAACCGGGTTCCAGCCAGGGCACGCCGCTGGCGGCGGGGACGTCGAGAAGTACTCCGCGACCAATCATCCGGTCACAGCCACCGGTGATGTCGTTTTTCATCGCGCCCTTACTAGTGACCTGGTCGGGTGTGTAGCCGTTGTACATCGTGTTTTCGAAGAAGATGTGCGCCAACGCATCCCATTGCGTTCCGCTCTGCAGCGGCATGATCAACACGTCATCGGTACCGCGCAAATGCCGGTCCTCTCCGCCATAGAAATCGCGGATCGTGGTTCCGGCCAACACATCTGCGCCGTCACGGATCATCAAGTGGATTGGATTGAATCGGCCGAATCCACCGCCGCCCGATTGCGGGCCGGCGTCGTCAATCGCCAAACCCATCCCAACCGTCCGTCCGATACGCACCAGTCGGGCGGCCGCGACGATGTCCTCCGGTCGTAGGTGATTCAAGGTACCCAGCTCGTCAGCATCACCCCATCTACCCCAGTTGCTGTACCGGCGCCCGAGTTCCTTGACGGTGGCGATGGTGGGTAACACACCCATGGTGACTCCTAACATCTATGAGGGGCCGTCTCATAAAGAGAAAGCTGACATGTAATTCGATGTCAAGCTGGGCGCGAGCGCCCTCCGTCGTCGCCCCACGGCCCGCCGTTGTAGAGACGGCGCGACAGGTGAAGGGCGGCGTCACGAACAGCTTTCTCCGGCAGCGGCACACGGAAGCCACCGACGCACGCCTTGGCCCTCGACTACTCTGCAGTTCGCGCCGTCAATGACCGCATCCTCGACGCAACCTTGTCCGGCTTCGGACAGGACGGTCGTACCGCGACCGCAAGGCCTACGACCTTATCGTCCAAGGAGAAGGCGGCCTGCTCCTCACGGACAAAGGCTCGACTTCGTCGCGGTCCCATTATCCCAAGCGCGGTCTGCACAGCGTCCCTTTAAACCGCCTGGACACAACTGCGTTTGTGGTGAGGCACAAACCGATTGGCGAATGCAGCCTCGAAAGGCACAGAACGCGGGGCGGGATTCTTGGTTTGCAGCCCGAAGAGAATCGCCACGGATCGACTTAGTCTCAGTTTGCGGCAATACATCTGACACTTACGGACACGGGAGTTTATCGTGGCTGCTTCGCTCTTCCGGGACGGGTGGCCAAAACCAGTGTCTCCGAGAGTGTCTGCGCGGTGGTCCTATCGGCTGCATGCTGTGCTGGCGACGAATCGGGTTTATCGGCGGCTAGCCCAGGTCTTGCGGCGCAGGGCCCACGTGTATCGAGCGTTCACCGCGGTCGAGCGCGTAAGCAAGGGGGCGTTGTACGGCTGCCGAATGTGTGGGCAGTGCGCATTGCCGACCACCGGTTACGCCTGTCCGATGACCTGCCCGAAGCAGCTGCGCAATGGGCCGTGTGGCGGAGTCTCGCCCGACGGCCGGTGCGAGGTGCATCCGGACGTGCGCTGCGTTTGGGTGTTGGCCTACGAACGCGCCGAAGCCTCAGGGCATGGGCAGGACCTGGCCTTATTGCAGCGACCGGTCGACCAGCGCGAGGCCGGACGCAGTTCGTGGGTCAACTACTGGCTAGGCCACGACGAGCACCTGGCGGCCGCGCCCGAGCCGCGTCCCCTGTTGCGGCGGGAGCTGCAGGTGGTTACCCGATGAGTGCTGTCGATGTCCCAATGACCGGCCTGCGATCGGCGCTGAACGAGGGGCGATTTGCGGTGACAGCCGAGCTGGGTCCGCCGCGCGACGCCGACGCGGTCAAGGTTGAAGAAAAGTCGGCGCTGCTACGCGGGTGGGTCGACGCGGTGAACGTGACCGACAACCAGGGCGCAAAGGTCCGAATGTCGAGTCTGGGCGCCGCGGTTCTCGCGCAGCGGGCCGGGCTGGCGCCAGTAATGCAGCTGACCTGCCGCGACCGCAACCGGATGGCCCTGCAATCCGATCTGCTGGCCGCCGGCGCACTGGGCATACCGCACGTCCTGCTGCTCACCGGCGATCATCCCTGCATGGGCGATCATCCAGAGGCGAAGCCGGTGTTCGACCTGGACGGTATCCAGCTGACCTGGGTGGCCAAGACGTTGCGGGACGACGGGGTGCTGATGTCCGGGGACAAGATCGCCACGCCTCCGCGGTGGCTTATCGGAACAGTGGAGAATCCGTTCGCCCCGCCGTTATCGCTGCGCGCGGATCGGCTGGCCAAAAAAGTCGCGGCCGGGGCGGAGTTCGCGCAGACGCAGTACGTGTTCGACATTGATGTCTTCACGCAGTGGATGGGGCGCCTGCACGACATGGGCCTTACCGAGCGGTGCGCGGTGCTGGCGGGCGTAGGGCCAATCCGCTCGCTGCGGATGCTGAAGTACTTGCGTAGCCGCGTGCCAGGGGTGAACGTGCCGTCGGCGATCGAGGCCAGGTTGCGCGGCGTACTCCCCGAGATGGTCTGCGAAGAGGGGATGCGGACATGCGCGGAGACCATCCAGCGGGTCGCGCAGATTCCCGGCGTCGCGGGTGTTCACGTGATGGCGTTTGGGTATGAGCGCGGAGTGCCGGAGCTGCTCCAGCGAGCCGGACTAGGGCCGCGCGAGCGGATGCGGGTCGCGGCGACGAACCTAACGGGCAGCAGCCATGCTGGTTGACTTTCGGCCGCATGCGCGGTTGCGTGGCGACTCACCCACCGACCTCGGTGCCTCTCTGCTGCCGGTGGTCAAGGCCGTCAGCCAGAGTTCGGCCGAGCTGGAGCGGGTCCGGGTGGTGTGCGACTGGATTCAGTACCGCAACAACTTTCGCGAGGTCGTGGAAATCCGGCCGATCCTGCCCGGCGGTGACCCAGCGGCGCCGGTGACCCAAGCCCAGCCGTTGCCGATCGGCATTCGAGAAGACAACATGGAGATCGCGGTCGACGTCCGGCGTGCTGAGGGCGAACCGCTGGCCGAGCTGACGTTGGCGTTGCTGAGCGATCCGCCGGGACGAGTGCTGCTCGAGGAATGGACGCGCGGCAGCCAGAGCTGCATTTGGGACTTCAACGCGCTTTACTGGGCGGAACTGGGCTTGTGGGAGAACGCCACCGGGCGTGGTTATGAACAAGCGTTGCCCGGCGGCGAGAGTGATGCCCGAAACCGAGCCGCGGCTACTGAACTGGTCGAGGATCTGTTCGTCGTCTGGGACCGGCTGGCAGCACAGGGAGCGCTACCCGAGAAGCTGCCCGTGGTCGAGCTTGGTGTCGGTAACGGGAACCAGGCCAAGGTGTTCCTCGACGAATTTCGCGAGATCGATGAACACCGAAATACGGGGTACTACGCGCGGCTGCAATACCTGATGTGCGATTATTCGGCACACGTCCTCGATCTTGCGCGAGGGACTGTCGCAGATCATGCCGAGCGGGTGAGTTCATTCATCCTCGACGCCACCCGGCCGCTGACGTCGTTGGCCTTCCTGCAATTCCAGACGTTTTTGGTCTACATCTCAAATGTCTACGACAATCTGCCGACTGATGAACTCGCTGAGTTGGGCGGGCGCACCTATTTGGTGCAAAACCGCGCTTACCTTCCGGTTAAAGAGGCAGCGGCATTGGGCGACTCGGTGTCGGCCAGCGTCGAGGAGTTGCCGACGCTGATCCAGAAGCTGTTGCGCTTAGGTCCCGCGCTGCTCTGCGAAGCCTGCCCTGCGAACTTCCGCGACGTGGATGCCACGGTGCGGTTCTGGCAAAGCGTCTGGTCGGCGCTGCGGCTGGAGGAACGCTACATCGCCCTTCCCGGGCTCGACACCTACCAACTCACCGACACACTGAGCGGTGAGACGCTGCGGCCACTGCTCGAGTCGGGTGCCGATGTGCGCATCCACGTGAACAACGGCGCACTTGCCAGCTTCGATGACAGCGTGGCGTTGTTGCACCCGTTCGGCAAGCTGGTGTGCCACGACTTGTTTGTGACCGACATCGACGGCTACCGGACGACGTTCCGCGGGCCCGGGAAATACGAGGGGTCCGTCGTCAACTGGGTCAACGGCCCACTGCTGGCCCACGTTGGTCGCCGGAAGGGTTTCGACGTGCACTACGAGCCGTTCCGCCACCGCAGCAGAGGCAGCATCGTCACGATGACCGCCCAGGTGAGGGACTGATATGAGCGTCTTCGACCGGCTTCCGCTGCTGCCCACCACGGTGGTTGGCTCGTACCCGGTTCCGGAGTGGATGGAGCGGCTCAAGACCGACTATTACCGCGGCCGCATAAGCCGAACCCAGCTACAAAGTGTTCACGACATGGCCATCAAGGCGGCGCTGAAGGACCAGGAACTCGCCGGTATAGACATTGTCTCCGATGGGGAAATGCGCCGCGACAACGACATCGACTACTTGCTGGCCCGGATTCCAGGGATCGTGATCGCCGAGACCAGCAAGGACTTTTATTACGACTACTACGACACCGCTGTCCGTCAGCCTTTGCCGCTCCCTACCGGGAGAGAACTCAGCTGGCTGGCGGAAGACTTCGCGTTCACCGCAGCGCATACTTGCGCACCGATCAAGTTCTCCTTCACCGGTCCGTACTCGCTGGCGCGCCGAATCCACGATCGCGCCTACACCGAAAAGCGCGAGCTTGTGCTCGCGCTTGCCCATTGGCTCAATGACGCCGCGCATGCGCTCGCGGCGCGGGGTGTGGAGTTGCTGCAGATCGATGAGCCGTTCCTTGCCGGCTATCCGCGCGACGTGGAGATCGCGGTCGAGGCGGTCAATGTCGTGACGCGCGATGTGGACGTCAGTTGGGCGCTGCACGTCTGTTATGGGAACCGTTATGCGCGGCCGTTGTGGGAAGGCCACTACGATTTCCTCTTCCCGGCGGTGCTGGACGCACGCGTCGACCAGCTGGTTCTCGAGTTCGCCCGCAAGGGGTACGCCGACCTGCCGGTCATCGAAAAGTTCGGCTGGGACCGCCGTGTCGGCCTCGGCGTCATTGATGTCAAGAGCCAGCGAGTGGAGACCACAGACGCTGTTGCGGCCCGGATCCACGCCGCGCTCGAACTCGTTCCGGCTGACCAGCTGGTCATCAACCCCGACTGCGGACTGCGTAATTTGCCGGGTCATGTGGCCCGGGCGAAGTTGGCCGCAATGGTTGAGGGCACGCGCCAGGTTCGTCGTGGCCTTCAGGCCCAACCCTCAGCCCCTGCCGCCCCCGGCAACGCGGCCTACGACCCAGTGACACAAGGAGTGTGAAGTGACGCAATCTAATCCGCGCAGTTTCGTGTTCAGTTCGGAATCGGTGACCGAAGGCCATCCCGACAAGATCGCCGATGCCATCTCTGATGCCATCCTTGATGCCGCACTGGCGAACGACCGCTATTCGCGGGTGGCCTGCGAGACGCTGATCACCACCGGGATGGTGGTATTGGCGGGCGAGATCTCAACCTCGCAGCGGCTGGACTATACCCAGCTCGTGCGCGACACGGTCAACCGGATCGGATACGACGACGCCAGCTACGGGTTCGACGGGCACAGCTGCGCAGTGCTGGTGGCCTTGGACAAGCAGTCTCCCGATATTGCACAGGGCGTTGACCGTGCTTTAGAGGGCCGCAGCGGGGATTCGACCGACGATTTCGACCTATCCGGTGCCGGCGACCAGGGCATGATGTTCGGCTACGCCAGCGACGAAACTCCCGAGTTGATGCCGATGCCAATCGCGCTGGCACACCGCCTTTCCCGCCGACTGGCTGCGGTGCGTAAGGATGGTACCTTGCCGTATCTGCGACCCGACGGCAAGACCATGGTCACGGTGCGTTACGTCGACGGCGCGCCGGTCAGCATCGAGCGGGTCCTGATCTCCACGCAGCATACCGAGGACGTATCGCCCGACCAGATCCGCGAAGACCTGTGGCACGACGTGGTCTCGACGCAGCTTCCCGCCGATCTTTACGATCCGGACCAACTGCGCGCCGACCTGCTGGTGAACCCGACCGGAAGGTTCGTGATCGGCGGCCCGGTCGGGGACGCTGGGCTCACCGGGCGCAAGATCATCGTCGACACCTACGGCGGATTCGCCCGCCACGGTGGGGGTGCATTCTCGGGCAAGGACCCCTCCAAAGTAGATCGGTCGGCCGCTTACGCTGCCCGCCATGTCGCCAAAAACGTAGTGGCAGCAGGACTGGCGGCACGTGCAGAAGTCCAGGTCGCGTATGCGATCGGGGTGGCCCGGCCGGTGTCGGTGCTACTCGACACGTTCGGCACCGAGCGGGTTGCTCCCGCAGTGATCGAGAAGCTGGTGGAAGAGCATTTCGATTTGCGTCCCGCGGCGTTTCGTTCATATCTGGACCTGCACCGGCCAATCTACTCGCCGACAGCTGCCTACGGACACTTCGGGCGCACCGATGTGGACCTGCCGTGGGAGCGCACCGACCGAGCCGATCTGCTCAGCGAGGCTGCAGGCCTACCCCGGCCGCAAACGCTGGCGATCAAGGAATATGCATGACAGTCTTCGATTACGCGCGGCCCGACGCTGACGTCCGTAACGGGATCGAATTCAAGGTGGCCGACCTGTCGTTGGCGGACTACGGTCGCCGCGACATCGAGTTGTCTGAACACGAGATGCCGGGTCTGATGTCGCTGCGCCGCGAATACCAC
>Ga0335075_10014819_pt1 | contig 11689 bp, 8 predicted proteins | sample Lox_Sample_24_FD_206723 | JGI IMG/M metagenome (GOLD analysis project Ga0335075, IMG submission 206723) | Soil microbial communities from Loxahatchee National Wildlife Refuge, Florida, United States - Lox_Sample_2.4 | ecosystem: Environmental > Terrestrial > Soil > Wetlands | place: USA: Florida...
GTCAACGCCGCGGCGCTCACCGACCGCGGCGACATTTTCGACACCACCGAGCAGCGCTTCAACGAGATCTTCGACGTCAACGTGCGCGCGCCCTTCTTCCTCATTCAGGAGGCCGTCAAGATCATGCGGCGGAAGAAGATCGCGGGCTCGATCGTCAACATCCAGTCGATGTCGGCGCACGGCGGCCAGCCCTTCATCACCGCCTATTGCGCCTCGAAGGGCGCGCTCGCCACTCTCACCCGCAACGTCGCCCATTCGCTGCTCAAGTTCCGCATCCGCGTCAACGGGCTCAACATCGGCTGGATGTCGACGCCGGGCGAGGACAAGATCCAGAAGACCTACCACGGCGCCAAGGACGGGTGGCTCGAGGAGGCGGTGAAGTCGCGGCCGTTCGGGCGCCTGCTCGATCCCAAAGAAGTGGCGCGCGCCTGCGCCTATCTCTGCTCGGACGAGTCGGGGCTCATGACCGGGGCGAACATCGACTTCGACCAGATGGTCGTCGGGACCGGCGACCCGCCGATCGAACCTTGAAAGGAATGAGCCCATGGCGTCCGCGCCGCGGCTCGACGTCATCACGATCGGACGCTCGTCGGTCGACCTCTATGGCGCGCAGGTCGGCGGCCGGCTCGAGGACATGGCGAGTTTCTCCAAGGCGGTCGGCGGCTGCCCGACCAACATCGCCATCGGCACGGCGCGGCTCGGCTTAAAGAGCGGCCTCATCACCCGCGTCGGCGACGAGCACATGGGCCGCTTCATCCGCGAGCAATGCGCGCGCGAGGGCGTGGACGTCGGGGGCATTCGCACCGATCCGGTTCGGCTCACCTCGCTGGTGCTGCTCGGCATCCGCGACGAAAAGACCTTCCCGCTCATCTTCTATCGCGACAATTGCGCCGACAGCGCGCTCGACGAGAGCGACATCGACCCGGCTTATATCGAAAGCGCTCGCGCCGTGCTGGTGACCGGCACCCATTTCGCCCGGCCCAACACCGCCGCGGCGCAGCTCAAGGCCATGCGCATCGCCCGCGCCGCAGGGCTTAAGGTTGTGTTCGACATCGATTTCCGGCCGAACTTGTGGGGGCTCGCCGGCCACGGCGCGGGCGAGGAACGCTACATCAAGTCGGGCGAGGTCACGCGGAGCCTGAGCGCCATCCTGCCGCAATGCGACCTCATCGTCGGCACCGAGGAGGAGATGATGATCGCCGGCGGCGCCGACGATCCGCTTGCGGCGCTCAAAGCCGTGCGCGCCATAAGTCCGGCGACGCTGGTGCTCAAGCGCGGCCCGATGGGTTGCGTGGTCTTCCCAGGCGCGATCCCCGATTCGCTCGAAGACGGAATCAAAGGGCCGGGTTTCCCGGTCGAGGTCTATAACGTGCTCGGCGCCGGCGACGCCTTCATGTCCGGCTTCCTGCGCGGCTGGCTCCGCGACGAGAAGCTCGAAACCTGCTCGGCCTACGCCAACGCCAACGGCGCCTTCGCGGTCTCGCGTCTCCTGTGCTCGGCCGAATACCCGACCTGGTCGGAGCTCAGCCTTTTCCTCAAGCGCGGCTCGCCCCACCGCGCGCTGCGCCGCGACGAACAGCTCAATCACATCCATTGGGCGACGACGCGCCGGCCCGAGCCGCCGACGATCATGGCGCTGGCGATCGATCATCGCGCGCAACTCGAGAAGATCGCCGACGACGCGGGGAGCCCGCGCGAGCGCATCAGCGACTTCAAGCTGCTCGCGGTCGAGGCCGCCGCCAGAGTCGCCGCAGGCCGGCCCGGCTATGGCATGCTGCTCGACGGCAAGTACGGGCGCGAAGCTTTATTCCGCGCCCTCGATCACAACTTCTGGATCGGCCGGCCGGTCGAGGCGCCGGGCTCGCGCCCGCTCGAATTCGAGTTCGGCGGCTCGCTCGGCGCGAAGCTCATCGAATGGCCGGTCGCGCATACGATCAAGTGCCTGTGCTTCTACCACCCCGACGATCCACCGGAAATGAAGGCGCGGCAGGAGCGCGAGCTTCTCCGTCTCAACGACGCCGCGCGCACGCTCGAGCGCGAGCTCCTGATCGAGATCATCGCCAGCAAGGACGGCCCGGTCGACGATCGAACCACCGCCCGCGTGATCGAGCGGCTCTATCAGATCGGAGTGAAGCCGGACTGGTGGAAGCTGGAGAACCAGCCGAGCGCGCAGGCGTGGCGCTTGATCGAGCGCGCGGTGGACGCGGCCGATCCGTTCTGCCGCGGAATCCTGCTGCTCGGGCTCGAAGCGCCGGAAGGGGAGCTGGCGCGGGCCTTCGCGCTGGCGCGCGATTGCGGCCTGGTCAGAGGCTTCGCGGTCGGGCGCACGATCTTCGTCGAGCCGGCGGTCGAGTGGTTCGCGGGCCGCATCGACGATAATGAGGCGACCGAGCGCATGGCGGAAGCGTTTGCGCGCCTGTGCCATCTCTGGGGCGCCGCCGGCGCCCCTGTGATACGTCAATTCGTGATCAGACCTTCGTGAGGCGCCCGAACAATGAACGAAGCGGGGAGGTATGGCCCATGACAACGATCCGGTTGACCGCCGCCCAGGCGATGGTTCGCTTCCTCGCCGCGCAGCGGGTCGAAATCGATGGACGCAAGCAGCGCTTGTTCGAGGGCGTGTTCGCTATCTTCGGCCACGGCAACGTGGCGGGCATGGGCGAAGCGCTCTACGCCGCGCGCGAGGCGCTCCCGACCTATCGCGCCCATAACGAGCAGGCGATGGCGCATGCTGCGATCGCCTTCGCCAAGGCCTCGCGCCGCAGGCGGATGATGGCCTGCACCACCTCGATCGGCCCCGGCGCGACCAACATGGTCACCGCCGCCGCGGTCGCGCACGTGAACCGCCTGCCGGTGCTGCTCATTCCCGGCGACGTGTTTGCGAGCCGCAGGCCCGATCCGGTGCTGCAGCAGGTCGAGGATTTCGGCGACGGAACGGTCAGCGCCAACGACTGCTTTCGCCCGGTGTCGCGCTATTTCGACCGCATCGCGCGCCCCGAGCAGGTCGTGCCGGCGCTCAATCGCGCGATCTCGGTCCTGACCGATCCGGCCGAGTGCGGGCCGGTGACGCTCGCCTTCTGCCAGGACGTGCAGACCGAAGCTTATGACTATCCGGCGAGCTTCTTCGAGGAGCGCCTGCATCGCCTGCGCCGCGTCGCGCCCGATGAGCGCGAGATCGACGAGGCCGCGGCGCTGCTCAGACAAGCGAAGAAGCCGCTCGTCGTGTGCGGCGGCGGCGTGCTCTATTCTGACGCCGAGCGCGAGCTGATCGCCTTCTGCTCGAGCCATGGAATTCCGGTCGCCGAGACGCAGGCGGGCAAGTCGGCGACGCCGGCCGATCATCCCCTCGCCATGGGCGCGGTCGGCGTCACCGGGACCGGCGCGGCCAACGCGCTCGCCGCGCAGGCGGACGTGATCCTCGGCGTCGGCACGCGCTTCGCCGACTTCACCACCGGCTCCTGGGCCTTGTTCAAAAATCCCGGCCGGCGCATTGTCAGCATCAACGTGCAGCCGTTCGATGCGCTCAAGCATCGCGCGCTGCCGGTCGTCGGCGACGCAAGGACCGCGCTCGCCGCGCTTGATTCGAGGCTCGAAGGCTGGAAAGCGCCGCGCGCCTGGAGCGACGAAGCCGCGAAGGCCAAATCCGCGTGGGAAGCAACCGCCGCCCGCTACACCGCGCCGACCAACGCGCCGCTCCCGACCGACGCCGAGGTGCTCGGCGCCCTCATGCGGTCAGGCGAGAAGTCGGACGTCATCGTCTGCGCCGCCGGCGGACTGCCGGGCGAATTGCACAAGCTGTGGCGAGCCGGCGCTCCGCTCGGCTATCACGTGGAATATGGCTATTCGTGCATGGGCTACGAGATCGCGGGCGGGATCGGCGTCAAGATGGCTCTGCCGGACCGCGAAGTGGTGGTGGTGGTCGGCGACGGCTCGTATCTGATGATGAATTCGGAGATCGCCACCTCGGTGATGCTGGGGACAAGGCTCATCATCGTCGTCAACGACAATCGCGGCTTTGGCTGCATCAACCGGCTGCAAGCCGCGACCGGGGGCGCGCCGTTCAACAATCTTTTGCGCGATGCGCGCCATCAGGCGCTGCCCGAGGTCGACTTCGTCGCCCACGCGCGCTCGCTCGGAGCGGAAGCGGTGAAGGCCCGCTCGATCGCCGAGCTCGAGACGGCGTTCAAAAAGGCGCGCGTGGCCAAATCGACCCAGGTGATCGTGATCGAAACCGACCCCGCGGGCTCCACGGACGCCGGCGGTTTCTGGTGGGACGTCGCCGTGCCCGCCGTCTCCGAGCGGACGCAAGTCGGCGAGGCGCGGCGCGCCTATGACGAAGCGCGGAAGTTGCAGCGGGTCGGAGACTGAAGATGACCATTCGCCTCGGCGCCAATCCGATCGGCTGGAGCAACGACGATCTGCAGGAGATCGGCGGCTCGACGCCGCTCGAAACCTGTCTTGCGGAAGCGAAAGAGGCCGGCGTCGCCGGCATGGAGAAAGGCCACAAGATGCCGAGCGACGGCGTGGCGCTCAAGGACAAGCTCGCGGAGTTTGGCCTCGTCTTCGTCGGCGGCTGGTATTCGACCGAATTGCTCAAGCGCTCGGCGCGCGAGGAGTTCAGGTCCGCGAAATCGCATATCGCCATGACCAAAGGCGCCGGGGCCGACATCGTCATCGTGGCCGAGACCTCGAACGCCATCCACGGCGACCGCTCGAAGCCTCTCTCCGAGCGCCCGCGCCTGCATAAGGGCGATTGGGCCGGTTACGGCGCGAAGCTGACCGAATTCGCCGAGCGGCTCGCCGACGAGGGCCTCAAGCTCTGCTACCATCATCATATGGGGACGATCGTCCAGTCGGAGCGCGACATCGACGCGCTGATGGCCCACACCAAGGCGCCCGTGCATCTCCTGCTCGACACAGGGCACGCGCGCTGGGGCGGCGCCGATCCGGCCGGGCTCGCGCGCGCCTATCGTTCGCGCATCGGCCATGTCCACTGCAAGGACGTGCGCGAAGCGCAGATGCGCTCTTCCAACGCCGGCGACTGGAGCTTCCTCGATTCGATCCTAGGACAAGGCAACGAGCTCGGCGTCTACACCGTGCCGGGCGACGGCGCGATCGACTATGCCGCGGTGTTCGACGAGCTTAAGGGCTATTCCGGCTGGGTCGTGCTCGAAGCCGAGCAGGACCCGAAAAAGGCGCCGGCGCTGCCCTACGCCAAAAAGGGCGTCGCGCACATCCGCGCCGCGCTGAAAGAAGCGGGATTGGTGTAAACGCCGGACAAGTCATTGGGAGCTTACGCCATGGCGCAATCGAAACTGCTCGTTCATCCGGCCCATGGCGCCGACGGAGTCGGCCACCGGATCACACCCAAGAGCGCCGGATGGCGCTATGTCGGCTTCGAGACCCGGAGCCTGAAGCAGGGCGCGAAGTCCAAGCTCGACACTGGCGGCGAGGAGGTCTGCGTCGTCATCCTCTCGGGCAAGGCGCGGGTGACCGCGGACGGCTTCGATTCCGGCGTGATCGGCGAAAGAGCGAGCGTCTTCGACGGCCTGCCCTGGTCGGTCTATCTGCCCCCGCACAACGCGGCGACCGTCGAGGCGGCGACGGATTGCGAGCTAGCTCTGTGCTCGGCGCCGGCGAGCGGCAAGTTCAAGCCGCGCGTCATCGAGCCGGGCGACGTCGGCACGCTCACCCGCGGAACCGGGACCAACGCCCGCTTCATCCGTAACGTCCTGCCCGAGGACGCCGAGGCCGAGAGCGTGCTGGTGGTGGAGGTCGTCACCCCCGGCGGCCACTGGTCGAGCTATCCCCCGCACAAGCACGACCGCGACGCGCTGCCTGACGAATCCTATCTCGAGGAGACCTATTACCACCGCCTGAAGCCCGCCCAGGGCTTCGCGTTCCAGCACGTCTACACCGAGGACGGCGCCGTCGACGAGACGCTGACGGTCAAGGACGGCGACGTCGTGCTGGTGCCGCGCGGCTACCATCCGGTCGGCGCGCCGCACGGCTACGATCTTTACTATCTCAACGTGATGGCCGGGCCGAAGCGGATCTGGCGCTTCTACAACGATCCCGCCCACGAGTGGCTGATGGCGACGCCTCCCGCGTAACGCCGCATTCGATCGCCTACGCCCGTCGTTTGCCGACGGCGGGCTTTGCTTTCTTGACCGGCCCGCGCTTTTTCGCCGGCGAAGCCGTCTTCGGCGATTCGCGCTTGACCTTGCCGCCGAATCCGGCGGCGCGCAAAGCCTGCTCGACGCGGGCGTTGTAGCCGCGCCCGCTCGCCTTGATGCTCGCGACGACGTCCGGCGCCAACCGGAACCCGATATGAACCTTCGGCGCCTCGGCCTTCGGCCGCCCGAGCTTGCGGCGGAATTTCTCCATGGCCTCGATGAACTCGGGCATAACCTCGCGCATGGGCCGCATGCCCCTGAAATCCTCGCGGGTCAGTTCCCGCACCTCGCCCTCTTCATCGGTCAAGGGAGGCCTTCTCTTCGGCATAGAATCTCTCCTCGCGCCTGTTCGCCTTGCGAAAACGGATGATCCGAAACGCGTCGCCGCGAATGCAGAAGCAGACGACGTGAAGCCGCCCTCGCATCGGCGCATAGGCCAGGTATCGCGTCTCGCCGTAGGATTGGCGTCTATCCTCGATCGTGTGCGCGGCGCCCCAATCCAACTCCGCAGTCAACTCGAACGGCAGCCCGCGCTCTCTGGCGTTCCGCGCGCTCTTCGCCGGATCAAATTCAATCTTCACGCATTATTGTAGCAACAAAAACTGTGACGATCAATCGGCAAGGGCAAACCGACTCGACGTAAGCCGCTCGGGCGGCTAGCGAGGTAACCCGTCGTGACCGACCAGATGGAGGGCGCATTGAGCGAAACGAACAGCCGCGAAGCGGGCCAGCCCCAGCGCGCGCTCGTCGTCGGCCTCGGCACGATGGGCCTGAGCCACGCCCGCGCCTATCAGGCGATCGACGGCTTCGAGCTCGTGGGCCTCTGCACCCGCAACGCCGCCGCGCGCCGCGATCTCGGCCGGGAATTCCCCGATCTCCCGCGCTACGAGCGCCTTGCGCAAGCCCTGCAAGCGCTCAAGCCCGACGCGGTCGCGATCTGCGCCTACACCGAGCATCACGCGCCGATGGCGCTCGAAGCGCTTCACGCGGGCGCGCATGTGTTCTGCGAAAAGCCGCTTGCGGACTCGCTTGAAGCGGCGGAAAAGGTCGTCGCCGCGGCGCGCAGCGCGAACAGGGCGCTGCTCATCGGCTACATCCTGCGCGTCCATCCCTCATGGACGCGCTTCGTCGCGATCGGGCGTTCGCTCGGCAAACCGCTCGTCATGCGGATGAACCTCAATCAGCAATCGTCCGGCTCGTTCTGGCAGGTGCACAAGAACCTGATGCGCTCGACCTCGCCGATCGTCGACTGCGGCGTGCATTACGTGGATATCATGTGCCAGGTTACGCGGGCGAAGCCGGTTCTCGTGCATGCGGTCGGCGCGCGGCTCACCGGCGAGATCGCGCCGGCCATGGTCAATTACGGCCATCTCCACCTTGCCTTCGACGATGGCTCGGTCGGCTGGTACGAGGCCGGCTGGGGGCCGATGATGAGCGAGACCGCCTTCTTCGTGAAGGACATGATCGGGCCTCAAGGCTCAGTCTCGATCGTCGCCAAGGAGCAGGCGAGCGACATCAAGTCCGCCGATCACGACGCGCATACCAAGACCAACGCCCTGCGCATTCATTACGCCGCGCTCAAAGCCGACGGCTCGTTCGCGCGATCCGACGAAATCGAATCGATGAGCGACGAGCCCGGCCACCAGGAGCTCTGCGAGCGCGAGCAGCGGCTGTTCCTGAAAGCGATCCGCGGCGAAGTCGACCTCAACGAGCATCTCGAGGACGCGATCAACTCGCTGCGCATCGTCTTCGCCGCCGACGAAAGCACGCGGACCGGACAGGTGGTGCGGCTGTAACGCCCTTCGCCTCGTCCTCCGAGCCCTGCGCGCCCGGGACGGGCGTCTTTCGAACTCCCTATGGCTCGCGACGACCATGTCGCTACGGAGGAACCCCGTAAGCTCCCAGATCGGGCGAGCTGGCGCTGCGGGCATGGCCGAGAAAATCGGTCGCAGGCATCAACGAGGCGCTTCCAGTCGCGATCGCCGGATCGGTTGACGCCGTTCCCTTCAGCTCGAGATTGTATTGAGCCGCGCCGGTGTTGAACGTCACAAAGAGATTCGCCGCGGTGTATTTCGTTTGGACGAGACTTAAGTTGTGATCCATTTCGACGTACGGGTTGGCTTTTGAGCTGCAAAAGCTTTCGGTGATCGGACAATTCTCGCTTGTCGCGGCAGTCGCGGCGATCAGCGGCGCGATGTTGTTGCGGACGATGACGTTGCTGGTCGTTCCCCCCTCATGAGTCGTGCCCCCGGCGGTTATCCATGTCATTCCCGAGTACATCCAATAAGCCTGCGACTGCGAGACGCCGTTGAGCGGAATATCCATCACGGTATTATTGATAATATGGAGCCCGTTCAGTCCGGCCACGCTGATTCCTGTGTTGCTGCTCACGAGAACGATGTTGTTCGTTATGGAAACGTTATCCCAAAAGCCGTCGAAGATATCGATGCCCTGCAGGGCGACGGCCAAAGGCAGATTTGTAACGGTTTGGCTCTGAATATAGTTGCTGTCGATGACGACGTTCTTGTTGGTGATTCCAGACTTGTCCTCCCAGTTCCAACCCTGAATTCCGTCATTGTGAACACATTTCGATTCGCAAATATCCAATGCATTCGTGATGCGATTGCCCTCAATGACGATATTGGTCGCCGAATGGTCAATGCCATCGCCGGCGAAATGATCGATCGTGTTATCCGCGACCATATAGTTCTGCCCGTCGGTCCCCACCTGATCTCCGCCGACGCCGATCGCGTTAAAAACATTCCTGATCTGGTTGCTGTTCAGGGCGACGCAGTCGTCTTGCAAGGCGCTGACGCCGTCGCTGGGCGCGATGGCGGCGTCGATGGCGGTCTCATCCGTCGTTTCCGCCTCCCACGGGAAATTCCCGGAGGTCGATTCGGCAATGTTGTTTTCGAACACGACATTGTTGCTCGAGGACAAGGCGACCAGCGTTCCGCCGGGCGATTTCGACCGGACGCCGTTCCCGTCGATGGTGAGCCCCGAAAAGACCATGTGGCTCACCGAATTGACCACAAGGGACGACAACACCGGCGTCTGCCCGGCGCCCGCCTTGATCGTCAGGAATTGCGCGTACTTCTTGCCCGAAATGCTGACCGCCCCATAGGCGCCCGAGTTCAGGTAAATAACGTCGCCCGCCGCCGCGCTAGCGAGAATCGAACTGAAAGTCGTAGGCGTCGCCGTAAAAGACTTTGTGAAACTGGACGGCGGCGCAGCGCAGCCGGTATATATGCCCGCGGCTGCGGCTGGCGTCTCCAAAGCAGCAAAGAATGCGAAAATAAAAATGATGGATTGTAATGTGAATCTAATTACGCCTTCCGGAAAGTCTAATCGCGCCCAACGAGTCGGTAGATTGGATCTATCCCATGACGGGACGTTGATTCGGCAATAAATTAGACTACGGACGGAAGTCATTTCGCAGATTTGCAACGTTTGTCTCCAGTTTCCGCGGTTGCCGCCATTCCTTATGACGCGTTTTCTCTTGCGGCGACACCCGCCAATCAGTGGAGGGAGGCGGGATAGACACAGGTTTACGCCCTGAGGCAGGAGGTGGTTAACGTAGCCATTTGCAGGTGGATTCGGCCAGCCGCTTTGACCATCAAGGGGGCAGCCCGGCTTTCGACAGTCAGGGGCAGTGAACCCCGAGTCGCTGACTCGGAAACGGCGCCTGAAGCCGTCGAAAATCGCTCAAAATGGACTTGGGGGCCAAAGCCGATCCGCTGGCTTCCGCCAGCTCCGGCGCCGGATCACTCCTCGAACCGCTCGCTCGTCCCCGCGGGCTTCGGCGGCCCAAGCGACGCGTCCGGCTTTTGCGCGCTTAAGCCGGAATCGCGGAAGCGATTGACGATCGGATAGCGCCGGTCGCGGCCGAAATTCTTCGGCCCCACCTTGACCCCCGGCGCCGACTGGCGGCGCTTGTATTCGGCGAGATAGAGCAGCCCCTCGACCTTGCGCACAATCTCCGGATCGTAGCCCTCGGCCACAATGTCCGCGACCCGCATCTCCTTTTCCACCAGGCCATGCAGAATGCCGTCCAGCACCGGATAGGGCGGCAGCGAATCCTCGTCCTTCTGGTTCTCGCGCAATTCCGCGCTCGGCGCCTTGGTGAGGATGTTTTCGGGGATGACCTCGCCGTCCGGCCCGAGCGCGCCTTTAGGCTTCCAGCGGTTGCGCAAGGCGCTGAGGCGGAAGACCTCCATCTTGTAGAGATCCTTGATCGGATTGAAGCCGCCGTTCATGTCGCCGTAGAGGGTGGCGTAGCCGACCGACATTTCCGACTTGTTGCCGGTCGTCACCACCATCGCGCCGGTCTTGTTCGAGATCGCCATCAGGATCACGCCCCGCGCGCGGCTCTGGATGTTCTCTTCCGTGATGTCGCGCTTCTTGCCCTTGAACATGCGATGAAGCGCATGCTCCACGCCCTCGACCGGCTCGGCGATCGGCACGATGTCATAAGCGACGGCGAGGGCTTTTGCGCACGCCGCCGCGTCCGAGAGCGATTCGTTCGAGGTGAAACGATAGGGCAGCATCACCGCCTGCACCCGCTTGGGCCCCAGCGCGTCGACCGCCATCGCGGCGCAAAGCGCCGAATCGACGCCGCCCGACAAGCCCAGCACCACGCCCGGAAAGCGGTTGTTCTCGACATAGTCGCGCAGCCCCATCACGCAGGCCGCATAGTCCGCTTCGTCGCCCTCCTCGACCACTTCGCGCGGCCCCTCGACGCAGCGCCAGCCCTTGTCGCTTCGCTCCCAGACCGTGCGCGCCACCATGCGTTGGAAGGCGGGCAATTGCGCGCCAAGGCTGCGGTCGGCGTTAAGGACGAACGAGCCGCCGTCGAACACGAGTTCGTCCTGGCCGCCGACCATGTTGAGATAGATGAGCGGCAGCCCGCTCTCGACCACCCGCGCGACCGCCACGTTCTGGCGGATTTCGAGCTTGCCGCGCTCGTAAGGCGAAGCGTTGCCGACCAGCAGGATCTCGCCGCCGGTTTCGAGGATGCACTCGACCGGGTCGGGACCCCAGATGTCCTCGCAGATCGGGACGCCGAGGCGCGCGCCGCGAAACACGATCGGCCCCGGCGACGGGCCTGGCGCGAACACGCGCTTCTCGTCGAACACGCCGTAATTCGGCAAATCCACCTTGAACCGCACCGCCTCGATCCGCCCGCCGTCGAGGAGCGCCATCGCGTTGTACAATTTGCCGTCCTCGACCCAGGGTAGGCCGACCAGCGCCGCCGGCCCGCCGTCGGCGGTGTCCCGGGCCAGCTCCTCGCAGGCGGCCCGGCAAGCTTCCTGGAACGCGGGCTTCAGCACCAGATCCTCGGGCGGATAGCCGGAGAGGTAGAGCTCCGGCGCCATGACAATATCGACGCCGAAAGCCCCGGCCTCCTTGCGCGCCTCGCGCAGCCGGTCGCGGTTGCCGGCGATGTCGCCGACGATCGCGGGGATTTGCGCGAGCGCGATGACGAGGCGGTTGTTGATGGCGGCGGGCATGGG
>Ga0335075_10014820_pt1 | contig 11689 bp, 11 predicted proteins | sample Lox_Sample_24_FD_206723 | JGI IMG/M metagenome (GOLD analysis project Ga0335075, IMG submission 206723) | Soil microbial communities from Loxahatchee National Wildlife Refuge, Florida, United States - Lox_Sample_2.4 | ecosystem: Environmental > Terrestrial > Soil > Wetlands | place: USA...
GCCTCCTTGGTCAGGACCATTCCCTTGCGCAGGACCAGAAGCTCGAGGATCGCATATTCCTTGCCGGTCAGGTGCACCTCCTGCCCGTTTACCGTCACTTCCCGGCTGTCGAGGTTGAGCTGCATCGGGCCGACCCGCAGCCTGGGCTGGCTGAATCCCTTGCTGCGCCGCACCACCGCCTGCACGCGGGCGATCAGCTCAGCCTTGTCGAACGGCTTCGTCATCACGTCATCCGCCCCGAGACCGAGCGCTTTTACCTTTGCCTCGGACCGCGCCACGCCGGACAGCACAAGGACCGGCGTATGATTCCGCCCGAGCCGCATGCGGCGCAGCACCTCGTAGCCCTCCATGTCCGGCAGCATGAGGTCGAGCACCATAATGTCGTAATCGTAATGCCGGACCAGCTCCAGCGCTTCCTCCCCGTTGGCGGCATGATCGACCACGGCGGTGCCGGTCTTGAGGATCAAAGCTATGCCGCGCGCGGCGGTAATATCATCTTCCACGAGCAGAACACGCATAGCTTGCTCCTATCGAGACGTTCCGGCATCTTATTACCACCATAGCGTGTATATGGCGAGGGTTTTTTCACCTTTTGCGTGTTTCATTCTCCGAGATTATCTCTTTTTCGGCGTAACAATCCAGTGAGATGAAGTGGCCGTGTCCAGATTGTCCCCGAGTGCGTTAATGAGACATACGGGCTTCATCAGCAGATCTGAGACGGCTTGCGCCAGGCTCGGCATGCTGCCTCCGGTACGTCTCGCTGGACGGGTTGCGGGCGTATCGGCGCTGGGCGCCGAGGTAGCCGGCCTCGCCGGCCACTTGGCGATCGGCGACCAATTGGTCCTGCAGTCCCGGGATGGGCGGGACATTCCGGCCGAAATCGTCGCATTTCGCGACCAATGTGCGCAGACAATGACATTTGCTTCGCCGCAGGGGCTGGGGCCGGGCGCAGTCGCGCTGGCACCTGTCGCCGGCCTCACGATCGGGGGCCCGGCGACGCTGGCCCCTACCGAACGCTGGCTTGGCCGGGTCATCGACCCGTTTGGCCGACCGCTCGACGGGAAAGGATCGTTGCGGGCGGGCCGAGCCAGCCGGCCGGTGCGCACTGCTCCGCCTTCCGCCACTGAACGCGCCCGGCTTGGTCCACGGCTCGACTTCGGGGTGCGCGCGCTGAACTGTTTCACGCCGTGCCGGCAGGGCCAACGCCTGGGGCTGTTCGCCGGCTCGGGGGTTGGTAAGTCCACGCTTCTTGGCATGCTGGCGCGCGGTGCGGCGTGCGACGTCGCAGTGCTCGCCCTGGTCGGCGAGCGCGGGCGGGAGGTGCGGGAGTTCATTGAGGACGAGCTGGGGCCTGACGGTCTTGCCCGGTCGGTCATTGTCGTCGCCACCTCCGACGCACCGCCACTGATGCGGCGGGAGGCGGCGTACGCGGCGATGACGGTGGCGGAGCATTTCCGCGACCAGGGCCGCTCGGTGCTGCTGCTGATGGACAGCGTTACGCGCTTCTGCCTGGCGCTGCGCGAAATCGGACTGACCGCCGGGGAGCCGCCGGCCACGCGCGGCTTTCCTCCCAGTACGTTCGCCGAGCTGCCGCGCCTGTTGGAACGCGCTGGTCCGGGTGTTGAGCACGATGCGGGGCAGGCCGGCCACATCACCGCGTTGTTCACGGTTCTGGTGGAGGGTGACGATCATAACGAGCCGGTCGCTGACGCGGTGCGCGGGATTCTGGACGGGCATGTGATCCTCGACAGGCGGATCGCCGAGGGCGGCCGTTATCCGGCAATCGACGTGCTGCGCTCGCTGTCCCGGACCGCGACCGGCTGCTGCAGCGCCGAGGAAAACGGCCTTGCCGCTCGGGCACGGGCGATCCTCGCGCTCTATGCCGACATGGCCGACATGGTCCGGCTGGGGGCATACAAGGCGGGCTCTGACCCGGCCGTGGACGAGGCAGTGGCGCTGGCGCCGCGCATCGAGGGCATGCTGCGCCAGGGACGCGAGGACATTACTTCCCTGCCGGATGGGTTCGCCCGGCTGGCCGGTGCACTCGAGGTGTCATGAAACGCGACCCGCTGGCCGCCGTGCTGCGCCTGCGCCGCCTGGCGATGGAGGACGCCACCCGTGACTTCGCGGACTGCCTGCGCAGTGAAGCAGAAACCAGGCAGGCCGTCGTCGCGGTGGAAGCCGCGATCGAGCGCGAAACCACGCTTGCCTCCAGCCTCGAGGGCGGTGATGCCGTGGTGGAGGCGTTTGGAGCGTGGTTGAAGCGGGCGCGGAAGGATCTGCGTGCGGCGCAGAGCCGCCATGAGCAGTCGGAGAGCGAAACCGCCCGCGCCCGGGCCGCTCTTGCCGTCGCCCGGGCGGCGGTGAAGGCCGCCGAGCACCTGATGGCCGAGCAGGAAGCGGCGGCCGCCCTGGAAGCCTCTCGGCGGGAGCAGCGGGAGTTGGATGAGATCGGTCGTAAATTGCGAGAATAGCGGGTAGATCAACGCCTCTCGCGCAGGGCGGGAGAGCCTGAGCGTCCGGCACCCCCACCCGCCGCGCTGCGCGCGTCGACCCTCGGGGTCGGAGCCCGAGGGCAGGCCTCTCTCGCAGAGCGGGAGAGGTGTTGGGGGTATGAAAGGACACTTCGCGTGCGCATTGCCATGATCGGCGGCGGTTACGTGGGACTGGTCTCCGCCGCCTGCTTCGCTGAGTTCGGCTCCGATGTGGCCGTGGTCGAAACCGATCCTGCCCGGCTCGCCGCACTGCGCGCCGGGCACATACCGATCTATGAGCCTGGGCTGGACCGTCTGGTGTCGGCGAACGTGGCGGCCGGGCGGCTCGGCTTCGCGGACGATCTTTCAAGCGCGCTGGACGGCGCCGAAGCGGTGTTCATCGCCGTCGGCACCCCGACGCGGCGCGGCGACGGGCATGCCGATCTCTCTTATGTCTATGCCGCGGCCGAGCAGGTGGCGCGTGCCCTCACCAGCTATGCCGTGCTGGTCACCAAATCGACCGTCCCGGTCGGCACTGGGCGGCGGATCGCGGAGGTTGTGCGGCACGTGCGCCCAGACCTCGACTTCGACGTTGCCTCCAACCCGGAATTTCTGCGCGAAGGCAGCGCGATCGAGGACTTCATGCGCCCCGACCGGGTGGTGATCGGGGCCGAAAGCGACCGCGCGCGGGAGGTGCTGCGCCGGGTCTACCGGCCGCTCTACCTGATCGAGGCGCCGATCGTGTTTACCTCGATCGAGACCGCCGAGCTGACGAAATATGCGGCCAATGCCTTCCTGGCGATGAAGGTCACCTTCATCAACGAGATGGCAGATCTCTGCGAGAAAGTCGGCGCGGATGTGCACGACGTGGCGCGGGGGATCGGGCTGGACGGGCGGATCGGGCGCAAGTTCCTCCATCCGGGGCCAGGCTTCGGCGGGTCCTGCTTCCCCAAGGACACGCTGGCGCTGATGCGGATCGCACAGGATTTCAGCGCCCCGTCTCGGCTGGTGGAAGCGGTGGTGGCGGTGAACGACGCGCGCAAGGCGGGGATGGCGATGCGGGTGATTGCGGCGTGCGGCGGCTCGGTGCGGGGCAAGACGATCGCGGTGCTCGGGCTGACCTTCAAGCCGGAGACCGACGATATGCGGGATGCACCGTCAGTGCCGATCATCTCGCGCCTGGTCGGGGACGGCGCTGCGGTGCGGGCCTTTGACCCGGAAGGGATGGACCAGGCGGTGCCGCTGCTCCCGCCGTCCGTCGCCTATTGCCAGAATGCGCTGGAGGCGGCGTCGGGGGCCGACGCGCTGGTGCTGGTCACCGAGTGGAACGAGTTCCGGGCGCTGGCGCCGGAGCGGCTGGCGGCGGCGATGCGCGGGCGGGTGGTGGTCGATCTGCGCAACGTTTATGACCCGGGGGCGATGCGGGCTGCTGGGTTTGACTATCAGTGCGTGGGACGGCCGCGTTCGTTCATCGGATCTTAATGACCTGCTCGCGCAATTAGTACGCTGCCTCCAAGGCTGGAAGTGCACGCGGCGCCGTAAGAAATTTCAACCGCAGATGAACGCAGATGAACGCAGATATAGAGCGGGGTCAGTCTATTACCGGATCGAATCATTGGTCGCGCGTTCCAGGTGATAGATACGCTCAGGGCCAGTTGCGGTTCGCTATGATGGCGTTGTCGTCGGCGAGTACGCAGTCGATCTGTTGGGTCACGGGACCTGTCATCGTCGAACTGAAAGCAATCAAGGCTCTGGACAGCGCTCATGCCGCCCAATGCATCAACTACCTGAAAGGCGACCGGCCCGCGGCTTTGCCTGTTACGCAATTTCGGCAAGTTCTCGCCGCGAGATACCGTGCTTTGCCAACAGCCTTTGCAGCATCACGATGTATCTGCGTTCATCTGCGTTCATCTGCGGTTGAAATTACTTACTTGCTTGCTTGCTTGGCCTGCGGTGGTCGCCATTGAATCGATGACGTGGAAACAATAGCATGGGCGACACACCAAAACTCAGCGTCTGCGTCTGCACGCATGATCGTCCCGGCTATCTCGCCGGGTGCCTGGAGGCGCTGCGCCAGCAGACCGCACCAGCCGAACTGTTCGAAGTGCTGGTGGTGGACAGTGCGTCCTCGGCGGGACCTGCCGCGATGGCGGCGCAGCTTGCCGCGGCAGTGTCGAACGGGCGGCTGCTGCGGGTGGACCAACCGGGACTCAGCCTTGCCCGAAATGCCGGTGCCCGCGCGGCCCGCGCTGAATATATCTGTTATATCGACGATGACGCGCTTGCCGAGCCCGACCTTGTTGCGACGGTGCTGGTCGCGCTGTCCTCGACCGACCCCGCGCCGGCGCTGATCGGCGGGCGGGCGCTGCCTCTCTGGGAAGCTCCGTTGCCGGCTTGGTGGCCCGCGTCGCTGCGCGGCGTGCTGTCCATCGTCGAGGCCGAGGGCCGCGGTGAATACCGCAGCGCCGCTCTGCCGCCGGCGCTGGAACCCTGCGGCGCCATCTTCATGGTGCACGTTGGCGCGCTGCTGGCTGCCGGCGGCTTCGATCCGGGCAGCGGGCGCGTCGGGTCGTTGCTGCTGTCGGACGAGGAAGTGCAACTCGCCTGGCGGCTGCAGGCAGCGGGATATTCGGCGCGCTATGACTCGCGCCTGACAGTGCGTCACCAGATTCAGGCATCGCGGCTGACGCCGGGCTGGCTGTTGAACCGGCTTTACTGGCAGGGGGTTTCGGCGGTGCGGACACGGCGCTCGCTGGGTCATCGCGGTGCGGTGTGGCGGGAGCTGCCGCGACGGTTCGCAGTCGCCACCCTGTTCGGGCCGCTCGCGCTTTGGCCGCGCCGCAGCGTGCGGCTGATCAGTGCGCGCTGGCGTCTGGCCTACGCCACCGGGTTCATCCGTGGCGCGGTGCTCTGGCGCATGGGCGTGGGTCAGGCGAGCCGACCCGCGTGGCTGAGGCCCTTACGTTTTGTCTATGGCTTTACCTCCAGGTAATCGACATCCCGCGAGTTGGAGACGACGATTGCGCGCGCAACGCAACTGCGGAGTTTTACAAATGGCTTCAGTACACAGGCAAATCGTGATCAACGCTCCGCCGGCTCACGTCTGGGCCGCGATCCGCGATTTCGCCGCGGTGCAGCGTCTTGTGCCGGGGTTTATCGTCGATTGTCGGCTGGAGACCCAGCAAGGCATCGACGCACGGATAGTGACCTTCCCGGACGGCAGAATAGCCTGCGAGCTGCTCGTCGATCTCGACGACGAGCAGCGGCGGCTTGTCTATGCGGAACCCGGCGGACGTTTCATCACGCGAAGCGCGTCGGTAGAGGTCTTTGCCGAGGACGAAAGCACCAGCCGGGTCGTCTGGATCAACGACCTGCTGCCCAACGAATTTGCAGGCCTCATCGCCGGAAATATGGACAAGGCGACAGCGATCATGAAACAGACGCTGGAGACGTCTGCACGTCCATAAGGTGCCTGGCTGCAGCGCGTCGGATAGCATCTTCGGTGGAAGCATCCGCGGGATAGAGCTTTTCAAGCGCTATCTCCTCGAGGGTAACGTCCACCGGCGTACCAAACACCATAGTGGCGTTCAAGAATGATAGCCGGCCAATCCCAGTCATAATTTGAAGCGGAACCATCAAGTTGCTGTCTGGATCGGTCGTCTCCTCCTCTCCGGCGTCCGGACCGGGGAACGACCTGGCCTCCCGCAGCAGTGCTTCGAGCGCCGGATCGGCTGTGAGATTGACCTGTTGGCGAAGCCGAGCGAGCAGGCGCGTCCGCCACGCTCCGAGATTCACTGCCCGTGGGGCGAGGCCCCGGGGATGCAGCATCAGGCGGACGACATTCATCGGCCGGCGTGCAAGCTCCGGGGCAATCCCTTCGAAGAGTTCCGGCACGGCGCCGTTGGAAGCAACAACGTCCCAATACCGGTCGATGACATAGGCCGGAAAGGGCCGGTGCAGAGCAAGCGCCGCATCGATCACCCTGCGCACAGGATCAAATGCGGGATCGTCGTACGACCGTTGCTGAAACACCGGAGCGAAACCGGCCGAAACCAATAACTCGTTCCTCCCTCGCAGCGGGATCTCGAGTTCCCGAGTCAAGCGCAGGAGCAACTCCCGGCCGGGCTGTGATCGCCCGGTTTCCACGAAGCTGAGATGTCGTGTCGAGATGTCCGCGCTCAGCGCGAGGTCGAGCTGACTCATGTCCCGCCGCTTACGCCACCGCCGCAGTTCATCTCCGATGGATTGGCCTCGCCCCGTCATGGCGAAATACTCTAATCTATGGACCAGTTTGGGTGCCAATATAGTGGTCCACAAGGGTCCTCGCACGGATGAAGTTGTCGTGCGCTGCAAACGGGTCGTACTGCAACGGGTGTCCTTCGCGGATCCGCAACCTCGCGCCGAACACCCAGCGCGCCTACGTCGAGCCGGTCTCCCGTCCCGGTTCGCCCGCCACTTTGGCAAGTCGCCCGAGCTGCTGGGTGTGCCCCTGCTGCGGGGGGCCGCACGCTGACCACAGGCACGCCAGCACGCGCCACACGACACCGCGGCAACGGTTCGCCGTGCCCTAGACCCGGCGATTGGACCCACGCGTCCGCTCGAGCGGGCACAAACTGACCCCGCGGCGCCATCATTTCCGCTACAGCGCCAACACGAGCTTGCCGATGCGCGCTGCTGCGTGCCCTCCCGACCAGCGGCCCCCGAGAACAATACCCATAGCGGCCTCGGGGTGGCGGTTTGGTCCAACACGTTTTTGGCTTACCGGCGCGGTCTCCACCACCCAGCGCCCACCGATACGCTCGTGCGCCGCGCCGCCAAGCCAGAAACGCTCTTCGTTATCCGGGAACGGAAACAGGATACACCTCATGCCAAGCTCGAGCCGCATCGGCGGCAGCGAGATGGAGTGAAGCGTAAGCGTCGGCCGATTAGCAGGGGTTGACGTGCCGGATGAGTGGCCCTGATGGTTCTGCTGGCGCGAGCTGGCCGGGAGCCGGGCGGTGGAGATCGACACTGACAAAATCGATGAGGCGGTGCTGGCTCTGCTCTACCTCACGCTGCATGATGGCGTCAGGGCCTGGAAAGGCCACGATTGGGATGCTCTCGATCGGTTGCATCGCAAAGGCATGATCTATGACCCGGTGAGCAAGGCGAAGTCTGTTGTGCTCACCGACGCGGGTCTGGCGGAGAGCGAGCGGCTGTTCAGAAAGTTGTTCGCGAAGCCCACGCCATTGGATCACCCGACTCACCCGCCTCGGCCAGGCCGCGCATCTTCGACGGAGCCGCCGAAGCCAAGCTGATCGCCTTGGCCTGTTCCGAACCGCCCGGCAGGCGCACCCGTCCGCTCAAGGATTGTTCGCCGGCCCTTTCCCAACGCCTCGGCCGAGTGCCTGCGCAAGCTGGTCAACGGCCGTGTTCCCGCCATCGCTCGCACTCGGTACCGACTTGCCGCCGGCTGCCAGCACGACATCTATGTTGTTCCGGACCCGTGGCAACATGTTGTCCGCATCACGCAGCGGCGCGACCAGAGCCGTCGCCTCCTGTGTTTTGCCTGAAAGCACCAGCGAGAGGGCAAAGTCGCTGATCACCACCGCGTCGTCCGGTGACGCGTACAGCGCACGACGATAGAGCGCCTGTGCTTCGTCGTGTCGCCCGAGCAGATCGAGCGCTATCGCCTTGTCCACGACCATCCGCATGTCGTCCGGTGAGGCGGTGAGCAACTTGTCGTATTCGGCGAGCGCGCTGGCGGCGTCTCCGGTCAGCACATAGATCGAGGCAAGTCCAGCCTGAAGCTCGCGTGGGTCGGACACGGTCTTGATATGGCGCAGCAGCAGGTCCCGCGCCTCGTTTGTTTTGCCCTGACGCAGCAGCACGTCTGCATAACCAAGCTGGACCGAGGCATTGGTTGGTTCCTCGGCCGAGGCCTGGGCGTACATAGAATCGGCCAGAGGAAAATCGCCGGACTCTTCCGCCGCCTGCGCGACCCGCACACGCGCGTCGCCACCCAGTGTCGGCTCCTGCGAGGCCGGATTCGTTGCGCAGCCGCTCACCACGCAGCAGACAGCTATCGCCGTGATTGTCAACCAACCAGACAAGGTTCGCATGAGGCCCAACTCACGGGTGAATGGGTGGCAGCTTGTGGGCTATTCCCCACAGCAGGTCGATGAGACGCAGGAACGTACTGCCTCCCACGATAACAAACAGTGAAGGCATAATAAACAAGACCATTGGAAACAGCAGCTTCGCCGGCAGCTTGACCGCCCTCTCCTCCAGCTTGTTCGCGCGCTCCCGGCGAAGCTCCGCGGCCACAGCGCGCAGCGCCTGCCCCAGCGGCGTCCCGAACTGCAGTGCTTGCGCCAGCAACGTGGCCAGACGTTGCAAGCCTCCAACCCCGCTGCGGCGGCCAAAATTCTGAAACGCCTCCCGCCGGTCGGGCAGAATGCGCAGGTCATCCAGCAACCCTGAAAGCGCGATCGCCACCGCACGGTTGGAGTGACGCATTTCCTGAGCCACGCGTTCCAAAGCGCTCTCCAGTCCCATTCCGGCTTCACTGCACACGACCAGCAAATCTAGGGCATCCGGCGTGCCGCGCTGGAGCGCCGCTTCATGAGAGCGCCGCAGCGCGGACAACATCAGGTTCGGCACATAGATCCCGGCACCGAGCCCCGTACCCACCACGAAGAATCGCGCCGAAGCAGTATGGAAAAAAACCGAAGCGAGAATGAGACCGATTGCCGAGAACAAGAAGATCAGCATAAGCTTGGTCCCGAGGAGCAGCGGCAACGCCCGCCTCGGATTGTAGCCGGCTGCGGCGATCATGTTCTGGAAATGCTCCAGATCACGCTCGGGATAGAACCAGCCACCGCGCAGCACGCGATCACCCAAGGTGTGGAGATACCTGACGAGGCCCGAGAACGCCGGTGGGCTGACTGGCCGCCCCCAGATAGTCTGCATGATGTGGGCTTGCAGATCGCGCCGGCGCGCCTCCTGGATCAGCAGGAACGCCGACAAGCCGACCAGCAGGACGATGCCCGCCATTATGACCGCCACCAGCGTCACCTTGTCCGGCATTACACCGCGGTCCCCTTCTTGATCATCCAGCGCATCGTCAGAATGCCCAACAACCATGCTGTCGCACCGCAGGCCAATACAGTGCGGCCACGAGGATCCTCGAATAACGGCGTAAGGAAGCCTGGATGCATGAGGGACAGCAGCGCTCCCATAACGAACGGACTGGCCCCCATCACCTTGGCGGAGAATTTTACCTCACCGATCAAGGCATTCGCCCGGCCGGCGATTGCAATTCGCTCGCGGATCGTATCACCCAGTATCTGGATGGTTTCGGCGAGCCGCCCCCCCGACTTCGCCTGCACCGACAAGGTCACGGAAAACATGGCATATTCCGACACGCGCGTCCGCCGGTAGATATTGAGCAGGACTTCGTCTGCGGAGCTGCCGAGCGCCAGCTCGTCCGCGGCGCGGACGAATTCACTACGCGTCGGCTCTTGCATTTCCCGCGCCAGGATACGGAAAGCCTCTGCCACCGGCATTCCGGCGCGAACCGTGCCGACCACCAGTTGGACAGTATCAGGAAGTTGCCGCAGAAGCCGGTCGGCGTAGCGCTCTCGTTGCCAGCCGAACAGGAACCGGATGACCAACAGAGCAGTAACAGGCACGGTGGCGAGGGCCAGCCATAGCGGCAGTGTGATCCGATCAAGCAGGAAGATGGCGAACGCGGCGCCGACGCCAAGAAGAAACGTGCGTGAAGCCGGCCAGGCGAGCGAGGCGTCCGGCTCATAGCGAAGCAGCGCATAAGTCAGGTTGCTCAGCCTCTCGTCCGTTACAGTCTTCCGCCGGATGGTCCGGCGCTGCTCCTGCCTTGCCGACCGGTCACGCAGGTCGAGCGTCGCCACCTCAAGCTGACGATTCAGTCGCCGCCGGCGAGCATCCGCGCGCAACACAAACGCGCTGCCGCAGAATGCAATGATCAGCATCACAACGGGGGCGATCAGACCCGGGGTCACGGCTAAACCTCCCGGGTCGCCTCGGTCCAGACCCGATCCAAACCGAAATATGCCAGGCGGTTCAGGAAGCTCGGGAAAGGATGCGGCGCTGCATAGGCGCCGATAATCCGGCCGTCCGTGTCCTCCTGCTTGAATTCGAACTGCACGATGTCGTTCGTGGTGATCACGTCGTCTTCCAGAGCGCAGATTTCGGTGATCTGGACCAGGCGGCGAACACCGTCGCGCATCCGCTGTATCTGCACGATCAGGTCGAGCGCGCTGACGATCTGCGAGCGGATCGCGCGCAACGGCAGATTGACATGCGCCATCTGCAGCATGTTCTCGATCCGGGTCAGCGCATCGCGGGCGCTGTTGGCGTGAATGGTGGAAATCGAACCGTCATGCCCGGTGTTCATGGCCTGCAGCATGTCGAAGGCCTCTTCGCCGCGGACCTCGCCGATGATGATGCGATCCGGCCGCATCCGCAGGGCGTTCCTGACCAGATCCCGCTGCGTCACCTGCCCGCTGCCTTCCAGGCTCGGCGGCCGCGTTTCCAGCCGGATCACGTGCGGCTGCTGCAGTTGCAGCTCGGCTGCGTCCTCGATGGTGATGAGCCGTTCCTTATGGCTGATGAAACGGCTCATGGCATTCATCAGCGTGGTCTTGCCGGAGCCGGTGCCGCCGGAAATCAACACATTGAGCCGAGAGCAGGCCGCCACCTCCAGCAGGCGCGCGACCCCGTGCGTCATGGTCCCGTTGCCGACCATTGAAGCCAGATCGAAGCGGCGCTTGGGGAACTTGCGGATGGAGAGGCACGGGCTGTCAACCGCCAGCGGCGGGAAGATCGCGTTGACCCGGCTGCCGTCCGGCAGGCGCGCGTCCAACATCGGGCTCGATTCATCGATCCGTCGCCCGATGCGGGCGGCAATCTTCTGGGCGATGGTGCTGATGTGGTCGTTGTCGCGGAAGCGCACGCCCGAGCGTTCCAGCTTGCCGCTCCGTTCAACGTACACGACGGTGGGGCTGTTCACCATGATGTCGCTGACGTCGTCGTCCAGCAGCAGAGCCTGCAGCGGCCCGTAGCCGGTCATGTCGTTGGCAAGCTCTTTCGCCAGACGGGCCTGCTCGCGGCCGGAAAGCTCCAGCTTGTCCTGATTGGCGATTTCGTTGATCAGTTCCTCGATCTCGCGCTGCAGCTCTTCGGTACTCAGGCTC
>Ga0335075_10014821_pt1 | contig 11688 bp, 12 predicted proteins | sample Lox_Sample_24_FD_206723 | JGI IMG/M metagenome (GOLD analysis project Ga0335075, IMG submission 206723) | Soil microbial communities from Loxahatchee National Wildlife Refuge, Florida, United States - Lox_Sample_2.4 | ecosystem: Environmental > Terrestrial > Soil > Wetlands | place: USA...
CTTGCCGGTAGGCACGAGCAAGACCTCACGTCAATAGGATCTGGGCATCTCGCCGGCCACGCGGCCAACGGGATGTATGGGCGCTTTCTAGGCTATCGGTACCGCGCGGTTAATGGCAGCACGGTTATCTTCGCCCGGGCCGCGTCCTCTACGCTACGACGCCCCGCTGTGACACGCCGAGGTGACGCAGCCCCTTGCCGCCGGGTGGAGGCAGCAGGGGCCGCGCCAGTCACGGCCTCGCACGTTCGGATGGTGCTGGGACGGGATCGCGTGCGAGGCCGTGAGTCCATCGACAGATCCCTCGTTTCAAGATCGCGTCCAGCTTATACCCAGCGCATACGCATGAAAACATGCAGTCACAAAGACCTGATCAAGACCTTCTCGCCGGACGCGCGCGATGGGAGTCAATGGCGCCATCGCATCCCCTTCGAGACGGGGATCGATGGCGCCGTTGGGTCCCTTCTAAGGGCTCCAATGGACCAGCGGGGTCCCTGGAGGCGGCGCGAACGGGGGCCCTGGAGGCGGCGCCAGCGGGATCCCTGGAGGCGGCGCGAGCGGGAAACGCGCAAGAGGCGAGCGGGGGAGGCCCGGAGGCTAGCGGAAAACAGAGAACGGCCCGGGCGAAAGCCCGGGCCGTTCTGGCGCTACCGTGAAGATTTGGACTAGAAGTCCATGTCCCCGCCACCGGGGGCGGCGGGAGCGGCCGGGGTCTTCTCCGGCTTCTCCGCGATGACTGCCTCAGTGGTGAGGAACAGCGCCGCGATCGACGCCGCGTTCTGCAGGGCAGAGCGGGTGACCTTCGCCGGGTCGATGATGCCGGCCTTGAACAGGTCGACATACTCGCCGGTGGCGGCGTTCAGGCCCTCGCCCGAAGGCAGGGTCTTCACCTTCTCGACCACCACGCCGCCCTCAAGGCCGGCGTTGACGGCGATCTGCTTCAGGGGCTCCTCGACGGCCCGGCGCACGATCTGCGCACCGGTCGCCTCGTCGGCCGTCAGGTCGAGCTTGTCGAACGCGCTCCGGCTCGACTGGAGCAGCGCGACGCCCCCACCGGGGACGACACCTTCCTCCACGGCGGCCTTCGCATTGCGCACGGCGTCCTCGATGCGGTGCTTGCGCTCCTTCAGTTCGACCTCGGTCGCCGCGCCCGCCTTGATGACGGCCACGCCGCCGGCCAGCTTGGCCAGCCGCTCCTGCAGCTTCTCGCGGTCGTAGTCGGAGTCGGTGTTGTCGATCTCGGTGCGGATCTGGTTGACCCGGCCGGCGATCTGGTCCGCGTCGCCCGCGCCGTCGACGACCGTGGTCTCGTCCTTGGTCACGACGACCTTGCGCGCCCTGCCGAGCACGTCAATGTCAACGCTGTCCAGCTTGAGGCCGACCTCTTCGCTGATGACCTGGCCACCGGTGAGGATGGCGATGTCACCGAGCATGGCCTTGCGGCGGTCACCGAAGCCCGGCGCCTTCACCGCGACGGACTTGAACAGCCCGCGCATCTTGTTGACGACCAGGGTGGCCAGGGCCTCGCCCTCGACGTCCTCGGCGATGATGGCCAGCGGCTTGCCTGACTGCACGACCTTGTCGAGCAGCGGGAGCAGGTCCTTGTTCGCCGAGATCTTGGAGTTGCACACGAGGATGTACGGGTCCTCGAGCACAGCCTCCAGGCGCTCCGGGTCGGTGACGAAGTACGGCGCGATGTACCCCTTGTCGAAGCGCATGCCCTCGGTGAGCTCAAGCTCAAGGCCGAAGGTGTTGGACTCCTCGACGGTAATGACGCCTTCCTTGCCGACCTTGTCCATGGCCTCGGCGATCATCTCACCGATGGCCGTGTCGCCAGCTGAAATGGACGCGGTGGAGGCGATCTGCTCCTTGGTCTCCACGTCCTTGGCGAGCTTGGACAGCTCCTCGCTCACCCGCTCGACGGCCGCCTCGATGCCGCGCTTGAGCGCCATCGGGTTGGCTCCGGCGGCCACGTTACGCAGGCCCTCGCGCACCAGCGCCTGGGCGAGCACCGTCGCCGTCGTCGTGCCGTCACCGGCAACGTCGTCGGTCTTCTTCGCTACTTCCTTGACCAGCTCGGCACCGATCTTCTCCCACGGGTCCTCGAGCTCGATCTCCTTGGCGATGGACACGCCATCGTTGGTGATCGTGGGAGCGCCCCACTTCTTCTCGAGAACCACGTTCCGGCCCTTGGGGCCGAGGGTTACCTTCACGGCGTCGGCGAGCTGATTCATGCCGCGCTCGAGGCCGCGCCTGGCGTCCTCGTCAAACGCGATCATCTTCGCTGCCATAGCTTCCAGTCCTCCGTGGCGAACGCGTGAGACCGGCCGACGCCCGCGACGGACGGCACGCCGGGCAGCAGTCCTTTCCTGCCGCCAGGCGATGCCTCATCGCCCGATCCCGCCGTTTTAGCTGTCACTCTCATAGGGAGAGTGCCAACCCATGTTTAGCACTCTCATGGGGAGAGTGCAAACGTCGCTGGCCTGGAGGGGCGGCCAGGCAGTCACGCGGGACTTCCTTGGCCACAGTGATTTCGTGATGCACTCGGGCACAACGCCATCGACAGGAGATCGCGGGCGTGGTGGCGGAATTCGCCCGGACGCGGCCGGATACCCGGATAATGCTGACCTGGGAGAGTAACCCGGGATCGTTGGGAGTAGCCATACACCGCGACCGTCGTGGCGGGGAAACCTAAGATCACCAGGGTACTGGAAGGACATCGGGAACGATGCGGGCCAGGATGTGGAGTTAGTCGATGAGGGTGCTGGTAACGGGCGGGGCGGGGTTCATCGGGTCGCATTATGTGCGGACGCTGGTGGCGGGAGGTTATCCGGGCTGGGCGGGCGCGTCGGTGACGGTGCTTGACAAGCTGACGTACGCGGGGAACCTGGCGAACCTGGAGCCGGCCGCCGGCGGGTTTGAGTTCGTGCGGGGCGACATCTGCGACGGGAAGCTGCTGCGGGATGTGCTGCCAGGGCATGACGCGGTGGTGAACTTCGCGGCCGAGACGCACGTGGACCGGTCGATCGCGGGGGCGGCCGAGTTCGTCCAGGCCAACGCGGCCGGGGTGCAGGTGCTGCTTGATGCGTGCCTGGCGGCCGGGATCGGCCGGGTGGTGCACGTGTCCACCGACGAGGTGTACGGGTCGATCGGCGAAGGATCATGGGCCGAAGGCGCGGGCCTGGACCCGAACTCCCCGTACGCGGCCGCCAAGGCCGGCGGAGACCTGATCGCGCTGGCCTACGCCCGCACCCACGGGGTGAACGTCTCGGTCACCCGGTGCTGCAACAACTACGGTCCCTATCAGTACCCGGAAAAGGTCATCCCGCTGTTCGTCACGAACCTGCTGGACGGCAAACCAGTGCCGCTGTACGGCGACGGGCTCAACGTCCGCGGCTGGATCCACGTCGACGACCACTGCCGGGGCATCCAGCGCGTGCTTGAGGAGGGCGAACCGGGCCGGGTGTACCACATCAACGGCGACGCCGAGCTGGACAACCGGCAGCTGGCCTCCGCGATCCTGGACGCCTGCGGCGCCGGATGGGACATGGTCATCCCCGTCACCGACCGCAAAGCCCACGACCGCCGCTACAGCCTCGACGATTCCCTGCTGCGCTCCATGGGCTACGCACCCGCCGTTCCCTTCGCCCAGGGCCTGAAGCAGACCATCGACTGGTACGCCGCCAACCGCGCCTGGTGGGAACCACTCGACCGGCCCGCACCGCCCGAACGCCCGGCATCGCCTGTGCGCTTGGTGCTCGAACCCCCGGACCGGCCCGCGGTGCCCGCGCGCCAGGAAACGGCGAACTCATGACCCGGTGGCTGGTTACCGGCGCCGCCGGGATGCTCGGTCGCGACCTGACCGCCCTGCTGTCCGCGCACGGCGCCGACGTGACCGGCCTTTCCCGCGGCGACTTGGACATCACCGACGCCGCGGCGGTGCGCGCCGCGCTGGACGCCGGTGAGCCGGATGTCGTGGTGAACTGCGCCGCATGGACCGCGGTCGACGACGCCGAGTCGGCCGAGGAGGCCGCCCTGGCGGTCAACGGGCACGGGGCCGCGCACCTGGCCGACGCCTGCCGGGAGATCGGCGCGGCCCTGGTCCAGGTGTCCACCGACTACGTCTTCGACGGCACGGCGAGCGCACCCTACCAGGAAGCCCACCCTCCCGCGCCGCGCACCGCCTACGGGCGCACCAAACTGGCCGGCGAGCAGGCCGTGCTTTCTGCGCTGCCCGGCAGCGGCTACGTCGTTCGCACCGCCTGGCTCTACGGCGCCCACGGCCGTAACTTCGTGGCCACCATGATCACCCGCGCCCGGGCCGGCGCCCCGGTCACCGTCGTCGACGACCAGTACGGCCAGCCCACCTGGACCGCCGACGTCGCCAGGCAAATCCACGCGCTGGTCACTTCCGGCGCTCCCGCCGGGATCTACCACGCCACCTGTTCGGGTCACACCACCTGGCACGGGCTTGCCCGCGAGGTGTTCACCCTCGCCGGCGCGGACCCCGCACTCGTCAGCCCGATTCCCACCAGCGCGTACCCTCGCCCCGCTCCCCGGCCCGCCTATAGCGTGCTGGCCCACGACACCTGGGCGAAAGCCGACATCGAGCCGATCGGTGACTGGCAAGACGCCGTGCACCGCGCGTTCCCGGCGATCCTCGCTCAGGCGACGATGGCCTCCTGACACGGGCCGTCTCACCCGCGGACTACCGTAGCGCGTCGAGTTGCTCCGCCAGCCACTGCCGCGGAGCACGGGCGGACGCGGCGGCGGCGATCGCCGCGCAGCGGCGCTGCCGTTCGGCGGCGGGCATGCTGAGCGCCGCGTGCAGCGCCTCGGCGGTCGCGGTCGCGTCGTATGGGTTCACGAGCAGCGCATCCTCGCCGATCAGCGCGGCAGCGCCCGCCTCACGGGACAGCACAAGCGCGCAGCCCCGCTCGGTGAGGATCGGCCCCTCCTCGGCCACCAGGTTCATCCCGTCCCTGATCGGGTTGACAAGCAGCACGTCAGCGACCCCGCAGGCGGCGAGCGAGCGGGGGTAATCGTCCTTGACCTCGAGCAGCAGCGGCTGCCAGTCCGGCGTGGCGAACTCGTCGTTGACCGCCCGCGCGAGCTCCCGTACCCGCTCGGTGTAGGCACGGTACTCGGCCAGGCCGGACCGGGACGGGTAGGCGAAAGCCAGGTGCGTGACCCGGCCGCGCCACTCCGGCCGGGTGGCGAGCAGTTCCCGGTAGGCCACCAGCCCGCCCACGACGTTCTTGGACAGCTCGGTCCGGTCAACCCGGACGATGAGCTGCCGGCCGCGGGCCTGCTCCCGCAACGCCGCGGCGTGTGCCCGCACGTCGGGCTCGCGCGCGCGGTCGCGCAGCGCCTGTGCGTCTACCCCGAGCGGGTGGACGGCCACCTCGGTCACGTGGCCGAGGTAGGAAACCTCTCCTGCGCCGCCGGTGCCGCGGCTGACCCGCGCGCCGAGCAGGCGCTCGCAGCAGTCGAGGAACGCGCCGGCCCAGCGCCCGGCGAGGAACCCAACGTGGTCGGCCCCGAGCATCCCTTCAAGCAGCGCGCCCCCGACGTCGTCGGGCAGCAGGCGGAAGTAGTCAGGGGGCGCCCACGGCGTGTGCTGGAAGTGCGCGATCCGCGCGTCAGGGCAGCGCTCCTTGAGCAGCCGGGAGACGAGCGCCAGATGGTAGTCCTGCACGAGCACCCTGGTGCCCTTGCCCGCCTCTTCCGCCAGCGCGCCCGCGAACGCCTCGTTGTAGGACGTGTAGGACGCCCAGTCGCGGCGGAACTCCGCACCGAAGCGAGGCTGGTTGGGCGTATCAAAGAGCAGATGGTGCACGAACCACAGCACCGAGTTCGAGATGCGGTTGTAGGCGCCCTCGAACGTGCCGGGTGGGATGTCTAGCATCCGGACCGGCACGTCACCCGGGCTGCCTTCGCCGCGGGTCCCTTGCCTGGCGGCCGCGCGGTCCGCGTCGGTCATGGCCGCGCAGACCCACAGCACGTCACCGTCATCCGCCATCGCCGCAAGCCCCGACGTCAGCCCCGATACCATCCCGCCGCCGCCGCGTTTGGAGGTCAGCGACCCGCTGCCATCGAAGCTGAAGGAGACGGGACCGCGGTTGGACGCGACGAGGACCAGCCGACTCGGGTCGTTAACCATGTGGAGCAAGACTAGTTGAAACGATTAGTACCCAGGTTGGTGGGAGCCGCCCCATCGGTTACAGTGTTTACTGCTGTTAGGTAACAGCATCACAACTGAATACCTCATCCAGAGGGGTGGAGGGATCGGCCCTGTGAAGCCCCGGCAACCATCGCGGTGACGCTGTCCTCAGTCAGGCGAGGCAAGCGCGCGACCTGGTGCCAAGTCCGGCCCGCGGTCAAGGTGACCGCTGGGAAAGATGGGAGAGAGACCTCGCCCCATGACATCGCAGACTGACCGCACGCCGGAAACCCCGCGGCTGGGAAACGCCATCGGCCTATCCTGCCGGGAATGCGGCCAAACCACCGAGCTAGGCCCGTACTACGCGTGCGAGTCGTGTTTCGGGCCGCTGGAGGTGCGCTACGACTTCCCGCGGCTGACCCAGGCCGACATCGAAGCGGGCCCGCGGAACATCTGGCGCTACGCGCCGTTGCTGCCGGTGCCGGCGGACATCACCAGCCGCCCCACCACCGAGCCCGGCTATACCAAGCTGATCCGCGCCGACGGCCTCGCGCGCGAGCTTGGCATGCGCCGCCTGTGGATCAAGGACGACAGCGGCAACCCGACGCACTCGTTCAAGGACCGGGTGGTCGCGGTGGCGCTCGCCGCCGCGACGGAGATGGGTTTCCGGGTGCTGGCGTGCCCGTCGACCGGCAACCTGGCGAACGCGGTGGCCGCCGCGGCGGCACGGGTAGGCATCCGTTCCGTGGTCATGGTCCCCGCGAACCTCGAACTGCAGAAGATCCTCACCACCGCGGTGTACGGCGGCACGTTCGTCACGGTGGACGGGACGTACGACGACGTGAACCGGCTCGCCTCGGAACTCGCGGGCGAGCACGATGACTGGGCGTTCGTCAACGTGAACGTACGGCCGTACTACGCGGAGGGCTCCAAGACGCTGGGCTTTGAGATCGCCGAGCAACTCGGCTGGCGACTTCCGGACCAGATCGTGGTGCCGATCGCCTCGGGCGCGCAGCTGGTCAAGATCGACAAGGGGTTCAGCGAGCTCGCCTCGCTCGGCCTAGTGGAAGACAAGCCATGGCGGGTGTTCGGCGCTCAGGCGAGCGGCTGTTCCCCTGTCTCGGAAGCGTTCGCCAACGGCTGGGACGTGGTACGGCCGGTGCGGCCGTCCACGATCGCGAAGTCGCTGGCGATCGGAAACCCGGCGGACGGCCCCTACGTGCTCGACGTGGTGCGCAGGACCGGTGGCGTGATAGCGGACGTGTCCGACGAGGAAGTCGTGGACTCCATGACGCTGCTCGCCCGCAGCCAGGGGGTCTTCGGCGAGACAGCCGGCGGGGTCACGGTCGGCGTGCTGCGCAAGCTGCTCGCCTCCGGTCAGATCGATCCGGAGGCGGAGACGGTGATCATCAACTCCGGTGACGGCCTCAAGACGCTGGATGCGGTGGCGCCCGCCGTGCAGGTGCCGACCGCGATCAAGCCGACGATCGCCGCGTTCGCCGACGCCGGGTTCGAAGTGGCTGGTGCCCAGTGAGCGTTTCTGTCCGGATTCCAACGATCCTGCGTTCCTACACCGGCGGGACCGCGGAGGTGACCACCGAGCACGGCACGCTGCGCGAGGTCATCGGCCACCTCGACGCGTCGTACCCCGGCATCGCCGGCCGCCTCGTGGACGACAGCGGCCGGCTGCGGAGGTTCGTTAACGTTTACGTCGGCGACGAGGATGTCCGGTTCGCGTCGGGGCTGGACACACTGGTGCCCGAGGGCTCGCACGTGTCGGTAATCCCCGCAGTCGCGGGCGGATGAGCGGCTTTCTCCCGGCCGGATAATCTCAGATCGTGATACCAGGGTGATCAACGCGATACGCGTTGCCGCGATTGGCGGCTATCTGGCGCCATGAAGGCCGCGCACAGGGTAAGGTCGTTTCCGGTCGCCGCCAGCAGGTGAGGTGCAAGCGCGAAGCATGCGCTGCACGGCCCGGCGGGTCGCGATCGACGGGTTCCGCGGTTGAAAGGGCGGGGCTCGAAGCCCGAGCAGTAGTTAGGGAGTTGTTTGGAATGGCTCAGGGCACCGTCAAGTGGTTCAACCCGGACAAGGGCTACGGCTTTATCGCCGTCGACGGTGGCAAGGACGTCTTCGTCCACTTCTCGGCGATCCAGTCGGAAGGCTACCGCACCCTCGAAGAGGGCCAGCGGGTCGAGTTCGAGATTACGCAGAGCGACCGGGGGCAACAGGCCGAAAAGGTGGTCGTAGTCTCATAAGTTCTCGGCTCCGCCAAGCGGAGTAGTAGTTCGCCGGATTGGCTACCGGTGTGGTCGGCCTGGTCCCCCGCGGCGGGGGCCAGGCCGACATGCTTTCTGCCTCGGCCGGACGGAGCCTTGCCGCATTGATACGCTTCTCCGGTGCAGCCACTTGGTATAGATGGCGCCTGGGTGTTCGAGCCGCGAGTGTACGACGACGAGCGGGGCAGTTTCCTCGAGGCCTTTCGCGGCGAGGAGTTCGCCGCGGACCTCGGGTACCAACTGCGGGTCGCTCAGGTGAATTGCTCCGTTTCCCGGCGCGGGGTGATCCGGGGAATTCACTACGCCGACGTGCCGCCCGGGCAAGCGAAGTACGTCACCTGCGCCGCGGGGGCCGTCCTTGACGTGGTGGTGGACCTGCGGGCCGGGTCACCCGGGCTCGGGAAGTGGGAATCGGTGCGGCTGGACGACACCAGCCGCAAGGCGGTGTTTATTGCTGAGGGACTCGGTCACGGCTTCATGGCGCTGACCGAGCAGGCCACCGTGCTGTACCTGTGCTCCACGCCCTACGCGCCCGGTCGCGAGCACGGGGTGCATCCTCTCGACCCCGCGCTTGGCATCGGCTGGCCACTGCACGAACTCGACGGCCCTCCGGTCTTGTCGGACAAGGACGCCGCCGCCCCGACCCTGGAGCAGGCGCTCCAGGCCGGGCGGCTTCCCCGCTACGAGGACTGAGCCAGCCCGGAAGGGGCACTGGCGTCGGCCAGCGCGGACAGCAGCGCCACGATGCCCGCCGGGCCGTCCACGACCACGTCGGCGGCGGCGGCCACCGGCGCGGACTCCGGGCTGCTGCTGCACACGGTGCAGCCAGGGATGCCATCTGCCCGTAGCTCCCTGACCGCCGCGAAGGCCGCGAGGTCGCCGAGGTCATCGCCACAGAAGAGTACGGAACGGGCGGCGCGTTCCCGCACCAGGGCACGCAGCGCGGTTCCCTTGTCGATCCCCGGCGGGCGCAGTTCGAGCACATAGCGCCCGGGCTCCATCGCCAGGCCGGTTCGCGCGGCCAGCGCGGCGAGCGGCTCACGCAGGCCGGCCAGCGCGCTATCGGGATCCGCCGCCTGCCGGGTGTGCACGGCCACGGCGGTGCCCTTGTCCTCGATCCGGGTGCCCTCGGGCGCACCGGCGGTAGTCAGCACCGCGGGAAGCTCGCGCCGCGCCATGGCCACCCCTTCCGGCACCCCAGCCGCGGTGACCGTGCCGGCCTGCCAGCGCTCGGCGCCGTAGTGCCCGAGGACGATCAGCCCGGGGACCACGGCGAAGCCGCCGAACGAGACGGCGTCGGCCGCCGGGCGCCCGGTGATGATGGCCACCGTGCCGACGACCCTGCCCAGCCGGGCGAGCGCGTGCGTCGCGCCCGGGTAGGCCCGCGCCATCGCCGGATCGGGCACGATGGGCGACAGCGTCCCGTCGAAATCGGTGGCGACCAGGGCGTGGCCGGGGTCGGCGAGGATCTCGTCCAGGCCGGCCTGTCCCTCGGCCGTCGCGGAACGCGGCAGCGTCGCCATCACGTCCGCGGTGACCGCATGCGCTGGCGGCGCGCGCGCTGCGCGCGCAGCCGCTTGACGAGCACCGGGTCGAACCTGAACGCCTCCGGGCTGTCGATCAACTCGTTGAGCAGCTGGTAGTAGCGCGTCGACGACATGTCAAGCGTCTCGGCGATGGCCTGTTCCTTTGCCCCCGCCGAACGCCAGGTGCTCCGCTCAAAGGCGAGTACCCGCATGTCGCGCTCAGACAACGCGGCCATCCGCCCCTCCCTTCCGTGGGTAGCTCCTGTGTGCCTGATCCAATCGATAATGTCACGCACTGGCCTGTCCCCGTATCCGCGTCGTGCCCGCATCATAGAGAAGCACCCGGGCCGGCAATCAGCCCGGGCGCTCCATCTAATACGTGCCTAGCCTCCGTACGCGGCCAGCTGGTCGCTGGCCGGGACAACCAGTAGTCCTTGCCCCGCACCGAGCCCGGTCAGCGGGGACGAGACGTCCTGCTCGTCCGGCCCGTTGATGGGTGATCCCACCTGGGCGCTCCAGACGACATTGCCCTTTCCGATGCCCAGCCCGTAGACCATTCCACTCGATGACCCGACGTACACCGTCGAACCGACGACTATGGGAGCCGTGTCCAGGCCGCCATCACCAGTGAATGTCCACTTGGTACGTTGGCCAACGGACGCCGACAGCGTGCCGGAGTTGCCGCGGGGGTCGCGGCGCTGTCGCAGATCCGCGACAGCGGGCGCAGTTCCGGCACGGCCGCGGGCGAGCTCATGCCAGCAGCAGCCGGCTGCCGTCCTGTAAGTACCCGGAAGTCCCGGCCGCGCGGGACCCGTGATGCGACGCATATGATCAGCGGAAGCGTCGGCACCGGCCAGTGAAACGGGAGCTACATGGCTTCATTTCAATGTCTCACGTTCCTGACCGATTACGGGCTCGAGGACGGGTTCGTGGCGGCCTGCCATGGAGTGAGTGCCCAGATCGCGCCAGATACCCGCATCATTGACATTACGCACTTGGTTCCCCCGGGTGACATCCGGCGTGGCGCGGCCGTGCTCGCACAGACCGTTCCGTACCTGCCCAACGCGGTTCACGTCGTCGTCGTCGACCCCGGTGTAGGCACTTCCCGCCGCGGGATCGCGGTGGCGGCGGGTGGTTCGGTCTTCGTCGGTCCCGACAACGGCGTGCTGTCGTGGGCGGTGCGGCAGGCCGGCGGGGCGACCCGCGCGGTCAGCCTGACCAACACCGCGCTGTGGCTGGACAGCGTGACACCGACCTTCCACGGGCGCGACATCTTCATGCCGGTCGGAGCGCACCTGGCCGCTGGCATCCCGCTCGCCGAAGCCGGCGACGAGGTGGACGCGGCCAGCCTGGTGACCCTGCCACGGCCGGTGAGCCGCGTCCGTGACGGCGAGGCCGAAGGCGAGGTGATCACCGTGGACAGGTTCGGCAACGTGCAGCTATCCATCGCCGGGCCGGACGCGGCCCGGGCAGGCGCGGTGCCCGGTTCGGCCGTAACGCTGCGCTGGAATGAGCGGCGGATCACCGTGCCGTTGCGGAGGACCTTCGGCGATGTCGCCGTCGATGAACTTGTCTGCTACGTGGACAGCGCCGGGTTCGCGTCGATCGCGGTTAACGGCGGCAGCGCCGCACAGCGGCTGGCGCTGCGGCCCGGCACGCGGGTGACGCTGACAGCTGGCCGCCCTATCCCGTCGTGATTACCGACCAGCAGTTAGCGTCC
>Ga0335075_10014822_pt1 | contig 11687 bp, 11 predicted proteins | sample Lox_Sample_24_FD_206723 | JGI IMG/M metagenome (GOLD analysis project Ga0335075, IMG submission 206723) | Soil microbial communities from Loxahatchee National Wildlife Refuge, Florida, United States - Lox_Sample_2.4 | ecosystem: Environmental > Terrestrial > Soil > Wetlands | place: USA...
GGGCGCGGTCCCGATGGCACGCCGCTTGGCATGATGCTCGGCGCGACGTCGCTGATCTGCGTGCCAATCTCCGACGGGACCACCGGCTACGGCACGCTGACGTTCACCAGGCTCGCGGACAAGGGACCGTACGGCGTCGCCGACCTTGGCCTCGCGGAGGAGCTCGGCAGGCACCTAGCGATCGCCATCCGGGTGGACCGGGTGTTCCGTCAGCGCTCCCAGGTCGCCGAGGCGCTCCAGGCCAGCCTGCTGCCCGCCAGGCTCCCCTCCGTGCCTGGCCTTGAGTTCGCCGCGGCCTACATCGGCGCGACGCAGTTCCAGGAGATCAGCGGCGACTTCTATGACGTGTTCAAGGTCGGCGACGGCTGGGGCATCGCGGTGGGCGACGTCTGCGGCAAGGGGCAGGACGCCGCCGCGATGACCGCGGCGGCCAGGCACGCCATCCGCGCCCTCGCGCACGTGCACGGCACGCCCGCCGACGTGCTCGCCGCCGCGAATGAGGTGCTGGTCGCCGAGGATTACGACGACCGCTTCGTCACCGCTTCGCTCGCGTTCCTGCGCCAGCGGGGACGCCGCGTCCAGGTGCGGCTCGGCTCGTGCGGGCACGTGGGGCCGGCCGTTGTCCGGGCCGACGGGCGGGTGGAGATCCTGGAGGGCGACGGGCTGCCGCTCGGGCTGTTCGAGGACACCCAGCCCGGCCGGGCCGAGCTTGAGCTGCACGAGGGCGACGTTCTCTTCTTCTACACCGACGGGGTGACCGAGGCGCGCAGCACCGACCTGTCGTTCTTCGAGGACCGGCTCGCCGACGCCCTCGCCGCGGTCGCGGGGCGGTCCGCGAGCGAGATCGTCCGCGCCGTCCAAGAGCTCGTCACCACGTTCTCGGCCGGCGACCTCAAGGACGACGTCACGATCCTCGCGGTCCGCGCGGGCTGAGGGCCGCCGCTGGAGCCGCCGGCCCCGGGGCGGCCACCCCAAGGGCGGCCAAACCCTTACGGCTCCTCGTAGACGTCCTCGACGACCTCGGTGACGGGCTCTTGGTAGACGTCCTCGACGACCTCTGTCGTGCCGACCCGGGGATCTTCGATCAGGTCATCATCCTGCTCAAGCAGGGTGGGCCGGGCGGGCAGCCCTCGCTGGACCGTCGCCGCGCCCGGGTCGCGGGTGACGTACGACCTGACCGGGGTCCGCGCCACCCGGGTGCTCGGGTAGCTCCTGCGCACAAGGAGCCGCTGGCCGATCCAGCCCGCGGTGCGGCCGGGCAGCAGGAGGCCGATCACGCCGATCACCATCAGGACCCAGCCCGCGGTGTGCATGTTGAAGAACGAAGTGTTCGCGGTCACGGCGAAGGCCAGTATCGCGCCGATGCAAATGAGCGCCAGGCTTGATCCGATCTTCATCGGTTGTCCTTTCCAGGCGGCCTCGTCGCCGCCGTGCGGGGGGTTTCGCGCCTCGGGGAGGCCGCGGGCATCGGGGAGGCCACGGGGGCCTAGGAGGAGGCCACGAGGGGGTCGGGGATTTCGAGTAGGCGGCTGCGCAGGTGACCAAGCGCGCGGGCAAGCAGCCGGGACACGTGCATCTGCGAGATGCCGAGGCGGGCGCCGATCTCGGCCTGGGTCAGGTTCCCGTAGAAGCGCATCACGAGGATGCGCTGCTCGCGCTCGGGAAGCTCATCCCAGTGGGTGGACACGGCCTCCATATCGATCGCGAGCTCCACGTCGGCGTCCTCGTCGCCAAGGACGTCGCTGAGCTGCGCCGGGTCGTCGCGGTCGGACAGTGGCGCGTCGAGCGAGTAGGCGGTGAACACCATGTCGGCCTGCCTCGCCTCAAGCAGGTCGTCGGCGGTGCAGCCGAGGCGTTCGCAGAGTTCCTCGTCGTCCGGCTGCCGGCCGAGCGAGTGGGTAAGCGCCTCGGTCGCCTTGCGCAGCTCGAGCAGCAGTTCCTGGGCGGAGCGCCGGACGTGGACCTGCCACCGCTTGTCGCGGAAGTGCCGCTTGATCTCGCCGCTCACGCAGGGCGCCGCGTACGCCGACAGGCTGCTGCCGAACGCCGGGTCGAAGTTGTTGATCGCCTTGAGCAGCCCGACGTAGCCGACCTGCATCAGGTCCTCGACTGGCTCGGGGCTGCCACGGTACTGCCTGACGCAGGAACGGACCAGCCGCTCGTAGCGCTCCACCAGGAGCTCGCAGGCCACCGCCCGCTCGTGGTCGTCGCGAGGCAGCGCCCGAAAGCGGACGAGCAGTTCATCGTCGGGAAGCCGGTCGAGCTCGGCCCGGCAGCCGAGCGCCGGCGCGGTGGACGTTGCCTTCGTCATGGTCATCTCCGTACGGGGTTCGGAATGCCGGACGGAGGCAGTTGTGCCCGTACAGAGAGACCTAAACGCAATCGCATGTGACCTCCATCACATTCACGCCGGCCGCCGGCGGGCCATCCGGCCCGTGGCCCGCCGGCAGCGGCCAGTCAGCCCGCCACGGCGAACTCGCGGTCACGGAACCGGAGCTGGCTGCGTCACCGGGCGCGGCGAGGATGGCGATGGCGTGCCACGATCACTCCTTTCCCCGGCCGGTCACGGCGTCACGCAGCCGGTCCGCGACCCCGGCGATCGGCCCCGCGGTCTTGGCCGCGTTCTCGGTTGGCGGGGTGTGCGGGTGCGGCCTGGTCGGCGCCAGCTTCTTGGCCCGGGCGATATGCGCGCCAAGCTCTTCCGCCTCGTCCGCGCTGATCGCGGCGCGCAGCAACGGCCACGCGTGCGCCTCCTCGTACTGGATGTGCGCACGGGCAGCGGCGGTGAAGGCGACGAGCCGGTCCTCGAATCCCTCGTCGTCCGGCTGGTGCTTGTCCAGCTCGGCGAGCACCGGATCAGCCTCCGCCTCCTGGTCCAGGCCCAGTTCCGCGATCCGGAGACCGTCGGTGCCGAGCCGCTTGACCGCCGGCCAGAAGTACTGCTGCTCCGCCGCCTCGTGCTTGGACTCCTCGACGATCACCTCATCGACGGCGCGCTTGCGCTCCGCGAGTTGCTCGGCGGTGGCGCCGGTGCTCGCCCTCGGTCCCTCTTCGAGCCTGGACAGCATGGACTTGACCTCTTCATGGTCCTTCCGCAGGACCTCGAACACATCGGGCATTCGCCCTCCTCGATTCTGACCTGCTAGTTTGCGGATCAGGAGCGGCTACCCGAGTGCTTAACCGGCAAACGGCCTCACAGCGCCGCGGCGGGCGCGCGCAGCAGCGCGGCGACGCCGTCCGCGACGTCCGCGATGCCGGCGGTCGGCGGGGTGTCGGCGGACAACAGGTGGAGTTCCGCGCCGGTCCCCGCCACCGCACGGACCAGCGCCGCGTCCGTGCGCCCCTGGAGCGGCGCGGCGACACCGCGTTCGACAAGCGCGGCCCGCTCCGTGGCCGCGTCCGCCAGGCCGGGTCCGATCCAGACCGCCTCGGCCTGCCAGGACGGCTCGCCGGACAGCAGGACGTCGGAGGCCAGGCCGTCCCGCAGCGCCGTGAGCGTGTCGGCGAGGCCCGTGACCGCGCGCCGCTCGCCCGCGCCGCCGAGCCTGCCGGCCAGCTCGTCGAGCAGCGCGCCGGCCTGCCTGGCCGAACGCCGCTCCTCCTCTTCGCGCGCCCGCGCGTCGAATTCCGCGTCGTCCGCGGCAACCTCACGGTCGAGTATCACGGCGGCCGCGCGCACCGCGGGCGGCAGCATGTCGAGCACCATCATCCGCTCCCGCACGTCCCCGCCGACCACCACGAACTCGGCGTGCACGCGCTCCGCCGCGGCGACCGTGGCCGCCGCGATCCGCTTGGCGGTCTCGGCCCAGGTCTCCTCGGTCGAGCGCTGGAACCGCTGCTCGGACCAGCCGCCCGCGGAGACCTTGTGCACGGGCCAGGACGCGCCCTCCACGGTCGTCACCGTGGCCGATTCCTCCCCGGCCTCGTTGGCGGACACGGCCAGGAGCCGGCCGCCGGCCTTCGTCGCCGCCACCCGCACGTGCGGCACGCGCGGCGGCAACTGCGCGAGCCACGGCATGACGTGCGGCAGCGGCGCCAGGCTGGCGAGTTCCCGCCGTGGCGGCCACGGCAGCGTCCCTTCGAGCCAGACCGCGCCGCGGCGACCGAAGACGACCCGGGCCCTGACCGCGTGATCACGCAGCGTGGCGGCCCGCTCCACGGCGTCGAGCGTCGCGTCGTCGGCGCCGGCGGCGGCCAGCCGCTCGCGGGCGGCCCGCCAGCGCAGCGCCACCTCGGTCGCCGCGGCCGCCGTCGTCGCCGTGGTGTCCAGGTAGACGGACACGTACCTGCTGCCGAACTCACCCGGCGGGTCATCGTACAGCGCGCGCAGGAAGTCAAGATGCATGACGTTGCCCCCTTCCCTGGCAGCCGTGAACAACTAGTCACAGCGCTACCCGTGGTCACTGCCGCCAACCCTGGCCGTTTCAGCCCAACACGTTCAGCACAACACGGGCTGTCCCGAAATGGAATAGTTCCGTCCGCGGTGGGCAGCGGGCGTTCGAGCGATTCCGATCCCCACTCAAAGGCCGCCACTCAGAGACCGCCACTCAGAGACCGCCACCTCCGCCGAAGGACGCCCCGGATGATGATCGAGTACCCCACCACCGACTGGCGGGCGGCGAGCGCCTGCCTCGGCTCCGACCCCGACGTGTTCTTTCCCGTCGCCGTCGGCGCCGGCGCCACCACGCAGGTCTCCCGCGCGCTGCGGATCTGCGCTGGCTGCCCGGTCAGGCAGCCATGCCTTGACTTCGCGATCCAGTCGGGTGAGAAGGACGGCATCTGGGGCGGCACCACGCCGGAGGACCGCGTCCGCGCCCGGCGGGCGCTCAGGCACCGTCATTCGGCGCTGCTCGCTACGGGCTGAGCAACTTCGCCGGCGTGATGGGCAGGTCATGGACCCGGCGGCCGGTCGCATGGTAGACCGCGTTGCCGATCGCCGCCGCGGTCCCGGTAATGCCGATCTCCCCGATGCCCTTACCGCCGCCCGGCCACCGGTGCGGATCCTCCTCCTCGATCCAGAACGCCTCCACGCTCGGCACGTCCGCGCAGGTCGCAATGTGATACTGGGCCAGGTCCATGCCGACGAAGCCGCCGGCCGTCGCGTCCACGGCCGTCGACTCGAACAGGGCCATGGACAGGCCCATGGTCATGCCGCCGATGAACTGCGACCGCGCGAGGACCGGGTCGATGATGCGCCCGGCGGCGAACACGCCGAGTAGCCGCGGCACCCTGACCTCCCCGGTCAGCGGGTCGACGAGCACCTCGGCGAACTGCGCGCCGAACGAGTGCCGCGCCCACCCAGAATCCTGGGCCACGTCCTCGGTGGTGTCCGCGCCGCCGTGCACCCCGTCCTTCAGCAGGTCCTCGCAGGCCGCCGCCACCGCGGAGCCCCACGACGCGGTCCCGATTGAACCGCCGGCCCACGGCGCGTCGGGCAGCGCGCTGTCGCCAAGCACCACCCTGATCCGCGCGGCGTCCACCCCGAGCGCGCACGCGGCGATCTCGCCGAGCGCGGTCCGCGCGCCGGTGCCGATGTCGGCGGCGGCGATCCGCACCTCGTACTCGCCGCCCGCCCCGTCGTCGGCCAGCTTGTCCACCGTCGCCTTCGAAGGGCGTCGCCTGGCGGGGTAGGTGGAGGCGGCCACCCCGGTGCCGGCTAGCCAGCGGCCGCGGCGGCGGACGCCCGGCCGCGGGTCGCGCCCGGCCCAGCCGAAGCGGTCCGCGCCCTCGCGCAGGCAGGCGATGAGGTTGCGGGAGCTGAACGGAAGCCCGCTCTCTGGTTCCGCGGCCGGGTCGTTGATCACGCGCAACTCGACCGGGTCCATGCCGAGCGCCACCGCCAGCTCGTCCATCGCCGACTCAAGCGCGTACATCCCCGGGGTCTCCCCCGGTGCGCGCATCCACGACGGCGCGGGCACGTTCAGCCGGGCCAGCCGATGGGTGGTGCGCATCGCTCGCGCGCCGTACATGACGCGGGTGCAGGCCGCGGTCTGCTCGGCGAACTCGGTGCGGGTGGCGGTGTGCTCGATGACGTCGTGCGCGACCGCGGCCAGCCGCCCGTCGGCGTCCGCGGCGAGCTCCAGGTGCTGTATGGTCGGCGTCCGGTGGCCGGTCAGCGCGAACATCTGCTGCCTGGTCAGCGCCACCTTGACCGGGCGGCCGACGGCGCGGGCGGCGACGGCGGCCAGGATGGCGTGCGGCCGGGTGATGGCCTTGGACCCGAAGCCGCCGCCCACGTGCGGCGAGATGACCCGCACCCGCGCCGGGTCAAGCTCGAGCACCGCCGCGATCGTGTCGCGGTCCACCGAAGGACCCTGGGTCGAGTCGTAGATGGTCAGCACGCCTGCGGAATCCCACGAGGCGATCGCCGCATGCGGTTCCATCGGGTTGTTGTGGTGCACCGGGGTGGTGTAGGTGACGTCGACCCGCGCCCCCGCGTTGGCGAGCACTGTGCCCGCGAACACTGGGCCGGCCAGGCCGGCGGCCACGTCACCGTAGCCCGTATCCGTCGGCAGCCGCGCGTTGACCGTCTCCGGTCGGTACAGGCCCGGGTGGTCCGCGCGCAGCACCACGTCGTGCTCGGCCGGCGTGTAGTCCACGTGCACGGCGGCGGCCGCCGCGCGGGCGTTTTCCAGCGTGTCGGCGATCACGGCACCGATCAGCTGACCGCGGTAGGTAACATCGCTCCTGCTAAACAGGGAGAGTTCAAAAGGTTTTCCCTCGAACGGGTGCGTGTTTCCGCCCCAAAGCACCGCGATGACCCCGGGCATGGCGAGCGCCTCGGCCGCGTCAAGCGCCCCGATCTGGCCGCTCGCGATCGTTGCCTGGAGCGGGTAGGCGTAGACGGCGTCCGCCACCGGGTGCTCAAAGGCGTACCTGGCCGCCCCGGTGACCTTGTCCCTGCCCTCGGCCCGGTGACCACCCTCGCCGGCGCTCGGAGCCCGCTTTCGCGGACGCACTGCAATTACCGACTCGCTCGCAAGCTCACTCATGGCATGAGCTCCTCAAGTACGGACGTGATCAGGTTTCGCGCCAGCGTGACCTTGTAGGCGTTGCCAGGCAACGGGCGCGCGTAGCGCAACTCCGCGTCCGCGGCGCGGGCGAACGCCTCGGCGCTGGGCGGCACGCCGAGCAGCACTCGTTCCACGGCGTGCGCGCGCCAGGGGGCGTGCGCCACCCCGCCGAGCGCGATCCGGCACTCGCGCACGCGCCCGTCGGCATCCACCTCGAGCAGGGCGGCGACGGAGACCAGCGCGAACGCGAACGAGGCGCGCTCGCGGACCTTGCGGTACGTCTGCCTGGCTGGGGTATTACCGGCACCCGGCGGTGGCGGCAGTTCCACCTCGGTGATCAGCTCGCCCGGATGGAGCACGGTGTCCTGCTCGGGAACTCCGCCGGGCAGCCGGTGCAGCCCGGGCATCTCGATCCACCGTCCCCTGTTTTGGCGAGTGCCGTCTTGGGGATCGCCCTCCGGGCCGACGGCGCTGGCCGGGCCGCCGTCGGCCGGGCTCACCACGCGGACCCGGGCATTGAGCGCGGTGAGCGCCACCGCGAGGTCCGATGGGTGGGTGGCGACGCAGAACGGCGAGTGCCCGAAGATTGCCATGTGCCCGGTGTCCGCGCCCGGTGCCGTCGCCTGGCAGCCGGAACCGGGGCTGCGCTTGTTGCACGGCATCGCGACGTCCTGGAAGTACGGGCAGCGGGTTCGCTGCAGCAGGTTGCCGCCCGTCGTCGCCGCGTTGCGAATCTGGCCGGAGGCGCCGTTCAGCACGGCCCTGGCGAGCATCGGGTACCGCTCGCGGACCAGCGGATGGCTGGCCAGGTCGCTGTTGCGCACGCCGGCGCCGATGGTCAGGCCGCCGCCCTCCGCTGCCGCGATCTCGGCGCTGAGCGCGCCGGTCACGTCGATCACGCGGTCGGGCGCCGCCACGCCGAGCCGCATCAGGTCCACCAGGTTGGTGCCGCCGCCCAGGTAAGCCGCGCCGTCGCGGTACTGGCCGGTGGCCTCGCGCGGGCTGACCGCGCGGACGTAGCCGAACTGCCTCACCGCAACGCTCCTTCCGCGCCCGGACCTTCCGCGTCGAGCCGGCCCGCCGGCGGGTAGGGGGCGGTGTCACCGATGGAGATGGCGGACTCGGCTACCTCTCTCCCCGGCGGCGCTTCGCTGCCGATCGCGCGCACGATGTTCACGTACGCGCCGCAGCGGCACAGGTTGCCGCTCATCCGCTCCCTGATCTCCCCCGCCGTCAGCGCCGGGTCGAGGGCGAGGTCCTGGGTAACCGCGCTCGGGCCGGGCTCGGTGAGCATGCCCACGGCCGAGCAGAGTTGCCCGGGCGTGCAGTAGCCGCACTGGAACGCGTCATGGCGCAGGAACGCCCGCTGGAGCGGGTGCAGGCCGTCGGGCCCGGCGAGGCCCTCGACGGTCCGGATCCCGGCGCCGTCACACGCGACCGCGAGGGCGAGGCAGGCGTTGACCCGGCGGCCGTCGGCGAGCACGGTGCACGCGCCGCACTGACCGTGGTCGCAGCCCTTCTTGGTGCCGGTCAGCCCGAGTCGCTCACGCAGCAGGTCAAGGACCGACATCCGGTTGTCCACCGTGACGGCGCAGGGCTCCCCGTTGACGGTCAGCGTTATATGGGTGGCGTATTCGCTCTCCATAACTCGCATTCCATACCCGGGTGCCAGGCACTGATGACCCGGGTGCCCGTTGCGTTACTCTCTGAGACGCGTGTCCCCTCAGGGGGCGGGCGGGACCCGGCCGCCCCGTTCTGCAGCGCGGAGAGCAGCAGGATCGGGCGCGTGTCGCCTCAGGGGGCGGGCGTGGCCCGGCCGCCCTTCGCGTAGGTGGCGAGGACCCTGGCCGCGACCTCGGTGACCTTCACGTGCCGCCGCTGCGACTCGCGCCGCAGGTAGCGCAGGGCCTCGTCGGCATCGCAGCCGAGCGCGTGCATGAGGATGCCCTTGGCCTGGTCGGTGACGGCGCGGGCGGCGACCGAGTCCTTGAGCTGCGTCGCGGTCCGCTGCGCCTGCCCGTAGGCGAGGCTGTTGGCGAAAACCGCGTCGCCGAAGCTGGCAAGCGTCTCCGCCATCGGCACGCCGTCCGCGTCGAGCGCGCCGGGGCGCGCGCCGAACAGCGCGAGGACGAGGGCGGTCGACGACGACTTCCTGACCAGGTGGACCGAGCTGCGCAGGCCGCGGCGGAGCGCCTCGGTCGCCCACCAGGGCCACCGCTCCTCATCGAGCGCGTCGCGGCAGCTCACCGGCCGCCCCTCGCGCATCGCGGTGAACAGCGGACCCGGGCCGGTGCTGGCCTCAAGGTCGACGAGTTCGGCCGGGTCGGGATGGGTGGCCGCCACCGCCGTGAGCTCGCCGTCCCGCCAGGTCGTGGCGTGTGCCGCCGCGCACCCTGGCACCTGCCTGACCGCGAGCTCGGCCAGCTTGCTCAGCGACTTGGCCTCCCCGTGGGAAAGGCTGACAAGCTCGGCGGCCCCGTGCCCGAGATCTTCGACCGTCACGCCGCCCCCGTCCCGCCCGCGCCTGGCGACCGGCCCGCTGGCCACCCGCCGGCATCCGCTGCGACTCGCTACTGCCCGGTATTAGCGTACGCGTGACAGGACAAGCCGCGGGCCGGCGCGCTCGTCGCGGTGCCCTGGCAGGGACGCACCGCCGTGCGGACGTGAGTGCTGAGCGTTACGCACATCGTCACGATGGCCGCGAGGGCGAGCAGCATCGCCAGGTACATGGCGCTCGGCCGGCGCAGGGCCGGCACGGGCAGCTGTTCCACGCCGAGCGGCGGCTCTCCGTTACTAAGGTGGTTGAACATGGCGAACTTGGCGGCAAGCGCGGGCGTGTCCGCCGTCAGGTCGCGCTCGATCTTGGCGAGCTTACGGCGGGGCGCGCGCACGGGGGCACCGGGCCACCGCCGCCCCGTGCCACGGCCACGCCTGGCATGCGGCCAGCGAACGCGCCAGCTCCACCCGTACCCCATCCCGACCAGCGGGTCATGCATCGTCATCCCCCGACTCCTCTCTACGCTGAGCGCTGAGCCGAGCGGCCTCGCCGGGGTTGAGCCAGGTCGCGCAGCGGCGCGGCTCGGCGGTGGCGGGCACCATCAGGGTCGCGGGAGCGCTACTGGCATCGGTTACCCAGGTCCGCGGCTGTTATTCCTCCGGCGGCTACGTGGGGTAGCAGCAATGTCCGACTTCGTGCCCGCGCCGCCCGCCGTCACCAGTCGCTGAACTGACCCTGGACCAGCCAGATGACCGAGAGGGGAACGGCGCAGGCCACCCCGGCCAGCACGGCAAGCAGGCGGCGCCGCGGCCTGCCCGCCGACCAGCGCAGCCCGAAGGCGACCGCCCGCCGCACCAGCCCCCAGGTGATGTACAGCGTGCCGGCGATCGACAGCAGCGCCAGGGCCGCGCCGAGCGCGTCCGCGGCGGCCGCGGCGTACTGGCGGCCGGCGAGCGCGCCGCCCGCCAGGCGCGCCGTCTGGCTCGCGGACTGCCACAGCGCGCGGTTGATCTCCGGCAGGTGCAAGACCATGTACCCGAGCAGGAGCACGAGCATCGGGATGACGCACAGCACCCACACGGTGATCACGATCCTGGCGCCCCGGCGCAGGCCGGCGGCGCGCGGGTCGCTGGGTACCGCAGAACCGCGCGACTTCCCCTTGCCCCGGTGCCATCGGTGGCCCGGCCGGCGCCGCAGGCAGCTGCGCAGCACGGGCGCGACGCGGTTGAACAGGTCAGGCACCCCAACCAGGTCGCTCAGGATGAAGTACCCGTCGAAGCGGACAAACGGCAGCAGCTGCTCAAGCATCTCCAGGTGCGTGACGGCGATAACGAGCAGCAGGATCTGCGCCGAGCTCGCCGCGTAGCAGGCGGCGAGCACCAGCATGAAGATCATGTTGAAGTACAGGCCGCCAAGGTCGGTGCGCAGGCGGCCGGCCCGGCTGAGCCGGTAGGAGTCGGTGACGTTGGTGAAGAACGCGGGCCACACCAGGTAGATGCCCGCCCCGATGCGCCCGGGCCGCGCGCCGCCGTACCGGCACCCGGCCGCGTGGCCGCACTCGTGGAACAGGGCGGAGACAAGGGACAAGCCGGCCACGAGCAGCAGGTTCACGGGGTCGTTGAGCACCTGGCGCAGCGCGAGTGACAGCCCGTGCGAGGTGAAGATCCAGAAGTCAAGCGCGACGACGCTGACGATCACCGCCGCGACCACCGGCAGGCGGAACAGCGGCCGGAGGAACGTCCCGGCCGCGCAGGCGGCCGCCGCGGGAAGCAGGGTGACCCGCGCCCGCAGCGCGAGCAGCGGGCTGGCCGTGGGTGGCACGCGCGCGCCCTGGCCGGCGACGATGCCAAGCGGCGCCAGCTTGGCCGTGATGAGGTAGCGGACCTGCTCGGCCGTCAGCGTCCGGCCAAGCTCGGCGCTGATCGCGGCCGCGATGTCGGCGGCGCCGCGGCTGCCGTCGAGCAGGCCAGCGACCAGGTAAAGCAGCCGGGAGAGCTGGATCACCTGGCCGTCGGCGCGCCGGACCAGCGACTGCGGCTGGGCGAAGCCGCTGTCCTTCAGCTCGCCGAGCAGCTCGGTCCCCTCCGCGAGCCGGGGCGGGTAGGCCGTGTCCACGGTCACCGGGGGCTCCTTCATCGACCAGGAAAAGCAGGAAGGGCCACCCAGAGCTGAGTCCA
>Ga0335075_10014823_pt1 | contig 11687 bp, 12 predicted proteins | sample Lox_Sample_24_FD_206723 | JGI IMG/M metagenome (GOLD analysis project Ga0335075, IMG submission 206723) | Soil microbial communities from Loxahatchee National Wildlife Refuge, Florida, United States - Lox_Sample_2.4 | ecosystem: Environmental > Terrestrial > Soil > Wetlands | place: USA...
CCTCGCCCGCCACCCCGTAGTCGCCCGCCCCGGAATCGCCCACCGTCCCGTAGTCGCCCGCCCCGGAATCGCCCACCGTCCCGTAGTCGCCCGCCCCGGAATCGCCTGCGGCCCCGGAATCGTCGAGCAGCCCGGGATCGTCGTCGGGATGGTCGCCTCGCGCCTCGGGCGCCAGCGGGAGCGTGATACGGAACGTCGCCCCCTGGCCCTCTGCGGTGCGGACCGAGGCGACCCCGCCGTGTGCCGCCACCAGCGCGGCCACGATCGCGAGGCCCAGCCCGCTGCCTCCCCTGGCTCGCGTCCTGGCCTGGTCCGCGCGGTAGAACCGCTCGAACGCCCGGCGCGCCTGCTCCTGCGTCATGCCGGGGCCCTGGTCGGTCACATCGAGGACAACGGCCGGCGTCTGATCGCCGCCCCTGGGGTTCAGCGTCCCGATGCTGAGCGAGACCTGTACCGGAACCCCGTCCGGGGTGTGCGTGAGCGCGTTGCTCATCAGGTTCCCGATGACCTGCCGCAGCCGCGCGTCGTCGCCGACCACGAGGAACGCGGCTCCCGGCTGGACCGACAGGTCGATGGCCCGGTTGGGCGCGAGCAGCCGCGCATCGTGTACCGCATCGGCGGCCAGCGAGATCATGTCGACGGGCTGCCGGGCCAGCGGCCGCTGCTGATCCAGCCGGGCCAGCAGCAGCAGGTCCTCGACGAGCAGCCCCATCCGGGCTGCCTCCTTCTCCACCCGCTGCATGATCCGGTCCAGGTCTGCGGGCGTGAGCCCCGCCTCGGCCGAGCCGTCGCCGTTGGCCGAGGAGCCCGCAGTGTCCGGCGCCTCCTCCCGGACCAGGCCGCCGCGCTGGCGGTAGTACTCGGCGAAGCCGCGGATCGCGGTCACCGGCGTGCGCAGCTCATGGCTGGCGTCGGCGACGAACCGCCGCATCCGCTCCTCTGACTGGTGCGCCGCCGCCTCCGATTCCTCCTGTGCGTGGAACGCGGTCTCGATCTGGCTCAGCATGATGTTCAGCGACCGGCCGAGGCTGCCGATCTCGGTGCGCGGGTCGCGTTCCGGCACCCGCCGGTTCAGGTGCCCGGCCGCGATTTCTCCCGCCGTAGCCTCGATATCCACCAGCGGCCGCAGGCTCGCCCGCACCACCACCACGATGGCCAGCGCGAGGATGCACACGACGATGAGGCCGATGATCAGGACTGTCGCCGCCAGGTTCCCGATCGTCCCGTTGATGTTGCCGAGGTCGGCCCCGACGATCAACGTGCCCTGCTCGGTGCTGCCCGCGCTGCTGGTTAGCGAGACGGGTTCTACTATCACCCGCCATGTGTCGGAGCCCGACTGGGCCGGGACGGTTACCAGCTTCCCTTTCCTCGCGATGGCCCACAGCTGGTAGGTGGGCACGGCCGGGAGCGACGGCGCTGCCTGGCTAGAGCCGCCATAGGGCGGCAGGCCGGTCCGCTGCTGGCCAGCGCTGAGCGGGGTTCCCGGCTCCTGGACCCCGACCAGGATGCCGTGATACTGGTAGGCATGCCCGGGTACCAGCGGGCTCAGCCCCTGGCTGTTGACGATGCTGTAGACGGACTGCAGCTGGCTGTCGTCCTGCGAGGTCAGGTAGGACCGTATTACCCAGGTGCTGCTGATGCTGATGGCCGCGACCGCGACGATGACCAGCGCCAGCAGTCCGGTGATCAGCTTGGCCCGCAGCGACATGCGGTCGGACAGGTCGCGCAGCGCCCTCCACGGCCGCGCCGTCCGGTGAGCCGATCCCTCCGCCGTCATGACAGAACGCACGCCTAAGCCTAAGAAGACGGAAGCCGCAGCACGTACCCCACGCCGCGCAGGGTGTGGATCAGCCGGGGTTCTTTCGTGTCCACCTTACGGCGCAGCACCGACACGTACGACTCGACTATGCCGGTGTCGCCGCGGAAGTCGTAGTCCCACACGTGGTCGAGGATCTGCATCTTGGACAGAACACGGTTGGCGTTGCTCATGAAGTACCGCAGCAACTTGAACTCGGTGGGGGAGAGCTGGATCTGCTCGCCGCCCCGCCATACCTCGTGGCTCTCCTCGTCGAGTTCGAGGTCGGCGAACGTGAGCCTGGGCGTGGGCTCCACGCCGTCCCCCCTGGTGCGGCGCAGGACGGCCCTGATCCGCGCGATGACCTCCTCCAGGCTGAACGGCTTGGTGACGTAGTCGTCGCCGCCCAGCGTGAGGCCGCGGATCTTGTCCTCGGTGGCGTCCCGCGCGGTCAGGAACACGACGGGGATGCGGGCTCCGCCCCCGCGCAGGCGCCTGATGACGTCGAACCCGTCCATGTCGGGCAGCATGACGTCCAGGACGATCAGGTCGGGGCGGTGGCGCTGAGCGGCCTGTACCGCCTCGGTTCCGGCGGCCGCAGTGACGACGTCGAAACCCGCGTAGCGCAGGCTGGCGGACAGCAACTCCAGGATGTTCGGCTCGTCCTCAACGACGAGCAGCCGGGCATCAGGTCGCTGCCGCGCATCGGTCAGCGTGTCCATATTAAGGATTCTCGCCCGTCAGGCTGAGGATAACCTGAATGCTCGCTGGATATGGTCTTTGGCTTGGCCCGGGTCCCCGCGGTGATTAGCGAGCTTCGCGCCAGTATGCGATGGCGGCGGGCCGCGAGCCGACGCCGAGCTTGGAGTAGATCCGCCTGACGTGGTTCTTCACCGTCTTCTCGGCCAGGAACAGGCGAGCGGCAATCTGCCCGTTGGTCTGCCCGTCGGCGATGAGCGACATGACCTCGGCCTCCCGTGCCGACAGCCTGGAGCCGTTCAGCGCGAAGCCCTCACCTCCGCTCGTCCCAGAAATCTCACTCTCGTCCATATGACCTCCGGTTGCGGGCCGTTACGCCGTAGCGCAGCCAACCTAGCGAACACGGTCGGAAAGGCGTCAATCCCACGACGGGTCATGCGAACGAATACATACACCGACATGAGCACCTTTGGTCTGAACTCATACCCACGCTGGCCCGGGCGCATGCCCGGGGAGGAACACAGGGTCCCGCCGCCATTTGACACAGATAGTTCATCGGTATATAACGGCGATATGAGCAGCAGGGCGATGCAGGAAGCCACGTTCCTGATCTTGACCGCACTGGCCGACGGCGCCCAGCACGGGTATGGCATCATCACCGAGGTGGCGCAGATCTCGGACGGCCGGGTCAGACTCCGGGCCGGGACGCTTTATACGGCCCTGGACCGGCTGCGGGTGGACGGGCTGATCGGGGTGGACCGGGAAGAGGTCGTGGAGGGACGGCTGCGCCGGTACTACCGGCTGACCCCGGAGGGTACGAAGGTGCTGGCCGCCGAGGCGGCCAGGTTGCACGCGAACGCGACGGCGGCGCTGACCCGGCTCCGCCCGGGACTGGCTGGAGGCGCGGCATGAGCAGGCAGGCGGCGCCAGGGACCGAACGCCTCGAGCACGGATACCGGCGGCTGCTGGCCTGCTACCCACGCTCGTTCCGGGCCGACAGCGAAGAGGAGGTCCTGGCGGTGCTGCTGGCCGCCGCGGCCGAGGGTCAGGCGCGGGTCGGCTCGGCCGAGGCGTGGGACCTGATCCGGGGCGCGGTGCGGATGTGGCTGTGGCCGGCTGCGCCCCGCCCGCGCGCCGTGCGAGCCGCGGTCAAGTTCATGCTGGCCGGGGCGGCGGCGGAACTGGCCGTGGTCATCACGATGCTGACGACCGCGCCCGCGGTGCGTGCGGCGCTGGCAGCCAAGGACGCGGCCGCGGTGCACCCGGTCGCGGTACGCCTGATCGTCGACCTGGGGGCGGCCCCGCTGGTGATCGGGCTGTGGCTGTGGCTGGCCTGGGCCAACGGCCGGGGCGAGGACTGGGCCCGGATGATCTCGGCGGCCTGCTTCGGGCTGGTCACCCTGAGCATGATCGCCGTCCTGGGCCAGGGCGGGGCGGTCTACGCGCTGGCCAATGTGGCCGTCGCCTCGCTCGAGTGGGCCCTGGGCCTGGTCTCGGTGGTGCTGATCTTCACCCCGGCCGCCTGGCGCTACTACCGCCCCCAGCCCGCCCAGCAGTAACTCCGTGCCCACCCGCGCGATCCATGAGGCGACGCTGCTGGTGCTGGCCGTGCTGGCCCACGGTAGCCAGCACGGGCACGGCATCATCGCCGACGTCCGGCAGATCTCCGGCGGCCGGGTCAAGCTGCGGGCCGGGACCCTGTACACCGCGCTGGACCTGCTGCGCGCCGACGGGCTGGTCGCGGTGGACCGGGAAGAGATCGTCGCCAACCGGCCGCGCCGCTTCTACCGGCTCAGCCCGCCGCCCCAGGCACCATCCCCTCGGGTCGGTGCCTGCGCACCTGACCTGCGGATCGGCGACGCCGACCGCGAAGCCGCCGCTGCCGCGCTGCGCGAGCACTTCGCCCAGGGCCGGCTCACGCTGGAGGAACTCCTGGCCCGCGTAGAGACCGCCTTCACCGCGGCCACGCACAGCGAGATATCCCTGGCCACCAGGGATCTGCCGCGTGAACCACGGACCGTTCTGTAGAAAGATTTTTTATACGGAACGGGCCGTGGTTCACGCTCCTGTCAAAGGCCGATGCGCTCGAGGACGAGTGGCCTGGCGGGCGGGGGATCGTCGCCGATCTCGATCGCCCCGGCCAGTTCGGCCTTGGCTGCCTCCAGCCGGGTCGGGTCGTCGCCGCGCAGTTCCACGATGGGCTGGCCGGTGACCACGCGCTCGCCCGGCTTGGCCTGGCAGATGACTCCCGCGGCGGCCGACACGCCCTCGCCGGGGCGTGACCGCCCTGCCCCCAGGCGCCACGAGGCCATCCCGGCCGCCCTGGCGTCCAGGCGGCGGACCACCCCGTCTCGCCACGCGGTGACGGTTCCGAGTGTTGCCCCTTGGGGGAGCGGCTGGCTGAGGTCGCCTCCCTGGGCCCGGATCATCTCGTGAAACTTGTCAAGGGCCCGGCCGTCGGCCAGGGCCTTGGCCGGGTCGCCGTCGATCCCGGCCAGCCGCAGCATCGCCTCGGCCTCGGCGATGGACAGGTCCCGCACGTCGTCGGGGCCGCCTCCGCCCAAGACGTCGAGGGCCTCCTGGACCTCGACGGCGTTGCCGACGGCCCGGCCGAGCGGCGTGTCCATGGCCGTGATCATGGCGGCGGTGCGGACGCCGTGGGCCTGCCCGAGCTGGGTCATGGTCTGGCCGAGCAGCCGGGCCTGGCCGAGATCGGTCATGAACGCCCCGCTGCCGACCTTGACGTCAAGCAGCAGGCTCCCGGTGCCCTCTGCGATCTTCTTGGACATGATCGAGCTGGCAATCAGCGGGATCGACTCGACCGTGGCCGTGATGTCGCGCAGCGCGTACAGTCTCCGGTCGGCCGGATCCAGCTCGGCGCTGGCCGCGGTGATGGCGCCACCGACCTGATCGAGCACCCGGAACATCTCGGGCGAATCCAGGTCGGCCCGCCACCCATGGATCGCCTCGAGCTTGTCCAGCGTCCCGCCGGTGTGGCCGAGCCCTCGCCCCGACATCTGCGGCACGGCGGCGCCGAAGACGGCGACCAGCGGGACCAAGATCAGCGACAGCTTGTCGCCCACGCCGCCGGTTGAGTGCTTGTCCACGGTCGGGCGGCCCAGACCCGACAGGTCGGCCCGCTGACCCGACGCGATCATCGCCGCCGTCCAGACGGTCAGCTCGTCTGGTGTCATGCCCCGCCACACGATGGCCATCAGTAGCGCGGCCATCTGCTCCTCGGCGAACTCGCCGTCGAGGTACGCCCGCATGAGGTCCTCGATCTGGCGTTGGCTCAGCTCGCCGGCGTCGCGCTTGACCCGGATGACGCCCACCCCGTCGAAACGCGTGGTGTCGCCTGTGTCCGCATTAGTCACGTTTGTGGTCAGACGAATAGTGGGTCGGCCGCGGTCCGCTCGTACAGCGCGCTCATCGTTGCGTCGTCCGGCGCCGCGGTGAACCGGCTGGCCGCGCCGAGCACCCTGGGGAGCAGGCCCAGGTCCCCCGCGCTGCAGAGGAACACCCCCGGGCGGCCCAGCGCCCACCACACCGCGAGATCGATGTCGTCCTGCTGCTCGAGCGGCTCGTACCAGGTCGACCGGGTGTGCGGCCGGCCCGCCCAGGGACGCAGCGCGATCGACTTGATCGTCTGCACCGCGACCCGCCGCTCACGGCAGGTCTCGTCAAGGGCGTCGAAGTTGCCGGCGTAGTACGGGTTCTGCATGGTGACGAAGTTGTACGGGAGCAGCACGGAGTCGAAGTCGAATCGCTCGAGGCTGCGGCGGTGTGTCGCGGCGATCTGGCTGCCGTGGCCGGTCACCCCGATCCAGCGGATGAGGCCCTGGTCCCGGGCTTCAACGGCGGCCTCGAGCGCCCCGCCTGGGCTCAGGGCGATGTCCCACTCGATCGGATCGGCCAGGGAATGCAGCTGCCACAGGTCGACGTGGTCGACGCCCATCCGGTCAAGGGACCGGTGCAGTTCCTCGCGGGCCTCGTCTGCATAGCGCTCGTCGCCCTTGGTGGCCAGGAAGAACCGGCCAGGTTCGCGCTGCAGCCACGGCCGGATGCGTACCTCGGCCTCGCCGTAGTCCGAGGCCACGTCCAGATGGTTAACCCCGTGGGCGAGCAGGACGTCCAGGGTCTCGTCCGCCTCCCGCTGGGAGACATGCGCCAGGGCCGCTCCGCCGAAGATGACCCGACTGCTGAGGTGGCCGGTGCGGCCGAACTCTGCCGGTTCGATGGGCACGAGACCTCCCGAAGTGCCTGGAGCCTAGGGTGTCATCATGACATCAGCCGGTGCGGGCGGCCACGCCTGGGTGGATGCGACGGCAGGCGTGGCCGGCGACATGTTGCTCGCGGCGCTCGTCGATGCAGGCGCGCCGATCGCAGTCCTGCAAGGCGCGGTGGACGCCGTGGTGCCCGAATCGATCCGGCTGGCGTCCGCGCCGGTCTCGCGGGCCGGGATGCGCGCCACGAAGGTGGACGTAGAGCCTACGGCGGCCGATCACGTGCATCGCAGCTGGCTCGATATTCAGGCCCTGCTCGAACAGGCGGATCTGGCGGCGGGCGTGCGGGAGCAGGCCCGGCAGGTGTTCCAGCGGCTGGCCGAGGCCGAAGCGCGAGCGCACGGGGTCGCGGCCGGCGAGGTGCACTTCCACGAGGTCGGAGGCTGGGACTCGATCGCGGACGTCGTCGGCGTGTGCGCCGCGCTGGACTGCCTGGGGGTGACCTCCATGTCTTGCAGCGCCGTCGCGCTGGGCTCCGGCCGGGTCGCGACCTCCCACGGCGTCCTCCCGGTTCCGGTGCCGGCCGTGCTGGAGATGTCGGTGGGATGGCGCGTGCTGTCCGGCGGCGAGGGGGAGCTGGCCACGCCGACCGGCATGGCACTGGTCACCGCCTTGTCGCAGGAGTCTTGCGACTTGCCCGCCATGTCGGTGCGAACGGTCGGCGTGGGGGCCGGCACCACAAATGTCCCCGGTCGCCCGAACGTCGTGCGCGTGGTCCTCGGGGACCGCAGCGACCGGCCCGCGCAGCCGGATGATCCGGTGGTCCTGTCGGTGCTCGAGACCAACGTCGATGACATGGACCCGCGGGTGTGGCCCACTGTCCTGGCGTCGCTACTGAACGCCGGCGCGGCTGATGCCTGGCTCGTCCCGATCCTGATGAAGAAGGGACGCCCTGCTCACACGCTCGCCGTGCTCGCCCCGGCGAACAGGCGTGATGTGCTACGACGCCTGATCTTCGAGCTGACCAGCACGATCGGGGTACGCGAATTCGCCGTCACCAGGACCGCGCTTGACCGGTTCTCGGTGCCGTTGCCCGTCGCGGGTGGCCAGGTTCGCCTCAAGGTCGCCCATCGCGGCGGCGAGGTACTCCATGCCACGCCGGAGTTCGACGATGCCGCGGCGGTCGCCGCGGAACGATCCGTCCCGGTCCGGCGGGTGCTCGAGGAGGCCGTGGCCGCCGCCGAGCGCGAAGGTTTCGTGCCGGGCAGGCGGGTCCAGGCGGGCCCAGCCTAGGTGGGGGCTAGGCCGGGCCCGCGATCTGGGCCGCCAGGTGCCCGGCACCGTAGCCGTTGTCGATGTTGACCACGGCCACGCCGGGCGCGCACGAGTTGAGCATGGTAAGCAGAGCCGCCAGGCCGCCCAGCGCCGCGCCGTAGCCGACGGACGTCGGCACGGCGATCACCGGCGCGGAGACGAGGCCGGCGACCAGGCCGGGCAGCGCGCCGTCCATCCCGGCGACCACGATGATGACGCGGGCCGACCTCAGCTGGTCGAGCCGGCCCGGGTAGCCGCGGCGGCGCGCCCGGTCATGGTCGAGCTCGATGAAAGCCGCCATGGCCTCATCGGGCTGCCAGGGTTCAGTCACGCGTGACCGGCAGCAATGACATCGTGAACGCACCGGACTGGATACCGAGCAGATCGACGGCGGCGAACCGGAAGCCGGCGGCGGTAATAGCCGCGTGGATCTGCTCACGCGCCGGGGCGGAAACGGCGCGCACGAGGTCACCGGCGGGAAGCTCGATACGGGCCACGTCGCCGTGATGACGCACCCTGGACTCGGCGAAGCCCAGGATCCGCAGGGACTTCTCGGCCGCCTCGATCGAGGCGAGTTTTGCCTCAGAAACCTCCTGGTAGTGAGGAATACGGGACGCCAGGCAGGGTGCGGCGGGCTTGTCGGCGCTCGGGAGCTGCAGCGCCCTCGCGATGGCACGCACGGCGGCTTTACCGAGTCCCGCATCGGCCAGGGGCCGCAGGACCTTATGGTTGCTGGCCGCACGGGACCCGGGCCGATCCGGGCGCATCATGTCATCGGTGTTCTCGCCATAGGCCACGGCGGCCAAGCCGTAGGCGCCGGCCACTTCATCGTCGATGCGGGTGAACAGCTCGTCCTTGCAGTGAAAGCAGCGATCAGGGCCATTGGCGCGGTAGGCGGGATTGTCCCCTTCCCTGGTCTGAATCTCGACAATGCGGGCCTCGATGACCGCGGCGACCTGATGTGCCGCGAGACGTTCGTCCGACCCCAGGCTGGGCGAGACGCCGAGGATGGCGACGACCTGGTCGGCGCCGAGTGCGCGCACGGCCAAGGCCAGCAGGACCGAGGAGTCGACGCCACCGGAGAACGCGACACCCAGCGGGGCCGCTCCCGGGAGCAGGGAGCCCACCGCCTGGGCCGCGGCCGAGAGCTCACCGGTGAGAGGCTGATCCACCAAACTGGTCATATCCGTCACCTCATCGCCGCTAGCCGCCAGCCACCATACTGTCACGTCCGGACATCATTCCCGGCGGCGTGCACCACGGCCCGTTCCCTATGCCGGGGACGTGGGTCCCGCGGCCGGAGGATTGACCTTGACGTCCACGGCGACGGTGGCGCCGCCCGGGTTCACGGTCAGGCTGGCGACGAACGGCACCGTGCTAGCTGCGGTCACCGTGATCGTGGCCGATCCGCCGTCGCCCAGCGAGCCCGACGAGGGGGAGACGGTCAGGCTGCCGGGCAGGCCGGGCGGAACCGCGATGGTGTATGCGGTGACCGGGCCACCCTCCGCCGTGATGACGAACTTCCTGGTCGAATCCCCGCCGTCGACCGAGACGAAGTGAAGCTGGTTCTGGTCCACGGGCAGCACGCCAGGGACAGCCGGAGCCGCGGGCGCGGTTCCCGGCATGACCGTCGCCGTCGGCACCACGGACGGGTTCGCGAGCGTCCCGGTCGTCGACGTCCCTGACGTCCACTACGTCCCTGACGTCCACGACGCCGCCGACGGCATGGCGCCGCCCGCGGCCAGACCGCTGGTCGGCGACTGCGCGCCCCCCTGGGCGCCGGCAGAGGAGCGGCCGCGGCCCGAAGGCATCGGCGAGGCCGGCGCGGTCGGCGGTACCCGCCGGACGCCGGTGCCGCGAGAGGCGCCGGTGCCCCGCCGCCCGCCGCCCGCCCGTGGCGCGCGCCGCCGGATGGCAGGCCTGCGAGGACCGTGGACGCGACCGCGAGCACCGCCGCGAGCGCCAGCATCGCCGCGACGGTCCCGAGGGGCGGACGGCGCCGCCGGAGGCCTTCTGCCCTGCGCGGGCGGAGGTCTTAGGGCCGGGGCGGGCGGGGCGTGCGGAGGGCTCGGGGTTCGTCAAAATGTGGGACGAGGCCGCCGTCCGGCGTTTCGACCGCAAGATAGCCTGGATCGATCGCCAGGCCGACGGTCTCGTAAAAAGCCCTGGTCCCCGGATATTAGTCGCCCATCCCGTGCAATTGGGCCGCCTGGGGCGCGATGGTTTGCGGGTATATCAGCCCCGTGCCGGTATTGAGTACGACCGCTTCGTCGGATTCCGAGAGCCAGCCAGATGCGCGCAGTTGCCGTACGGCGGCGAAGCACGCTGCACCCTCCGGGCAGATTACGGTGCCCTCAAGACGCGCCACCGCACGCTGATCGGCCAGCAGCGCCTCATCGGTCACGGTCACGGCGGTCCCGCCGGTGGCGTAGAGCGCCTCAAGGATGAGGAAATCGCCCAGGGCCTTCGGTACCGTGAGCCCGAACGCCACAGTCTTCGGATCCGGCCACGGTTCGCTCTCGATCGCGCCGGCCTGGAAGGCCTTGACGATCGGCGCGCAGCCGTCGGCCTGGACGGCGACGAGCCGCGGCAGGTCACCCGATACCCAGCCCAGCTCGAGCAGCTCGCCGAGGGCCTTGTAGATGCCGATGATGCCGACGCCCCCACCGGTGGGATACACGATCACGTCGGGCATCCGCCAGCCAAGCTGCTCGGCGATCTCCAAGCCCATCGTCTTCTTGCCCTCGATCCGGTAGGGCTCCCTGAGCGTGCCGGTGTTCTGGTAGCCAGGACGCTGTTGGAGGATCTCGGCGACCAGCTCGCCGGCGTCGCCGATCGTGCCGTCGACCAGGTACAGCTCGGCCCCGGCGGCGGCGCATTCGGCCCGGGTGATCTGCGGGGCCGCAGCCGGCATCACGATCAGGCTCGCCATCCGCGCCCGGGCCGCGTACACCGACCAGGCGGCCCCGGCGTTGCCGTTGGTCGGCATTGCGATCGCCGCGACGCCGAGCTCGCCCGCCCGGGAGACGCCGACCGCGGCGCCCCGCGCCTTGAACGTGCCGGTGGGCAGCAGACCCTCGTCCTTCATCAGCAGGTTAGGCACGCCGAGCTCCCGGCCGATCGTCGGCATGGGCAGCAGCGGCGTCATCCCCTCGCCCAGGCTCACCACGCGGGCGGCCCGGCGGACCGGCAGCAGCTCATGGTAGCGCCACAGATCCGCCGGCCGGCCCGCTATGGCCTGCGGAGATGCCTGGCTCGCGACTTGCCGCAGGTCATAGTGGGCCAGCAGCGGAGACCCGCAAGAGCAGGTGCCCTGCACCCGGTCCGCGTCATACCCGGCCCCGCAGCGCGGGCAGTCAAGGTGGGACAGCGCAGAGTATGGCATCGGCACGGCCTGGCTCCTCGATGGTCTCCATGTGGGGTCAGCCGACGGTGTCGGCTGCTTCGATGATGACCCGGGTCACCGCGCCGGGGTCGGAAATCAGGGACGGGTGCCCGGCGTCGATCTCACGGCTGCTGTCCATGCTGACCGTCCGAGATGCCGAGATCCGCACCGTGGCCGCCGGATGATGCGGGCTCGGGGTTAACCCATTGCGGGTGATGCGTCGGCCGGAGCCCGGGTGCGACGGTGGTGGCGAGAGCGAAACAGCCAAGCG
>Ga0335075_10014825_pt1 | contig 11686 bp, 10 predicted proteins | sample Lox_Sample_24_FD_206723 | JGI IMG/M metagenome (GOLD analysis project Ga0335075, IMG submission 206723) | Soil microbial communities from Loxahatchee National Wildlife Refuge, Florida, United States - Lox_Sample_2.4 | ecosystem: Environmental > Terrestrial > Soil > Wetlands | place: USA...
CCTGGGTTTCCGGCCCGCGGGCTCGCTCACCCTGGCCGCCGACGACGCCGAACTGCGCGTGCTCAAGGAGGCGGCAGAACTGCCCGACGCCGGCCAGCGCGACTTCGAGCTGCTCGACCCCGCCGGGGTCCGGGCCGCCAACCCGCCGCTGCGCGGCGAGTTCGCCGGCGGCCTGCTCTGCCGGGCCGACGCGATCATCGAGCCGCGCCAGGCTCTGCCCGCGATCCGCGGCTACCTGGCCGGACCCGAGTACGACTGGCTGCCGGGCCGGGAGGTGACCGAGATCGCGCCGAACGCCGTGCGCGATCACACCGGAACCTGGCACCAGTGTGACCTGGTGGTCCTGTGCCCGGGCGCCGCGTTTACCGGAGTGGCCGGTCGGTACCAGCAGCACCTGGCGCGCGACGGGGTGCGCCGGGTGCGGCTGCAGATGATGCAGACCGCGCCCATGGCCGAACGGCTCACCACGGCCGTCGCCGACGGCGACTCGCTGCGCTACTACCCGGCGTACGACGTGCCCGGACGCAATCAGCTGCCGCCACAGGCCCCGGTGGCCGAGCGCAGCCGCGCGCAGCTGCTGCTGGTCCAGCGGGCCGACGGCAGCCTCACGCTCGGTGACACGCACGAATACGACGAGCCGTTCGCGTTCGACGTCGACTCCGACGCATACGACCACCTGCAGGCCCGCACCGAGGCCCTGCTCGGCGCCCCGATCCCGCGCGTCCGGCGCCGCTGGGCCGGCGTCTACAGCGAGGTCAGCTCCGGCCAGGCCCTCTACCACCGATCCGAACCCGAGCCCGGCGTCGTGCTGGTCACCGGGCCAGGCGGCCGGGGCATGACCTGCGCCCCGGCCATCGCGGAGGAGACATTCCGTTGACCCATATCACGGTCGCCTGCCTGGACATGGCGGGCACGACGGTCCGCGACGACGGTACGGTGATCGACGCCTTCGCGTCGGCCATCGCCACGGCGAACCTGCCAGTGAAGGCGTTCAACCAGGCCATGAGCGACGTGCGGTCGAGCATGGGCCAGTCCAAGATCGAGGTGTTCCGCCGGATCCTCGGCGACGAGCGGGCCGCACGGCAGGCCAACGAGGCGTTCGAGGACCACTACGCGGCAGCCGTCCGCGCGGGCCGCGTGGAGGCCATGCCAGCGGCGGCAGAGGTTTTCAAGGCCTGCCGCGACGCCGGCATCCGAGTCTGCCTGGCCACCGGCTTTTCCCCCGCGACCAGGGACGGCATCATCGACCGGCTCGGCTGGGCCGGGCTGATCGACCTGGCCCTCTCCCCCGCGGACGCCGGGCCCTCGGGACGCGGCCGCCCGTGGCCGGACCTGCCGCTGACCGCGCTGTTGTCGCTGCGCGGCGGCGCCGTCAGCGAACTCGCCGTGGCCGGCGACACGTCAAGCGACGTCGAGTCCGGGCTGCGGGCCGGTGCCGCGATCGTGGCCGGGGTGCTGACCGGAGCTGGCACCCGGGAGGAGCTGGAGGGGGCGGGCGCGCCGCTCGTCCTCGACACGATCGGTGACCTCCTGCCCCATCTGATCGGGTAACGCCCGATCCCGGCCTGCAGCCCGGCCCCCTGGCCGGCGGCCGACCTGGTGGTTAAGATGTCCGGTCAGCGACGTACCTCCGCTTATGCCGGGGAGCAAGCAACGTCATCAGCGGGGGTAAGGCCATGGCGAATCAGCATCCGGGCGAACCGCAGCAGCCGGCCGGAATCCGTGACGTGGCCAGGAAGGCCGGCGTGTCGGTGGCCACGGTGAGCTTCGCGCTGAACGGCCAGCGCGGCGTCGCGGCCGATACCCGCCGGCGGATCCTGGCCGCCGCGGCTGAACTCGGCTATCGCGCTAATCCTCAGGCCCAGGCGCTGCGGCGCGGACGGACAAGCACGTACGGCCTGGTGATCCGTAACTTCAGCAATCCGTTCTTCCTCGAGGTGATCAGCGGCGCCGAGCGGGTCGCGGACGAGGCCGGCGCCACCCTGCTCGCGCTCGACTCGCGGTACTCAGCCGAACGCGAGCAGATGCTGGTCCGGGAGATGGCAGCGCAGCGCCTGGCCGGGCTCGCCATCGCTCCCGTGGGGAAGGGCGAGTCGGTGCGGCTATGGCAGGAGTTGCGCCGCGGCACGCCGGTGGTGGTGCTGAACGCGACCGCGGACGGCATCACGGGAGTGTCGCGGGTTTATCCCGACAACGCGGCCGGAGTCGGGCTGGCCATGCACCGCCTGGCCGAGCTGGGTCACGCCAGCGTCGCCTTCCTGTCAGCGCCGCGCGGCCTTGTGGCCGACCCGGACCGGCTGCGCTATTTCCGGCGCCTGGCCCGCGAACTCGGCGTCCGGCCGAATGTCATGTACTCGCTGCTTACCATCGCCGACGTGCGCAAGGCGACCGGGACGCTGCTGGCCCGGCCGGACGCGCCCACGGCGATCATCACCAATTCCGATTACACGGCGATCGGGATCTACCTGACCGCCCGTGACCTGTCGCTGCAGATAGGGCTCGATGTCTCGGTCATCGGGCACGATGACCTGCCCACCTCGGAACTGCTCGAACCTCCGCTGACGACCATCCGGCTCGACGGCAGGGAGATGGGCCGCGCGCTCATGGTCCGGCTGCTTGGCGGGGGTCGGCCAGGGGACTACGTTGCCCCCGTGGAACTGGTCGAACGCGCGTCCCTCCAGGCTCCGCGGATCGCCCTGCCCGCCGTGGCCGCCGCCCCGCGTGCGGCAACTCGGTAACGCTCCTTGACACCTTCGTTCGGATTGTGTTTGCATGTCCGATGCTAAACGTTTTAGCCGCGTTTGCGCTGCTAACTCAGCGGTGGGCGAGCTGGACGGGAGACTTCCTCGGCACCGCCCAGGATGTCCGAGGAGCCGCGATCCGCTTCGGGATGGGGAAGTTTTCAGGAGGCACTGGTGAGATCGCCATATCGTTTCGCGTTCGCCGGGATCGCGGCCGCTGTGCTGCTCGCGACCGGCTGCTCGTCAAGCTCGTCGAGCTCGAGCGGCGGGGTGAACTGGGCCACCGCCACCTCGGCCGCAGCCGGCGGCGGCATGAACGCGCTGATCAGCGCGGCCAAGAAGGAAGGCACGCTCAACGTCATCGCCCTGCCGCCGACGTGGGCCAACTACGGCACGATCATCAGCACGTTCGAGAAGAAGTACGGGATCACCGTCAACTCCGCGCTGCCCGACGGGTCCAGCCAGCAGGAGGTCGACGCGATCAAGTCGGAGAACGGCTCGCCCAAGGCGCCCGACGTGGTGGACGTCGGCCTGGCCGTCGCCGTGGCCAACACCAACCTGTTCGCGCCGTACGAGGTCAGTACCTGGTCCGATATCCCCACGGCGCAGAAGGACCCGTCGGGGCTGTGGTACGAGGACTACGGCGGCTACATGGCGGTCGGGTACTCGAGCAAGTTCGGCACGATCACCTCGCTGAGCCAGCTGCTCGGCCCGAAGTTCAAGAACGCCGTGGCGCTGAACGGGAACCCGACCTCGGCCAACGCGGCCCTGAACGGCGTGATGATGGCCAGCCTGGCTGAGGGCGGATCGGTCAGCAACATCGGCCCCGGGGTTTCCTTCTTCGCCAAGCTCAAGGCGGCTGGCAACTTCTCCCCCGTCGAGGCGACAGGTGCCTCGATCAAGGCCGGCACGACCCCGGTCGTGTTCGACTGGGACTACCTCAACCTGCCGAGTTACGTGGGCGTGTCGAACTGGAAGGTGTTCATCCCGCAGAACGCCGTCCTCGGCGGGTTCTACGCACAGGCCATCAACAAGAACGCGCCGCACCCGGCGGCCGCGCGTCTGTGGGAGGAGTTCCTGTACTCGCAGGCCGCGGCCGGCGGGCAGAACCTCTGGCTCGAGGGTGGCGCCCGGCCGGTGGAGCAGGCGGCCATGACCTCCAACGGCAGCATCAACACCGCGGCGGCCTCGAAGCTGCCGGCCGTCACCGGCACGCCGGTGTTCCTCACCGAGGGCCAGAGCACCGCCGCCGCCCAGTACCTGGCGACGAACTGGGCGAAGGCCGTGAGCTAGCGAGGACAGGTGGCCGTCGCTGCGACAACACGAGCCGGTGCCCGGCCCTCGCGGGCCGGGCACCGGCCGTCGGTTCCTCCCTGGGTCGGCACCGTCCCGTTCTTCGGCTACGTCGCGGTCTTCCTGCTGTGGCCGACCGGGATCGTGGTGTACGACGCGTTCAAGAACCCGGCGGGCAAGTTCACCCTGTCCGGCCTCACCGCGCTCGGCAACGCGCAGGTGCGCGGCTACTTCATCGGCTCGTTCAAGCTGTCGCTGATCTCGTCGCTGATCGGCGCCGTGCTCGGCGCGATCCTGGCCTATGCCGTGGCGTCGGGGAACCCCGATGGCGTGATCCGCAGGCTCTACCTGTGCGTCTCGGGCGTCCTGGCCCAGTTCGGCGGGGTCACGCTGGCGTTCGCGTTCCTGGTGCTCATCGGCCCGGTCGGCCTGCTGTTCCACGCCAGCTGGTACTTCAGCTTCCCCTGGGGTATCACGGTGATCTACGCCTACTTCCAGATTCCGCTGATGGTGCTGGTCTTCCTGCCCGCGATCGACGGGCTGAAGGTGCAGTGGCGGGAGGCGTCGGAGAGCCTGGGCTCATCGGCCTGGCAGTACTGGCGGTACGTTGGCGGCCCGCTGCTGCTGCCCGCCTTCCTCGGCGCGCTCCTGCTGCTGTTCGCCAACGCCCTCTCCGCCTACGCCACCATCCAGGCCTGGGAGGACGCGATCCCCTATACGGTCCCGCAGCAGATCTGGACCTCCATGTCCAGCGAGGTCGGGCTGGCCAACATCAACTACGCCGACGCGCTCGCGCTCGGCATGGTGGTGCTGGTCGCGATCGTCATGACCGGGTACGCATTGCTCCAGCGGCGGGCGGCGCGATGGCTGCGGTAACCTCGGTCGGTGAGACGCCGCTGGCCGTACCGGCCAGGCGCCAGGTCGGTATGCAGGCCGGTCGGCGCAGGCGGCTGAACCTGTTCCGCTACGTAGTCTTTACCGTATTCGGGCTGTTCTTCGCGCTGCCGCTGCTCGCGATGGCCCGGTTCTCGCTGGAGGGCGCCAAGCTCGGCACCTGGTCGCTGACGGCCTGGCGGCAGATCGCCTCATACACCAGCAGCGAGGGGATCCCCCCGCTGATCAGCGCGGTGGAGATCACCCTGGAGCTGGCCGTTATCACCAGCGCGGTCATGCTGGTGCTAGTGGTGCCCACCATGATCTGGATCCGGTTGCGGGTGCGGTGGCTGGCGCGCGCCATGGAGTTCTTGTGCCTGCTGCCGCTCACGATTCCGCCGATCGTGCTCGTGGTCGGCCTCGGCCCGATCTACGACAAGATCGCCCACCTCAGCCTGTCCGCGCTGATGCTGTTCTGGGTCTACGTGATCCTGGCCCTGCCCTACGCCTACCGGGCGCTGGCGGCCGGCCTGAGCGCGATCGACGCCACCACCTTGTCCGAGGCCGCCCGCAGCCTCGGCGCGAGCTGGTTCAGCGTGATCGTCCGGGTGATCGTGCCGAATATGTGGGATGCGGTCCTGAACGCGCTGATCCTGACCTGGGCCCTGGTGCTCGGCGAGTTCACCGTCGCCTTCTTCCTGCTGTACGTCAACCTGCAGGTGGAGCTGTACTCCATCAGCAGGAACACGCCGGACGCCGGGGTGATCTTCTCCACCTCGACGGCCTCGCTGCTGTTCGCCTTCGTGTTGCTGCTGATCTTGTCGTATGTCGGCCGCCGGCGCCGCGCCAGCCGGGGATGAGGGACCTCTCGTGACATCACCGATGACCAGAACCCGGGACGGGGCGGCCAGGACCGCCGTCGAGGTCCGGATGGAGGGCCTGAGCCGCCGCTACGGCGCCGTGGTCGCGCTCGACCGCCTCGACCTGACCATGCAGCCCGGCGAACTCGTCGTGCTGCTCGGCCCCTCGGGTTGCGGAAAGACCACCACGCTGCGCCTGCTCGCCGGGTTGGAGGATACCGACACCGGCTCCATCACCGTCGGCGGCAGGGACATCACCCGGCTCCCCGCCAACAAGCGGGACATGGGAATGGTGTTCCAGGCCTACTCGCTGTTCCCGCACATGACCGTGCGGCAGAACGTGGCCTTCGGGCTCCGGCTGCGCCGGATCGGCGCGGCCGAGCGGGATCAGCGCGCGATGGAGATGCTGGAACTGGTTGGACTCACCGAGCAGACCAACCGGTACCCGCACCAGCTTTCCGGCGGCCAGCAGCAGCGCGTCGCGCTGGCCCGGGCCCTGGCCATCGAGCCGCAGGTGCTGCTGCTTGACGAGCCGCTGTCGGCACTGGACGCCAAGGTCCGGGCGCAGTTGCGGGACGAGATCCGGCGAGTCCAGCTCGAGGTGGGCATCACGACGCTGTTTGTCACCCACGACCAGGAAGAGGCACTGGCCATCGCGGACCGGGTCGGCGTCATGCGGGAAGGGCGCCTCGAGCAGCTCGCCCCCCCTGTCGAGGTCTACTCTCGCCCGGCCACGTCGTTCGTGGCCGAGTTCGTCGGCCTGACCAACCGGCTGGCTGGTGAGGTTCGGGCCGGACAGCTGACCGTCCGCGGCTGCACGCTGCCCCTGGTGGACAGCGCGACGCCCGACGGCCAGGTGGTGGCGCTGGTGCGACCGGAAGCGGTGACGCTCGCCTCCCACGACGCGCCGGAGTCCGGCCCGCTGGTCGGAACGGTGATCGCGGTCACCTTCCTCGGCGCGACCAGCCGGGTCACCGTCGACCTGGGCGATGCCACCATCCTGGCCCAGCTCACGACCGCGGACGCCACCGCGCTCCCGGCGGGCAGCCGGGTCGCGCTGACCATCCGCCCTGACCCGGTGCTGGTGTCGGCTGGCTCGGATCCGGCCGTCCCGCTGTCCGGAGAAGAGGTGTGAGCGGTCGGCATCCGCCGCTGACCACGCAACGTCGGCTCGGGCTGGGAGCGGTACTCCGGCACGGGCGGTCAGCCCCTTACCGGGCCATCGAGATCGGCGAGGGTGAGCCGCATCTCGTCCGCGACGACTTCGGCGCGGCCGGACCGCCCGGCGCGGCCCCCGGATCCGGCGCGCCGGATCCCGGCCGCCCGTTGTTGTGCCTGGTCCACATCACCGACCTGCAGCTCGCCGATGTCCAGTCGCCGGCCAGGTTCGAGTTCCTCAACGCCAGGTTCGCCGATCCCAGGTATGCGCAGATCCTGCCCGTGCAGCGCCCGCACGAGGCGCTCACGGCGCATGCCGTCGACGCCACGATCCGCACGCTCGGCGCCGTGCGCGGCCAGGCGACCGGCCTGCCCCCGCAGCTGGCCGTGACCACGGGTGACGCGATCGACAACGCGCAGTGGAACGAGTTGCAGGCGTTCCTCACCCTGTTCGAAGGCGGCGTGGTGGTAGCGGATTCGGGCGGGCCGGACTACGAGGGAGTGCAGTCGCCGTGCTGGCCGGGCGACATCTTCTGGAGGCCGGACGGTCCGGGGGCCGGCGGACCGGACTTCTTCCGCCGCGAATACGGCTTCCCGCATCATCCCGGCCTCCTGCGGCGGGCGCTGCGCGAGTTCGCCGCCACCGGGCTGGGCCTGCCCTGGCTGTCGTGCTTCGGCAACCACGAGGCGCTTAACCAGGGCGTCGGAAGGCAGACACCGGGCCTGGCCTCGGCGCTCACCGGTAGCAGCAAGCCGACCGAGCTGCCCGCCGGCTTCGACCATGACCGGGCGCTCGAGCTGTTCACCGACCAGCCGGAGGCGTTCATGGCCGGTCCGTCGCTTGCGGTCACGCCGGATGCCTACCGCAGGCCGATCACCCGGCGAGATTTCGTCGACGCTCACCTTCGCGTCGGCTCGCGGCCGTTCGGGCACGGCTTCAGCGAACGCAACCGGCTGGACGGCACCGCATACTACGCCTATGACACGCCCGCGGCGCGGTTCATCGCGCTGGACACCAGCTGCCTGGCCGGCGGTGCGGCCGGGTGCCTCGACTGGGACCAGGCCCGGTGGCTCGAGGCCCGGCTCGCCGAGGTGCACTCGGCCTATCGCGCCCCTGATGGCGGCGAGGTGGCCACCGGGCACGACGACCGGCTCGTGATCCTGTTCTCCCACCACGGAACCAGCACCCTAGACAACGGCCGTTGTGCCCATGCGGGGCCCGGCGGCGAGCCGGCACTTGACGCCGCCGGACTGGAGGCCCTGCTGCACAGGTTTCCCAACGTGGTGTTGTGGCTGAACGGGCACACGCACACCAACGCGATCCGCCCGCGCCGGGACCCGGACGACCCGGAGCGCGGATTCTGGGAGGTCACCACGTGCGCGGTGGCCGACTGGCCATGCCAGACCAGGGTGGTCGAACTCGTCGATTACGGCGCGTACCTGTCCATCGTGACCACCATGGTCGACCACGACACGCCGGCCGCTCCGGCGTCGTTGCAGACCACAGACGACCTGGCCGCGCTGCATCGCGAGCTCGCGGCCAACGTCCCCTGGGCCGTGTCGGCCCTGGCCGGCACGGCCGCCGACAGGAACACCGACCTGCGGGTCAGGCCGCCGTTCCCGCTCGGGCGCGTGCCCGGCGCGTAGCGCCGTTACTGCCTCGGGGCGATGAGCACCGGCTCAGGCGGCAGCGTGACCGACACCGAGGTGCCCGGGCCCAGCGCGGCGGCCTCCGAACTCGGCTTGTCGATCTGCACGGTGACGTCACCGGACAGCAGGACGGCGACCCGGGTCACCGAGCCGAGGAACGTCCTGGTCGTGACGATCCCGTTGCCGTGCTCGGCGACCTGCATGGTCAGCCCTTCCGGGCGGATGAGCACGTCCACCGGACCCGGGCCCGGCGTCTCCTGCCCGCCGTCTTCGCCCCCGTGACCCTGGACCGGGCAGGTGGCGCCCAGCACGGTCACCATTCCGCCGGCCGCCATCTCGCCCGGGACCCGGTTCATGACGCCGACGAACTCGGCGACGAACGCGGTGGCCGGGTGAGCGTACAGCTCATCCGGCGCCGCGATCTGCTCCAGCCTGCCCTGCCGCATGACCCCCACCCGATCGGCCATCGACAGGGCCTCCTCCTGGTCGTGGGTGACGAACAAGGTGGTGGTGCCGAGCCGCTGCTGCAGCGTGCGGATCTGCTCGCGCAGCTGCAGCCGGACCCTGGCGTCCAGCGCGGACAGCGGCTCGTCAAGCAGCAGCACGCGGGGCTCGATGGCCAGCGCCCGCGCCAGCGCGACGCGCTGCTGCTGGCCGCCGGACAGCTGATGGGGGTACTGCCTGGCCTGATCGGACAACCCGACCATGTCCAGCAGTTCGCCGGCCCGCTTGCGCCGCGCGCCCGAGCCCATCTTGCGCATGCGCAGCCCGAAGCCCACGTTGTCGAGCGCGTTCATGTTGGGGAAGAGGCTGTAGCTCTGGAACACCATGCCCATGTCACGCTTGGCGGCCGGCACCGGCGAGATGTCCTTGCCGTCGACCAGGACCGATCCGGTATCCGCGGCCTCGAAGCCTGCCACGATGCGCAGCGCCGTGGTCTTGCCGCAGCCCGACGGGCCGAGCAGCGCGACTAGCTCGCCGGGAGCCATCTGGATCGAGAGCCCGTCCAACGCCTTGGTGGCGCCGAAAGCGCGGCTGAGGTTCTGCAGCACCACGCTGGTCCCCCGGGTCCCGGTCGTCTGCCGGGTGCCGCTGGCCGCGACGGCGTCGTTGGCGGTGTTCGTGGTCATTTAGTTTCCCCGCGTTTCTTGACGTGCGACGGTAAACAGCGTGACCGAGCCGCCGCCGGTCCTGCGCGACCGCCGGGTGCCGGCCACCGTAATGAGCATCAGGAAGAGCCAGGTCACGAACAGCGCGAGCAGCGAGGCCGCCACCGAGACCTGGCCGCTGGTCTGGCTGTTGACGTAGATCCACACCGGGAAGGTCTGGTACAGGGCCAGGCTGGCCATCGTGTACTCGCCGAGGACCAGGGCCACGGTCAGCACGACGGCCGACAGCAGCGCGGTGGTCAGATTCGGCATCACGACCCGCCACAGCGTGTTGATCCAGCCGGCCCCGAGCGAGTTGGACGCCTCGACGATCGTCTTCAGGTCCAGCGCGCGCAGCCCGGCGTCGATGGCCCGGTAGGCGAACGGCATGGCCAGGACCACGTATTCCAGCGAGAGCAGGTACGCCGTGCTCTTCAGCGAGCCCGGCGCGATCTGCAGCACGCCCACGATCAGCACCACCGGCGGGATAACGATCGGCAGGATCGTGATTCCCTCCATCAGCCGCCGGATCCGGGGCAGCCTCAGGTGAACGTAGACGGTCGTGGGCAGCATGAGCACGATCGTGATCACGGTGGTGACGATCGCGAGCCGGACCGACAGGCCAAGGGACGAGGTAAACCCGGTTTCGCTCACTACCGAGCCGAACGCCTTGATCCCGGCGAACCGGAAGGCCACGAGCAGCGGCAGCAGGAAATACGCGCCGGCGATCACCAGGACCACCCAGCGCCAGGCGGTGCCGGACCGGACGATTCCCCGGCCCGCGGACCGCCGCGGAGCCGTCACTTCCCGGGTTTCGGCTACCGCAGCCACTTGGCGGCCCTCCGCTGCAATGCGACGTAGATGATCATCGCGATCGCGATGATGACGACCATGCCCAGGCCCAGCGCCTTGCCGATGTTCTGCTCGCCGGCGATGACGTTCCCGTTCAGGAACGAACCGATCTGGATCGAGGTGAGCGGGATCGTCCCGTTGGTGAGCGCCTCGGCGGTGGCATAGGCGGACAGCGCACTGCCGAACAGCAGCAGCACACAGCCCAGGAACGACGGCAGCAGGACCGGGCCGCCTACGAAGCGCCAGTAATCCCAGGTCCGCGCGCCCATGTTCTCCGCGGCCTCGCGCCAGGCCGGGCGCAGCCCTTCCAGGGCGGGCAGGATGACCAGCACCATCAGCGGGATCTGGAAGTACATGTACACCACGATCACGCCGATCAGGGAGTACAGGGTGAAGCCGTGGCCGTAGATGTTGAGGCCTATGTTCGCAAGCCAGTGGGTGATCAGCCCGGTGGAGCCGAGCGAGGCGATGAACAGGAAGGCCAGCGGCACGCCGCCGAAGTTCGCGAACACGCCGGAGGCCGTGATCGCCACCTGCCGCAGCACATTCCCCCGCTTGGCGGTGAAGATCGCGTACGCGATCAGCAGGCCGAAGATCCCAGGCAGGATGGCGCTGACCACGGACAAGATGATGCTCTGCCAGAATCCGTGCAGGTAGATGCCGTGGGTGGCGGCGCGGACGTTGCTGAGCGTGAAGCCGCCGCTGGCGTTCTGGAAGGCCCCGATCGCGACCGCGACCATCGGCAGCAGCAGCCCGAGGGTCACGTACACCCCGAACGGCACGATGCCGAGCACCCGGCGCAGCCAGCGCAGGGCGCCCAGCATGGTCAGCCTCGCGGACGGCGCAGAGCTAGCCTCGGGCCCGGGCCCCACGGGGCCGGGGGCCCCGGGATCCGCCAGGGATCCCGGGGCCCCGGAGGCCGTAACTGCCTGGTCCACCGCTAACCGATCACGCTGGACCACTGCTGGGCGACGACGTTCTCGGCCGCCGCCTGCTGGGCCTGCGTGGGGAAGGTGACGTTGCCGGGCGGGGCCGGGGGAAGGGCCTTGTATGCGGTCTGGTTGACCGTGCCGTCCGCCACCAGGGTCGGCAGCTCGATCGGCCGGGCCTC
>Ga0335075_10014826_pt1 | contig 11684 bp, 9 predicted proteins | sample Lox_Sample_24_FD_206723 | JGI IMG/M metagenome (GOLD analysis project Ga0335075, IMG submission 206723) | Soil microbial communities from Loxahatchee National Wildlife Refuge, Florida, United States - Lox_Sample_2.4 | ecosystem: Environmental > Terrestrial > Soil > Wetlands | place: USA: Florida...
GGGCCCCGGCCATCCAGGTGAACTACGACTTCCACGACGATCTGACTCCCGATCACGTGCCGGGCATTTTAAAGACCTATCGCGGCAAAGCGGAGGCCACGAATGCCTAAACTCGTCTCGCATCCCGATGAGGTGAAGATTGTCACGCGGCGCTTCGGCCAGGGAGCGGCTAATATTGATCGCTACATCGAACTGGGCGGCTACGAGCCGGTAAAAAAGTGCATTGCGCAGGGCCCCGAGTGGGTCATCAACGAGATGAAGGCCTCGAACCTGCGCGGGCGCGGCGGTGCTGGATTCTCGACCGGCATGAAATGGTCGTTCGTGCCCAAGCAGTCGGCCAAGCCGAAATACGTCTTGGTCAATGGCGATGAGAGCGAGCCCGGCACCTGCAAAGACCATCTGATCTTTCTGCACGATCCGCATGCGGTGATTGAAGGCACCATCATCGCCGGCCTCGCGATAGGCGCAAAGACCGGCTTCATCTATCTGCGCGGTGAATACCGCTATCTGCTCGAGATCGTCGAGAAGGCCGTGGCCGATGCCTACGCGCGCGGCTTCCTGGGCAAGAACATCTTCGGCTCCGAGAACGAGTTCGAGATCATTACGCAGTCCGGCGCAGGCGCGTATGAAGTGGGCGAAGAGTCGGCGCTGATGGAGTCGCTCGAAGGCAAGCGCGGCGTGCCGCGCATCAAGCCGCCGTTCCCTGCCGTGGTTGGCCTCTATGGCGGACCGACGATCATCAACAACGCGGAGACCATTGCAACTGTGCCGCATGTGATTGCGATGGGCGCAGAGGCATACTCGGCCGTGGGCACGCCGCGCAACGGCGGCACGCGGCTGTTCGGCATCAGCGGCCACGTGGAGCGGCCCGGCATCTACGAGCTGCCCATGGGCTACAACCTCAAAAAGATGATTTATGACGTAGCCGGCGGCGTGCGCGGCGGGCGCAAATTGAAAGCAGTCGTTCCCGGCGGATCGTCGACGCCGGTGTTGCTGCCGGAAGAGATCGAGACCCTGGGCATGGACTTTGACCAGGTGGGCAAGGCAGGCTCGATGCTCGGCTCGGGCGGTGTGGTGGTCATCGACGACCAGACGTGCATCGTCGAGTTCGCCCTGCGGACGATCAGCTTTTATCAGCACGAGAGCTGCGGCTGGTGCATCCCATGCCGTGAAGGGACTGACTGGCTCAAGAAGTCGCTCACACGTTTTCATGCGGGCTTTGGCGCAGCCAGCGACATCGACAACATTCAGTACCTGGCCGAGAACATGCTGGGCCGCACCTTCTGTCCGCTGGGCGATGCGGCGGCGATGCCGACGATCGCCTTTGTGAAGAAATTCCGCAAGGAGTTTGAAGATCACCTGAACGGCAAGCCCTGCCCGTTCGCCAAACACGTGGAACTGGCGGTGGTGTAGACGCCAATTGGGACTGTGAGACCACAAGAGCTAATTCGGATTCTGGAGGCCGACGGCTGGTACAGCACGGGACAAATGGGTAGCCACAGACATTTTCGACATCCCACGAAGCCCGGACTGCTGATTGTGCCGGTGCACTCTGGAAAGGAAATCGGCAAAGGTCTGCTCCACAGTATCCTTAAGAAGGCGGGGCTGAAATGACGCGAGAGTATCTGGTTGTTTACGAAAAAGGCGCAACCAACTGGAGCGCATTTTCTCCAGACGTGCCGGGATGCGGCTCGATGGGCGACGACCTCGAAGATACTCGCGCCAACATGCGCGAAGCACTGGAGCTTTACCTGAAGGAGTCTGTCAAAGCCGGAGAACCGATCCCTGAGCCCGTTGCAAAGAGCGTCGACTTCGAAGAGTTTGATCCGGGACACGAGACAAAACAGTACGTTGTTGAGTGGCTCTCGGTGTCAGTCCCGACAACAAAGGAATCACAGGCAGCTTGAGGATCTGAATGCCCGACGTAACCTTCACAGTCGATGGAAAAACGCTGACGGCGCCTGCGGGAACGCTGTTGATCGATGCGTGCCGCAAGGCGGGCATCGAGATTCCCGCTTTCTGCTACTATCCCGGGCTGAGCCTGCAGGCAGCGTGCCGCATGTGCGTGGTGCGCCAGGAAAAAGTGCCCAAGCTGCAAACGGCCTGCACCACCACCGTCGCCGAGGGCCAGGTCTTCACCACGGAATCGCCGGAGATTGCGCAGGCGCGCAAGGCCACCATTCAACTGCTTCTCGGCAACCATCCCCTCGACTGCCCGGTGTGCGATGCGGGCGGGGAGTGCGAGCTGCAGGACATGACCTTCAAGTACGGCGCGGGCGAGAGCCTCTACGCCGAGGCCAAGCAGCACCGCGACGAGCAGCAGTGGTCGCCTGCGGTCTTTTATGACCGGCCGCGCTGCATTCTCTGCTACCGCTGCATCCGCATGTGCGGCGAGGGCATGGACGTGTGGGCTCTGGGCGTACAGAATCGCGGCGCGCATTCGGTAATCGCACCGAACGACGAGAACCAGCTCGACTGCGAGCAGTGCGGCATGTGCATCGATGTGTGCCCGGTGGGCGCGCTCACCAGCGGCAGCTATCGCTACAAGACGCGCCCCTGGGAGATGAACCACGTCTCGACCGTGTGCACGCACTGCGCCGACGGCTGCAAGGTCACGCTCGGTGTGCGCCAGGATAACGACGGCTCAGAGATTGTCCGCGCCGACAACCGCGACAAAAGCGGCATCAACGGCGATTTTCTCTGCGCCAAGGGCCGCTTCGGCTTTGACTTCGTGGAGAATCCCGATCGGCTGACCAGGCCGCTGGTGCGCAACGCCGCCGGCAAGCTCGAACCGGCCACATGGGACCACGCACTGCGCCTTGCGGCAACAAAGCTGAAAGAGATTCGCGACAGCAGAACCGGCGCCGCGATCGGCGTCATCGGCTCGAACCGCACCACCAACGAAGAGAATTATTTGCTCCAAAAATTCGCGCGTACCGTGCTCGGCACCAACAACATCGACCACGAAAGCTCAACGGATTACGCGGCTTTTGCACGCGCGCTCGCCGGCCATGGTGGAAAGACCGTGGGCCTGCGCGAGATTGCCTCGGCGCCTGCGATTCTGCTCATCGGCGGCAATCCAACCGAGGAGCATCCGCTGCTGGCCTGGCACCTGCGCACCAATGTGCGGCTCAACCGCGCGCGGCTGTACATTGCCAACACCCGGGCTATCAAGCTCGAACGCCAGGCAAAGCTTACGCAGGAAGTTCCCGCCGATGGCTATAAGGACCTGGCAAAATTTCTCGCAGCCGGAGAGTCCGACTTCAGCAAGGCGATTCTTGCCGAAGAGTCGCTCGTCGTCATCTTCGGCGAGGAGTTCCGCGGCGATGCCGTTGCAAGTCTCGTCGCCTGGGGACTTCAACGCAACCATGTGCGTTTTGCCTATCTCGGCGACCACGCGAACGCGCGCGGCGCAGCCGATATGGGTCTCTTCCCTGACCTGCTTCCCGGCTATGTGCCGGTTTCGGCCCCGGGGGCATTCACGGAGTATGCGGGCCTGCCCTCCGCGCCAGGTAAGTCGATCGCGCAGATGTTCGAAGCCGCGGGCAAAGGCGAGCTGGGTGCGCTCTTGGTTATGGGCGCGAATCCCTTTTCATGGCTGGGCGCGAATCCCGCAGATCTCAAGAATACATTCGTCGTCGTGCAGGATCTCTTCCTTACCGAAACTGCTGCGCTGGCCGATGTGGTTCTTCCCGCGGCCAGTCTCTACGAAAAATCGGGCACCGCGACCAATACCTTCGGCGATGTGCAGATGGTACGCAAGGCTGCGGATCGCGCAGGCACGAAGCCGGACTTCGAAATCCTTGTCAGGCTGGCCGGAGGCATGGGCGTGGATGTGAGCACGCTGGTTCCCTTTGGCAAGCGCGGCATGACCTCCGATCTTGGCCAGTCGCGCGGCGCGCAATCGGGCGAGGCCGACCGGCACAGCGTATGGCTCGAGGCCAACGGCCTGGAGCCGAAACTCAGCCCCTTCGATCCGCTTGCGCTACTGGATGAGATCGAGCGGCTCGTGCCCGGCTACAAGCTCGACCGGCTGAATCTGTTCAGCGGCAACGATGTGCGCACGGAACCGGGTGCAGGGCCGGGCTTTGTTCCGGTCGCCGCGCTGGCCGCCGCGGAGCGCATCGTTCCCGCGCACGACACTCTCTTCACCTCTGCGACGCTGGGCCGCTACAGCACGGGCCTGAGCGAACTTGAAAAGCATCAGGCAACCGAACTCGCCGAGACTGCGGCGGATTGAAAGCGTAACGGGAAGATCTGCATGCAAGTAAGTTTTCTTCATTTTGTTCTGTGGAGTGTGCTCAAGGTCATCGTGGTCACGGTGGTGCTGCTGATGGGCGTCGCCTACACGGTGCTGCTGGAGCGCAAGCTGGTGGGCCGCATCCAGAACCGCTGGGGGCCCAGCCGCGTGGGACCGTTCGGCATGCTGCAGCCGCTGGTCGACGGAGCCAAGAACTTCCTTAAGGAAGACATTATTCCGACAGCGGTGTATAAGCCGCTCTATCTGCTCGCGCCGCTGATCTCGCTGGCCTGCGCGCTGATCTCCATCGCCGTGATTCCCTTCGGCGAGCCGAATGCCGGTCCGGGACGTTTCGACCTATTCGAAATCGCCAATCTGAACATTGGCCTGCTGGTGATCCTCGGCGTTACCTCAATCGGCGTATACGGCATCGCACTGGCTGGGTGGTCGTCGAACAACAAGTACTCGCTGCTTGGCTCGCTGCGCTCCTCCGCGCAGTTGATCAGCTATGAGCTGGCGCTGGGGCTGTCGCTGGTGGGCGTGGTGCTGCGCGCCGGATCGCTCAACCTGCGCGTGATTGTGGAACAGCAGGCCACCAGGGGCATCGTTACCTGGAACATCTTTGGCGGGCTGCAGTTCGTCGCCTTCTTCATCTATCTCACGGCTGCCTATGCCGAGACCAACCGCGCGCCCTTCGACCTGCCTGAGGCCGAAAGCGAGCTGACCGGCGGCTACCACACCGAATACAGCTCGATGAAGTTTGCCATGTTCTTCATGGCCGAGTACGCCAACATGATTACCGTAGGCTGCGTGGCTACGCTGCTCTTTCTGGGCGGCTGGACGAGCCCATGGGGCAATTTGCTGGGGCCAGTCGAGAATAATCTGGTCAATGCCCTGCTCTCGGTGTTCTGGTTTGTGCTCAAGGTTTTCTGCTTCCTGTTTTTGTATGTGTGGGTGCGCGGAACACTGCCGCGCTTCCGCTATGACCAACTGATGAACTTCGGATGGCGGTACCTGATGCCACTGGCGATTCTGAACATTTTGGGCACCAGCCTGTGGCTCGCCTATCGCTGACAACCTGGCTCGCGCAACAAACGGTTCTGGAAGGAATCAGAATGGTGAGAACTGTCGCGCCCGGATTCACAATGAGTGACCGAGGGTCATTTACAATCGGTAAGGATTCGTCTGAATTGACTCGCCTGTTCGCGTGCTCCTGTTGCCAACCCGCCGGTCTGTTTGAACCGGCTCCAGCCCTGTAGCGGCGGAACGATGCACCTGATTCTGTTTCTTCTTTTTGCCGGATTCTGTCTCGCTGGAGCCATCAACCTCCTGCTCCAGACTCATCCCATCAACAGCGCGCTCTCGCTGATTGTGGTGATGACCTCGCTGGCGGTGCTTTACCTGCTGCTGGGCGCGGAGTTTCTGGCCGCCGCGCAGATCATCGTCTACTCCGGCGCCATCATGGTGCTGTTCGTCTTCGTGGTGATGCTGTTGAACGCGGGGCGCGAGGAGCGCACGCTGGGCAGCCGCGCGGCGCGGATGCTGGGATTGCCCGCGGTCGTGGCCATCCTGGCGGTTCTGGCCACGCTCATTCTGCATATCGAAGGACTGGGCGGCGCGGCCATCAGCCAGGGCGTTACCACCACGGCAGACCTGAGCCGCGTGCTCTTCCACGAGCTGCTCCTGCCCTTTGAGGTCACCTCGGTGCTGATCCTCATCGCCATCCTGGGCGCGGTTGCGCTGGCGCGGGTGGGCAATGGAGAAAGGCCGGTGGCTAAGTGAGCCTTCTTCACCAGGAAGTTCCTCTGTCTTGGTATCTGCTCTTGAGCGCAGCGCTGTTTTCTCTCGGCGTGGTGGGCTTCCTCATCAAGCGCAATCTCATTACCGTTTTCATGTCGATCGAGCTCATGCTCAACGGCGTGAATCTTTCTTTTGTAACCTTCGCGCACCAGTGGCACCAGGTGAAGGGGCAGATCTTCGTCTTCTTTGTGATGATGGTGGCCGCGGCGGAGGCTGCCGTGGGCCTGGCCATCATTATTGCCGTCTTCCGCGCACGCGCAACGCTGGCCGTCGACCGTATCGACCTGATGAAACTATGAACGCGCCGCTCCATCTGTGGTTGATTCCTCTGCTTCCGTTCGCGGGATTCCTGATCAATGGAATCCTGGGTAAACGGCTGCCCAAGTGGTTGGTAACCACAGTAGCGTTGCTTATGCCACTGGGCGCGTTCATTTTGGTGCTATTTGCCGCGGTGTTTACTCGCTCAGGCCCTACAGACCCGGATGTGGCTGGCGCATTCCAGTTGATGCCCTACGCGGAAAATCTCGGGCAATGGATAAGCGTCGGAATACTGCATGTCGACTTCACGCTGGTTCTCGATCAGCTTTCCCTGGTCATGCTGCTCATCATCACCGGCGTCGGCCTGCTCATCCACATCTACTCCGTCGGTTACATGGCCCATGACAAGGGCTACTGGCGCTTCTTCGCCTACCTGAACCTCTTCCTGTTCTTCATGACCACGCTGGTGCTGGCCGGCAATGTGCTGCTGATGTTTGTTGGCTGGGAGGGAGTAGGCCTGGCGTCGTACCTGCTCATCGGCTTCTGGTTCACCAAAAAATCCGCGGCCGATGCAGGCAAGAAGGCCTTCATCGTCAACCGCGTGGGCGACTTCGGCTTCCTGATCGGAATCTTTCTGCTGCTTGCCAACTTCGGCACGCTCACCTTCAGTGAGATTGCCGCAAAGCTCGCCGCGAATCCTGCGTGGACCGGAGGCATTCTCACGGCGACTGCTCTCTGCCTGCTGGTGGGCGCGACCGGCAAGAGCGCGCAGCTTCCGCTCTACGTGTGGCTGCCCGACGCGATGGAAGGCCCCACGCCGGTTTCCGCACTCATCCACGCGGCCACCATGGTCACGGCCGGCGTGTACATGATCGCGCGCACGCACTTCCTCTTCGACCGCTCGCCGTTCGCGCTGAGCGTAGTTGCCATCGTCGGCGCCGCAACAGCGCTCTTTGCGGCAACCATGGGCCTTGTACAAAACGACATCAAGCGCGTACTGGCTTACTCGACCATCTCGCAGCTTGGCTACATGTTCCTGGGCTGCGGCGTCGCGGCTTATTCGGCAGCCATCTTCCACCTGATGACCCATGCCTTCTTCAAGGCGCTGCTCTTCCTCGCGGCGGGCTCGGTGATTCACGCCATGGGCGACGAGCAGGACATGCGCAAGATGGGCGGGCTGCGCAAAAAGATTCCAGTCACCTTCTGGACCATGACGGCGGCCGTCTTCGCCATCTCCGGCTTCCCTCCGCTGGCTGCGTTCTTCTCGAAAGACGCCATTCTCTACGCCGCATTTCTCCAGGGCACGGGCGGCGAGATTCTCTGGTTCGTGGGACTGGTCACGGCGCTGCTCACTTCGCTCTATATGTTCCGGCTCTGGTACATGACGTTTCTGGGCGAATCGCGTTCGCACGATGTGCATCCGCATGAGAGCCCGTGGTCGATGCTCGGGCCGCTGGTGATTCTCGCTATTCTCTCGGTCTGCGGCGGATGGATCGGCATCGGCGACGGGCTGGGCAGGTTTGGCGCGTTTCTCGCGCCGGTTGTCGGCGCGTCTTCGACGCCTGAATCGTCCATTCCGCACCTCGAATGGATCTTGAGCGGCGCGGCAGTGGTGGTTGCGCTCCTCGGCTGGTACATTGCCGACCTTTTCTATCGCCAGAAGCCGGAGCGGCCCGCGGCGCTGGCTGCGTCCATGCCCGGCGCGTACAAGCTGCTGGCCAACAAATATTATGTGGACGAAATTTACGGCGCGGTGTTCGTGAAGCCGCTCCTGGCCGGTTCAAGATGGCTGCTGGAAGGGTTTGTGGATTGGGTTGTGCTGGGCGGCCTTGCGTGGCTGCTCGGCGGCATTGCCATGCTGAGCGGCGCAATTCTGCAGCGCTGGCAGTCGGGCAATCTGCGCTCGTATGCTGCGTGGCTGGCCGCGGGCGCGGCAGCCGTACTGCTGTTCGCGCTTATGCCGTGGCTTCTTGGCGGTCATGGCGTCGCACTTTTCCTGGCGGGGCACTGAGATGATGCAAGCTGGCACTGGGGTGGCGCAATTGATAGACCCAATCATTCTCACGCTGATTCTGCTCGTGCCTCTGGCCGGCGCAATCCTGGTTGCGCTCGCGCCCGATCGCGGCAAGCTGCCCAACTGGATTGCGCTGCTGGTCACGCTCTTCAGCTTTGTGCTCACACTGCATCTGCCCGCACATTTCGTCTCCGGGCAGAGCGGATTCCAGTTTGAGGTCGACCGGCAGTGGATCAACGATCCGGCGATCTTCTATCACGTTGGCGTCGATGGCCTCAGCCTGTGGCTGGTAGTGCTCGTGGGCCTGCTGGCGCCGGTGGGCGTGCTGGCGAGCTGGAATGCCATCCAGACGCGGCGCAAGGTTTTCTATGCGCTCTTCCTGGTGCAGCAGACGGCCATGTTCGGCGTCTTCGTCTCGCTCGACCTGATGCTCTACTACGGCTTCTGGGAGCTGTCGCTGGTGCCCATGGCGATTCTCATCGCCATGTACGGGCGCAAGGACGGGCCCAAGGCCGCGCTTAAATTTTTCCTCTTCACCTTCATTCCATCGGCGCCGCTGCTGGTTGCCATTTTGTGGCTCTACGCCCGCACCGGCAGCTTCGACTTTGTGCATCTGCAATACGCGCTCGCGCACCAGCTCTTCCCTGCCGGAGCCCTGTGGTGGGTGGCGCTGGCATTTCTCTTCGCGTTTGCCGTCAAGGTGCCGGTGTTTCCGCTGCATGGCTGGATCGCCGACACCTTCAGCGAAGCGCCTGTGGCGATGGCCATGGTGGTTGCCGGCAAGCTGGGGCTCTACTCCATGCTGCGCTTCCACATCGGGCTGTTCCCTGCGCAGGCCCGGGCTATTGCGCCGTTGCTCATCGCGCTGGCGGTCATCGGCGTGCTCTATGGCGCGTGTCTCGCGCTGGTGCAGCGCGATTTCTGGCGGCTGATGGCCTTTGCCGCGGTGAGCCACCTGAGCCTGATTGTGCTGGCCATTTACGGACTCACCTTCAACGGCTGGAGCGGCGGCGTCTTCCAGATTCTGTCGCATGGCGTTGTCGATGCCGCTCTCTTTTTGCTGCTCGGCGCGCTCGAAGTGCGCTATGGATCGACGACGATTGCGGACTACGGCGGCCTGGCCGCCAGGGTTCCGCGTGCGGCTACGTATTTCGTCATTGCCTCGCTCACCATGGTCGGCCTGCCACTGCTCAGCGGCTTCGTGGGCGAGTTCACGATTCTCTCCAGCACCTTTGCCGGCGTGAGCCGCGGGTGGGCCATCGCCGCCGCGGTTGGCGTGATTCTGGGCGCATGCTACATGCTTTGGCTGGTGCAGCGGCTCTTCTACGGGCCGGAAAATCCGCCGACCGCATTGAAGCCGGCGGCCGATCTTGGCTTCGGCGAGCTGGCGATTCTCACGCCGCTGGTTGTGCTCATGCTGGTGATGGGCGTGGCGCCGTCCCTCTGGACTAACACCATTCAGACCGGCGTACATCCGCCGCTGACGATGCAACAAAGGCAGTACTCCGTGATCGTGCAGACGCCATTGCAGATTCCTTCTCCTATGCAGCCGGAGGGCCAGCGGTGAATCCAGTTCCCGACATCGACCGCATCCTTCCCGAGGTCATCCTTACGCTCACCGGCGTGGCCGTGATGATGATCGACGCCGCGCCGTAATCTTGGCTGGGTTGCGGCGATCGGCGCCACGCTCGCGCTGTGGGCCAGCCTTTGGCAGCTCTCGTTGCCGGAAGGCACGGGCTTCTTCGGCACCGTGGAGACCAGCGTCTTTACCGTCTTCTTCCATGTGCTCATCTGCGGCATCGTAATCGTCGCGCTGCTGGTTGCCCTCGACACCCTGCCTGCCGACACGCATCACCAGGGCGAGTTTTACGCGCTGGTGGTCTTTGGCGCGGTGGGCATGTGCCTGATGACCGGCGCGATCGAGCTGCTGGTGGTCTTCATCGCGCTCGAAATCTCCTCCATCTCCACATACATTCTGGCCGGATATCGCAAGCAGACGGGCAAGGGGCCTGAAGCGGCCATCAAGTATTTTCTGCTGGGCTCGTTTGCAACAGCGTTTCTGCTCTACGGCATCGCACTCATTTACGGCGCAACCGGGACCACACAGATTTACGGGATCGCGCAGCGGCTGTTGACGGCCGGCGAAAACCAGGCACTGGTGGTTGCGGCGCTGGCCATGATGCTGGTTGGAATCCTGTTCAAGGTCTCCGCCGCACCGTTCCATGTGTGGACGCCGGACGTCTACGAGGGCGCGCCTACGCCGGTGGTTGCGCTGCTCTCCACGGCGCCCAAGGCAGCAGCGTTTGCTTTGCTGCTGCGCATCGTGTACGAAGCGTTCCCGTCGCTGCACAGCTTCTCCACGCCGCTCTTGTGGGTGGTGGCCGTGCTGTCCATGACTGTGGGCAATCTGGCCGCGCTGCGCCAGCAGAACGTGAAGCGCATGCTGGCCTACTCTTCGATTGCGCATGCGGGCTATCTGCTCGCGGCCTTTGCCAACGTGGGCAGCATCGGCATTGCCGCGGCCAGCTTCTACATCGCCGCCTATGCCGCCATGAACGTGGGCATCTTTGCCGTAGTCACGCTGGTGAGCGGATACGACGAACGCCTGCCTCTGATCGACGACTTCCGCGGGCTCGTTTACCGGTCGCCCTTGCTGGGCAGTTTGCTCATCTTCTTCCTGATCTCGCTGGTCGGCATTCCCTTCACCGGCGGATTCTTCGGCAAGTTCTACTCGTTTACCGCTGCGGTGGACGCGGGCGCAATCGCGCTGGCTATTATCGGCCTGCTCAACTCGGGCGTGGCGGCAGCGTATTATCTGCGCCTGGCGCTGGTGTCGGCGCAGCGGCCCGCCGCGGGAACCGAATCGGCAGCGCCGGTACGGCCTGAAGTGGGTGTTGCCGTGGGCGCCGGCTTGTTGCTGGCGGTTGCGGCCACACTGGTGCTGGGCATCGCGCCCGGCCGGGTGTTGCACGCCGCGCAACAGGGCGCAGTCACCATGCAGGCGCCCACAGCTTCGCCGGCCGACCTTCCGGCTGCGATGACGATCGAGCCGGAGGGCTCGCGCTAGATCGATGCAGCCTGAGCCTTCGCCCGTTCCGGTACAATTTGCACAATGAAGTTAGGCGAACTGGCAAGCCGGCTGGGCGCGGAACTGCGCGGCGACGCGGAGCTGGAAATTACAGGCGTAAGAGGAATTGAAGAGGCCGGGCCGGCGGAAATCACGTTCGTAGCCAATCCGCGCTATGCGGCACTGGCGCGCACCACGCGGGCCGCGGCAGTGCTGGTGGAACCCGAGTTTCAAGAGATTGCAACCGCCACGCTGCGCATCAGGAATCCTTACCACGCCTTTTCGCGCGCTCTTGGATTTTTCTA
>Ga0335075_10014829_pt1 | contig 11683 bp, 16 predicted proteins | sample Lox_Sample_24_FD_206723 | JGI IMG/M metagenome (GOLD analysis project Ga0335075, IMG submission 206723) | Soil microbial communities from Loxahatchee National Wildlife Refuge, Florida, United States - Lox_Sample_2.4 | ecosystem: Environmental > Terrestrial > Soil > Wetlands | place: USA...
GTGACGAAGGCGGGGGCGAGACCTGGGCCATTCTTTCTTCGCTTCTCAACACGGCAAAACTGAATGGGCTCGACCCGGAAGCCTATCTGACCGACGTGCTGGAGCGGATGGTCTCCGGCCGCACGACCAACGACCGCCTGCACGAACTGCTGGCCTGGAACTGGAAGCCGCAAGCGGCGCAACCGAAAATGGCCGCCTGAAGCGCGGCGCCTACCGCAGCCCGATCGGCTCGGGAGCGAGCTCGGCGTCGGCCGTGTCCGTGTGGATCGCCTCCCGGATCAAGCGCTCCGTCGTCTTCTCGAAATGGGTCCAGAGATCGGTGTGCACGTCGGAGAACTGCCGCCACACGACCGCATCGAACAGGCGCCGCGGCGCCTTGACCATGATCGTCGTACTGCGCTGACGCGGATACCGGAAAGGCCTGAACCCATAGCGGCGACAAAGGGCGATGAACAACCGCGCCGACCATTGGTCCGGCATGGTGAACTTCATCTCGACCGGCGGATCGAGGCCGCTCGCCTCGGCGAGCTTCGTCTTCAGCCGCTCGGCCGCGGCGCCGGCCGCCTCGCGCTCGCCCGCGGTCGTCGCGCCGAAGAACAGCGCTTCAACCTTCCTCAATCGCTCGCGAAGCTCGTCCTCGATCGCCATGCCGCTGCTCCTCGCGCAGCACGACGACATCCCGACGAACGATCGTCAATCCGCGACAGGGCGCCGTGCACACCTCTTCCGCGTCAGCCGCGTGGGGTGCTCGTACCGGTTACAATCGAGTTTCGTTAAGCCAGGTTTTCAAGGTTGCGAGCAAGCGGTCTGCGGGGCGGCAATTGAAGCGCCGTTCGCATTCCTTGAGGTAGAGGGGGAACTGGGTTCTTGGGATGCCATTATAGCGGCGTAGATGGCGCTTGGCTTGGTTCCAGAAGTTCTCGATGCCGTTGATGTGAGTTCTCCTGTCGACGAACTGCTCGCGATGGTTGAGGCGCATGGCGGGTGGAACTCGGACACGTCGAGCACGTCGTAGGCCTGGAAACTGTCGCTATAGACCACAGCATCGGGCCTGATGCGCGCCCGTATGATCGGGAAGATCATTTTCGATCCCGCGTTTGGGATGATCACCGTATGGACCTTGCCGCCTCGCTTGAGCAGTCCGAAGACGGGAACCTTGCCGCCAGTGCCACGCCCCCATTTGCCCTTGTGGTGGCCGCCGAAATAACTCTCATCGATCTCCGCCTCGGCGCCAAGCACCCCGGGCGCCTCCTCATTCAGGCGCTGAGCAATCACTTCCCGCAGTTTGCGGAAGAATGAGGTCGCCGTGTGCCGGTTGACGCCACTCAAAAGAGCCGCAGACCGCCGTCGGCCCGCCAACGAAAGACTTGCTCAGCTCTTCCGGAAGTCTTGTCGGCAACCGGCTCCGACGACCAACCCTAACCATCTGATCCAGATAGCCTTTCCTCCCTATCTAGGCCAGCCCATAAAAAAAGCCTACGAAATCAGGACGCGCTGCGGTCGTCGACAGCGGCCAGGCAGGGTTGCCAGACCTAGAACCTGGATGGCGGCTTGGGGCCGACACGGCCTTTTACGGACTTATCCCGAGGCGAACCTAGGGGGCTGCGTGTCTCAGGCCCCTATGAAGGGGCCAGACCGCGACGTTGTTTGGGGCGACGGACTCGGGTTAGCGGATAAGCACCCGCTTGCGGTCCCACAGCTCGAAGCCCTCGAAAAGAAGCTTGCGCTCTGAAAACAGCGCATGAGCTTTTGCAATCGCCTCGCCGCCCGGGAGTCTGCCGAGTTCCTCGACGGCCTCAATATGGCCGCCGCGCATGAAATAGCACCGCATGCTGAAACTCCCACTGTGGACGAGGGAGTTCGCGCTTTTCCTTCAAATGCAACGCGCGTTCGCTCTCAGTCACCGACATCGATGATGGCAGGTACGCTATCAGTACGCTATCAGCTTCCGGACTGAGGACCTAATCACTATCGACGCTTCGCGAGCCGGGCGGATTAATATTCCGCGCTGCTGTGATCAAATTGGCCAGTTGCCGCTTTAGATGCCGACCTTCAATTTGACTGCCGTGATATCCCTCGCGATTAAGAAGTGTGACGATATCCGTAACTCCGGCAACGCGGCCAGACCTCGCCAGCTGAAACGCTCGTTTCAAGGCAGTCATTCTTTGTTCCATCCCGCCAACCATGTCTGGGATTCGAGGCGCGACCGAGGCGGGAGCAGCCCCCGCTTGCGGCCGGCGGTCATTCTCGCCAGGCTCATGCAAAGAGCTTTGTGAGAAAAAAACACGTGGCCTCAATTTCACTCTATCTTTCGTGCGTCAGCACACGCTTGAGAATAGTCGGCGCAGTTCCGGCGCTTTCCATTTTCCCCAGCGCGTCGCGATCCGGTGGCTCCCCGAGGAGGGTCGGCAGGATCCAGAGGAAAGCGCCAGAGGGCGATCACGCCGCTGGCGCTGATGATCAATCATCGTTTATGACGCCGTTCTTAAAATAAATCTGTGCTCGTGACTTGTTGTACGACGGCTAGATCATATATCAGAAACGTCGTCCTAACGATAATCGTTCTCACGATTATTTGCTAGATATTTTGGAGATACTTCAATGACAACCTCACCCTCAACTTCCGCTTCGAACACGAACGCCGCCACGGAACAAGGCCCATCCGCCGAAAACAAGCAGATCGTTCTCAAGGAGATCGGCGCCAAATGGAGCAAGTTCTCCGAACATGACCTATCGTCGCGCAAGAACAAGGATGATCTCGTCGCGCAGGTTGTTGCGAAGTATGGCCTGGAAAAGTCCGTTGCGCAGCGCGATGTCGACGCCCTGATGAAGGGTCGCCATATCTGAGCATTGATCTCGCGCCAGGACCGCATTCCTGCGGCCCTGGCAATCACGCACTGGCCGGAGCGCGCCATGGCCACGTTCGATTACAACGCCCGGGCGGAGCTGTTCCCGCCCCGACTTCGCAAATCACCGCACCAACGATCCGGGTACAGACGATTCGCCGTGGCGGCGGACGCCATTCGGTTCGCGATCGAAGAGCTTCCGCCCGAACTGCTCCTCGGAGCGGTTCTTGAAGTCGATGGTGAAAGATATTGCGGTGAGGACATTCGCCGTCTGTACGATAGGGCGGATTTTCCTTCGTTCCCGCAAGCGGCTGCCTAGCGCCAATGATCACACGCACCAGCAATACGCTCGTTGTCTTCCGCCATCCATTCGAGCTGAGGGGCGTCGATCGAACATTGCCGCAAGGAGAATATCGGGTGATGACCGACGAGCGGTTGATCGAGGAGCTGTCGTTTCCGGTCTATCGTCGCACCTCGACCGTGATCTTCGTGCCGGGCGACTCGCCGCATGGCTCTGCAGTCGAGATGGTGACCATCGATCCGCGCGACCTGCAGGCGGCACAGGATCGCGACAACGCGATGTCGTCTCTCTGCTTGTCGTTAGCCAAGCCTGAGCCCGGAGGCGCGTTCAGGTAATCCGCGAGGAAAAAATCGAACTGTCCCATGACCGAGAAGACGATGATCTGGATCAGCATCGCGGGATGTGGGCTGTGGGCAGATGTGAAGGCCGAGGAGAAGGCTTTGCGCCTTCGACATGACGAATTGGAAGCTCACTTCCTTGCAGGGCCGTCTGCGAGTTGGCGCGAAGCCGCCCGAAAAGGCGCGATATCTACTCAATCTTTTCGCCGGGTCCATGGCCGGGCAAGACCTCAGCAGACAGAAGTGCTCATCGCCGCGGTGCTCGATGATTTCAAGCGGCTCGGGCACGAATAGGGAAAGCCGCCATCGCGTGTGTCTGCGCGCGCGATCTATTCCCCTTCGGTGGCCGCGTGCCCGGCCTGCTTCGTGGGCCAGTTTTCGAGGGCAGGGGATCAAGGCCTCGAAATATCAAGCGGGTGGGCCGGGACCTCACGCCGAAAGTCGGCCGGAATTCACGCTAAGCGCGCTCGTTTGCTGTTCAAAGACCTCGTAAGTCCAGACCCGAAACGACTTCAGGGCGTGCGGTCCGAACGAGTTGATGAGCGGGATATCCGCCGCGTCCCGGCCTCTCGCGACAACGATCCGGCCAATCCGTGGGACGTTGTTGCGGGGATCGAACGTCCACCATGACCCGTCGAGGTACACCTCGATCCAGGCGCTGAAATCCATTGGGTCAACGACGGGCACGCCGATATCGCCAAGATGGCCGTTCACGTAACGAGCCGGAATGTTGAGGCATCGGCAGAACGTCACGGCGAGATGGGCGAAATCGCGGCATACTCCAATCCGCTCCTCGAAGGCGTCGAGCGCCGTTCGGGTCGATCGCGCCTGCATATAGTCAAACTTGATGTGCCGATGGACAAAATCGCATACGGCCTGCACGCGCCCCCAGCCAGGCGGGATTTTGCCGAATAGATCCCAAGCCGTCTGGCTCAGCTTGTCGGTCTCGCAATATCGACTCCCCATCAGATAGAGGAGGCACGAATCGGGGAGCTCCGCGACCGGGACTTCAACCGCGGAAAAGTTCGCCGGGTCGATCTTGCCATCGTCTTCGATTGTAGCGTCGCCCCAAATTGTGAGGTCGCCGCATGGCGCAACGAGTCTGCGGCAACGATTGCCAAACGAGTCGACATAGGTCGTCGTCGCGATGATTGGCGTCGTAAACGTCCTTTCGGCGACGCGGATGTCGGCCTTCCGATCTTCGCTCACCGACATAACGCAGACCATCGGGGTCGGCTGCGCGCAAGTGACCGTGATTTCGTAGCCGTAATTTATCAGCATGGACCGCTGGCCCCTAAGGGCATCCCAGCCCCGCGTTTCCAGCAAATCCGTGCCTTGACCTGACGCGCTTGGTTCGCGCGTTTCCGGAAGCGAAATCGTTCGGCGACTCGGAAGCTCATGAGCCGAGACGCAGCCGGACGGATTGGGTCAGTTCCTCGGCAAAGCGAAGTGTGGATCGAAGGACGGCTACTTCATTCCGGGCCGCAGTTCCTTGATCCTGCACCGCGATCGGAAATTCCATTCTACCTTCGCTGGACTGCACCCGAACGCTAAAAACCCATCTTCCGTTTCGGTGCTGCTCGACATTCGCGACTTGAATATCCGCCATGGATTAGCCTTTCAGGAATTTTGTGGGCGTGGCAGTTCGTAGTCTTGGAATCGTAACGGGCCAGCATCTGTCACTAGCCCCTCATCGATGGCTGGCCGGTAGGCGCGGGGATCGTGCAGACCGTCGATCACCGTGTTCGGCTTTGCCGCCGAACCTATTTCAGGTTGCTGAGCAAAGTTGCGCATGCCTGGGGCACGCCGGAATCGGCCGCCTTACTCCCCGGCATGGTCGCCCAGCCGCCCTTTTCGACATAGGCCGCCTGTTGCCAAGAGTCGGTCTTTTTCAGCGTCGTTAGATTTACCGCAGCGTCAGCGCTGCGTTGGAACTGGTCGACGCAGATCGGCGCAATGGCCGCGACCACAGCGCTGCTTGCTGTGTTGTCCGCCAGCGTCTTCGCCGAGCTTCCGAGCATCCACCCGCCCCAGCCGAAGCCGACGGCGACAGTCGCGACGACGCCGACGGCGGCGCCTTGCAGGAGCCGCTTTAGCGAGTCTCCCTGATACCAAGCCAAGTTTTGCATGAGCCTCTCCTCGCAATCGGGCGGAAGGATTCCAGCCTTTCTGAGCATTGGGCGACACATCGCACTGGAGCCGTCGCCGAGGCCCGGTCTTCGTTTTATGGGGCGCTCAGTAGTCCATTCCACCCATTCCGCCACCGCCCGGCATTGCCGGAGCGTCGGCCTTGGGCCGCTCGGCGATCATCGCTTCGGTCGTGATCATGAGGCCGGCGATCGAAGCCGCATCCTGGAGCGCGACCCGAACCACCTTCGCCGGATCAACGATGCCGGCGTTCAGCATGTCGACATATTGCTCGGTCTGCGCGTCGAAACCAAAGGTTTGCGACTTGTTCTCGAGAATCTTGCCAACCACAATCGACCCCTCCACGCCCGAATTTTCGGCGATCTGCCGGATCGGGGCTTCCAGCGCCCGAAGCACGATATTAATTCCGGACTGAACATCTTCGTTATCGTTGGCGAGCTTTCCGATCGCCGCCTTGGCGCGCAAGAGCGCAACGCCTCCGCCGGAAACGATGCCTTCCTCGACCGCTGCCTTGGTCGCGTGCATGGCGTCGTCAACGCGATCCTTCTTCTCCTTGACTTCCACCTCGGTCGAGCCGCCGACGCGGATGATGGCGACGCCGCCGGCGAGCTTCGCCAACCGCTCCTGCAGCTTCTCCTTGTCATAGTCGGAGGTCGTCTCCTCGATCTGCGCCTTGATCTGCGCGATCCGGCCCTCGATGTCGGATTTCTTGCCGCCGCCGTCGATGATCGTGGTGTTCTCCTTCTCGATCCTGACCCGCCTGGCCTTGCCGAGCATCTGCAGCGTGACGTTCTCAAGCTTGATGCCGAGGTCCTCGGCGATCATCGTGCCGCCGGTCAGGATGCCGATATCCTCGAGCATCGCCTTGCGACGATCGCCGAAGCCCGGAGCCTTGACCGCCGCGACCTTCAAGCCGCCGCGCAGCTTGTTGACGACCAGCGTCGCCAGCGCCTCACCCTCGATATCCTCGGCGATGATCAGCAGAGGTTTGCCAGCTTGCACAACCGCCTCAAGGACGGGCAGCATCGGCTGCAGCGAGGAGAGCTTCTTCTCATGGATGAGGATGTAGGGGTCCTCGAGCTCGGCCAGCATCTTCTCGGCGTTGGTGACGAAATAGGGCGAGAGATAGCCGCGGTCGAACTGCATGCCCTCGACGACGTCGAGCTCAGTCTCCAGGCTCTTGGCCTCCTCGACCGTAATGACGCCCTCGTTACCGACCTTCTTCATCGCATCGGAAATCATCTTGCCGATCGTCTTGTCGCCGTTGGCGGCGATGGTTCCGATCTGCGCGATTTCCTCCGACGACTGCACCTTCTTGGAGCGGCGTTCGATGTCCTTGACGACCGCGGTCACCGCGATGTCGATGCCGCGCTTGAGATCCATCGGGTTCATGCCGGCGGCGACCAGCTTGAGACCCTCCTTCATGATCGAGGCGGCGAGCACGGTCGCAGTGGTGGTGCCGTCGCCGGCGAGATCGTTGGTCTTAGATGCGACCTCGCGCACCATCTGCGCGCCCATGTTCTCGAACTTGTCAGAAAGCTCGATTTCCTTGGCGACGGTCACGCCATCCTTGGTGATGCGCGGCGCCCCGTAGGACTTGTCGAGGATCACGTTGCGGCCTTTGGGCCCAAGCGTCACCTTGACGGCATTATTGAGGACATCGACCCCGCGCAGCATTCGGTCGCGGGCGTCGGAAGAGAAACGGACATCTTTGGCTGACATGGGTTTGGATCCTTCAATTCTTGATAAGGGGATTTTGTTTTACGCGGCCTTCTTGGAGGCGGCCCAGCCTTCAATCACGCCCATGACGTCGGTCTCCTTCACGATCAGGAGCTCCTCGCCGTCGATCTTGACCTCTGAGCCAGACCACTTGCCGAACAAGACGCGGTCGCCCGGTTTGAGTTCGATGGGCGTGAGTTTGCCACTCTCGTCGCGGGCCCCAGGCCCGACGGCGACGACCTCGCCCTCTTGCGGCTTCTCCTTGGCGGTGTCCGGAATGATGATGCCGCCTTTCGTCTTTTCCTCACCCTCGAGGCGGCGGATGACGACGCGGTCGTGCAACGGACGGAATTTCATGGAGCATCGCTTTCAGTCAAGGTGCTTCGCCCGGCCTGGGATCATGCCCTGGCTCCTGACGGCAATCTGACGACGACCCCTATCTGGCCATCCTTGGCACTCATTACAAGAGAGTGCCAAGAATATATTCCATGCAGAACGATCGAATGTGCCCAAGACGAACGGCGGAGAACACTGGGAAATGAAGAGAAGACCCAATACTTGTGCCCAATTAAGTAGAACAGAAGCGAATCGTTATGATTCCCCCGCCATTCCGCACACAGAATCAACGTTCGACATGGATTGTCATCGGATGACGGTCAGCCCGGCCTTAGCTTGGACGGCACCCGATGCGCTGGGGCGCCCGCCTATGTGCTAGGAAGCGGCGGCAACTGCGTCCACGGTCTTCGACACAATCAACCACGCGCGTCCGACACCGCTTTATCGAGCACCATCGGCCCCGACTGGCGCACGTCGGTCACTACCTCATGATCGCAGACCTCATGATCGCAAGCTTTATTCGTCAATGAGCGCGCCTCGACCAAGACCCGATTATCCCATGGCCGCCGAGCCAGGATGCGAGCTTCCCCGGCCAGCGTAGCCTCGAGCCCAATGACATGAACTCACGACAGCGGACATCGCGCGCTCCCGGTTGGTCGGTAAGTGAGCACGAAGACGGGCAGGACTGGTCATCCCAGGACCTCGCGAGTACGGAAGGGCGCACCCGGCGGCGGCGTCCCCGGCGTGGCCGGTTGAGTTAGGCCCAAACTCGAGTACAGGTCCGATGTGTCTGGGCGCCAACACGACCTGCGATGGGGTTGCACCGTCAGCTCCTTTGAGCCGGGAATCGAGCTTGGACACGCTTCAACCGCACGGCCACCTTCCTATCCGAATTGGCCTGCGCCTTTTCTGCATAGCCCTGGAGACGCACCACCGAGAAACGACGGCCGCCCATCCATTCGTCGAGCATGAGGAACTCGAGATCCGGCACGCCCATCGCTTCTTTCGACGACGAGGGCGAGGTTCTCGACCTGCTGGTGCAGCGGCGGCGCGACGCGAGAGCGGCGGCGAAGCTCATGCGTAAACTGCTCAAAAGTCAGGGCTTTGCGCCTGAGACGCTGATCACCGACAAGCTGCGGTCCTATGGAGCTGCCAAGACCCAACTGGGCCTATCGGCTCGCCATGAGCAAGGCGTTGCGGAAGAACAATCGGGCCGAGAATTCGCATCTCCCGGTGCGACGACGCGAGCGGAAGATGCAGCGCTTCAAGTCGCCCGGATCAGCGCAACGGCTCCTATCCGTTCACGCCGCGGTCGACAATACGTTCAACGTTCAGCGCCATCTTGTTTCCCGCAACACCCTCCGCGCCCTCAGAGGTGAAGCGTTGCAGAATTGGCGGGCGGCGACGGCGGCCTAAGCTCCGCCGAGCTCCCCTCACTTTCATTCGGCCAAAGCCTAATTCTCGTGACAACCCCCGTTGAGCGTTTTCTCCGAGTTGTATGACTGCCCGATGATCTGCCGAACCGCCTCATCGGACGGTAGCGGGATCGCGACTTTCGACGAGTAGTGCGTCGGCTTGGCCATGGCTCTCCTCCTTTTCCTGAGGGTGCCGCATTTCCGGCATCGCAGTCCGGGTTGAACGCAACGATAAAGCTCTGCTCTAAAGTCAGTGTCCTCGCGTTAGTGCCCTTACGCGTCCCAACGGCTCCATCAAATCCGCGACCTGGATGGCCTCAAGTGAACGCACAGCGTCCTTAATCTGCCGGGACGTTGCCTCGTCGGCATGGCCGACCACGAGCCGGTCGAACTTCTCAACCGACTCTTCCCACGTAAACGGATGGGAAGGGAGGCCTGGAAAATTCTGAACCTCATTTTCGATCACTTTGCCGTCCTGCAGTCGGACGGTGACTTTGGCGGGCATCTTTCCGGGATATTGGTCCGTGAATTCCTGACTGACACCTTCTTCAGGAGCTGCTGCACATCGGCTTTCGTAATGCGGTCCGGCTCGAATTGCACTGGCATCACATCGCCATCGAGGAGGGCGACAGCCAGCAGGTAAGGCAGGCTGTGATCAGCCTGTTCCTTGGTTCGAATGACTTTGTCGACGCCGTAGAGGCCGCCCCCGGCGAAATCGTAAGTCATGCGCGTCACATCCGCCTCAATCGCCACGACCTTGGTCGGGTCGATCTTATTCTGGCGAATGAGTTCGACCATGCAGTGAACGGCGGACTGGGTATGGATCATCGCGTTGTACTTCTTGATGGTGCTCTCGAGGACGCCCTCATAACCCTCTTTGGTCCAGTCGATGCGCACCTGGCTGTGCAGGAGGTGATCGATGCCATTGGCGCCCTCAATGACTTGCAGCGGCCCTTCCACGCCGCGTCGGGCAAGAAACAGCGTGTTCATCGCGCCGAGCACCGATTGTGACGAGGCGAGGCCCTTCCACTGCGACAAGGGCTTAGCCCGCACGACGGCGAAAGAGGCGTCGCTGGTCGCCGCCATTGCGATGGCGTTGGCGATCTGCGGCTCGCTCATGCCGAGCAGCCGGCCCGCGGCCGAATTGAGCGAGAAAGCGAGCTGCGTGGTGTGGTCGAAGCCGCGCATCATGAAGTTGGCGTGATCGACGAAACGCGACTGCACGGTGTAGGCCAGCGCGACGGCGAGCATCAGATCGCGCCCGCTGCCGCCCATGTAGTCGGCGATTGTCAACGCGACGCCGAAATTGTCGGCGGTGTGGCAGGTCTCGGTCGGTGCCAGGAAGTTGTCCATGAAGTCGACATAGCGCACCAAAGCGGTGTGCCAGAATGCCGCGTAGATCGGGTTCGCTTTGCCGCCGCCGATTAGGGCGCACGGACTGTCGCCGCCGAAATCCGCGACCTGCGCCCGACAGGCTTCGATCGGGCCCGCGCCCAATGCGGCGATACAGCACCCGAGCGAATCCAGAATATGGATCGGCAACTGCTTGCGCGACTGAGCCGACAGATCGGCGAACGAAGCGCGGGCGGCATACTTGGCAAGGGCCTCGACTTGGGTCATGACGCGTACCCCTTTGGAGTGAACATGTGCTAGCGGGTTAGTGCAATGAAACCCGCCATAGTGAAGATCGAACCGATCACACTGAGAAATAGCGCAGAGGAAGAACGCGCTTCGAACACGTCGTATTGGACGGCAAGCACGATCACGATCGGCATGGTTGGGATGGCCGACGTCAAAACCGCCTCGGCTCGGATGGGCGGCTCGTAGCCGAGCCAGAGCAAACTACCCAGAACCAGCGCCGGCTGGATGACGTTTTTCAACGCCACCAACAATAAGACAATCCGGTCGATCTTGATCTTGTGGGCGGCAAGCATGATGCCGGAGGCGAACAGCGCAACGCCCCCCGACGCCTGTCCTAAAAGCGAAAGTCCGTGGCCGAGGAGTGAAGGGATGCTGACATCGAACAGCACGAGCAAGAAGGCGAGCACCGGCGCCCATACGATCGGCTCTTTGGCTGTTTCCAGGAGCTTTTCAGCAAAACCCGGATAGCGCGCCGTTGGGTGCGCCGTCGAGCCGACGGAAGCTTTTCCCAACTCAAGGCCGAGAATGGTACGTTATCCATTTCCCCACGGACAAACTGCCGCAGTCGGCGGTTGACGCCTACTGGTCCGTCATCCTTGTCAGCGTGCCGGATTATCGGGTCGTGCCAAACGATCTCAAACGCTACAATTTCAACAATTATTCGCCGTTGAAAAGCGAAAACGACGGCTCGCTCAAGATCGCTATAGGGCAGAAACCTGTGAGGGGTGTTCCTGAATCGAACTGGCTGCCCTCGCTAAGAGTGCCCAGTTTTGTTCCGGAGTGGTGTCCGATTTGGCGCGCCCGACAGGACGGAACTGGGCACTCCTATATCATTGTTTCCACAATAGAACCAAGACAATAATCCGAGCTGGTCCTTGTGGACCTGCTCGAACAATTCGATCACTCGCCAGCGCCGTACTGCGCGGGGCTCACCGGCTC
>Ga0335075_10014830_pt1 | contig 11682 bp, 8 predicted proteins | sample Lox_Sample_24_FD_206723 | JGI IMG/M metagenome (GOLD analysis project Ga0335075, IMG submission 206723) | Soil microbial communities from Loxahatchee National Wildlife Refuge, Florida, United States - Lox_Sample_2.4 | ecosystem: Environmental > Terrestrial > Soil > Wetlands | place: USA: Florida...
CGGGTCCTTGCCAGTGAACAGGTCCGCGAAGGCTTCGAAACCGTCCATGGTGTCGCCGGAGCCATAGCCGGTGATTCCCGCGTCGGTCTCCACCCGGACCAGGGTCGCGTCGAAGTGCCGGCGCGGGACCGGATCCCATGCGGCGTCGAACGGCGGATCAAGGACCAGACGCATCCGGTCCAGCCGGATCGTCGTGATTTTCACTTAGGGTCGAAGTAAGGGTTGGCGGGATTCGCCCTAGCGGCAAGGACCTGAGCCAGATCAGGGCGGGAACGAGCAGCTGCGTCCAGTGCCGCCTTCGTAGCCTCGCGGTTGTTTGCGTAGACCAGGCCTGCCTCGCGGGCATCCGGGTTAACCCAGACCGCGGCGATCACCAGGAGATCGTCAGTGTCTGCTGGCGCGATGACACCCTCGGCAACCGCGTCGGCCACTCCCCCGGCTACTCCGGCCTGGGCGGCACCCCAGGTCAGCGTTCCGTGCTCCGGGCTGGCGATGGCGGCTTTGTTGATGAACAAGGTGAGCGGCTTGGCTGGGATCCCCGGCTGGATGACCGCGACGAACGGAGTGTGACCGGCACTCGGAGTCGCGAGCGCCGTTGCCCATGCGGTGCCAACCGGGCCGGAGCGGCTCCCGAGCACCACATTGATGTGCGCGGCCTCGGCGCCCTCGCCGATGAAGCTCTCCCCGATCAGCATGACAGGTAGCTCACTCACAGACGTTTTCCTCTCACATGCCGGATTTACAACGATTGACGGCTCATTACTTAATGATCAGTGCGATTTCGTCCGTAGCTGGCTAAGGTCTCTCTATGGCGGTGACAGTATTCCGCAGCCGGGGGCGGAGCGGCGGGGGCCGGCTTCTGTCGCCACCCCGCCCGGCAGCCTGCCACTGGGCGAGAGGCTCCTTGCAGCCGCGCCGATCACCGCCTAAAATTCCTGAATTCGGCATTTCCGATAGTTTGACTAGCCTATACCGCAGGGGGGTCCGTTGGCGATCTACCTCCTGAGGCGCCTCGGACTTGCCATCGTCACCCTGTTCCTGCTCAGCCTCATCATCTTCCTGGCCGGCCAGGTGCTGCCGGGAAATCCGGCCCGGTCCATACTCGGCCCGCTGGCCGCCGAGAGCGCAGTCCGGCATCTTGACCACCAGCTCGGCGTCGACCGGCCGCTGCTTGCCCAGTACTGGAGCTGGATCACCGGCATGCTGCACGGCAACATGGGCGAGTCCTATCAGTACCAGTCGCCGGTCGAGCCACTGCTGCGGGCGGCGCTGGTGAACTCGGCCAAGCTTGGCGCGCTTGCGCTCGTCGTGATCGTCCCGCTCGGCATCCTCGGCGGCGTCATCGCCGCTCTCAATGCCGGCCGGCCGCTGGACCGGCTCATCTCGCTCACCGGCCTCTCGGCCGCCACCGTGCCGGAATTCGTCTCTGGCATCGTGGTCATCGTCATTTTCAGCGTCGTGCTGAAGATCCTGCCCGCCAGCGCTCAGGCACCGGCCGGGTCGCCGTTCCTCACCCAGCTGCGGTACCTGATCTTGCCCGCGGTCCCGCTGGTGTTCGTATTGTTCGGGTACATCGCGCGGATGGCTCGGGCAGGCACCATCGAGGCGCTGGAGTCCGACTATGTACGGACGGCCACTCTCAAGGGCCTGAAGCGGCACGTGGTGATCTGGCGGCACGTACTGCGGAACTCGCTGCTGCCCACCATCACCGTCATCGCCACGCAGACCGGCTACCTGATCGGCGGCCTCGTCGTGGTCGAGACGCTATTCAACTACCAGGGGATCGGGAGCCTGATCTACCAAGCCGCGAAGAACAAGGACTTCCCGATGCTGGAAGCCGGGGTCCTTACCGTCGGCGTGGTCTACATGGTCGCAACGGTCATCGCCGACCTGCTGACGACCCTGCTGAATCCGCGGCTGCGGACCGGGGCGATCCAGTGACCGAGCTTGTCGCGGTACCGCCCGGCATCGTCGTCAGCGAAGCCGAGCAGCGCGAGCGGCCAGTATGGCAGCTGCTTCTCGCCCGGCCAGCCTTCGTGATCGGGGCGGCGATACTGCTGTTCTGGATCGTCTGCGCGATCTTCGGGTCAGACATCGCGCCGCACAATCCGCTGGCCCAGCAGCTGCTGGCGACGAACAAGCCGCCGTCCGCCGCGCACTGGTTCGGCACCGACCAGCTAGGCCGTGACGTGTTCTCCCGCGTGATCGTGGGCTCGCGGAGCATTCTGATCATCGCGCCGCTGGCCACCCTGCTCGGCGTAGTGCTCGGCACCGCGCTCGGACTCGCGCTCGGTTACCTGGGCGGCGTCGCGGACGTACTGGTCAGTCGCGTGGTCGAGGCAGTCCTTGCGCTGCCGGCCATCATCGTCATCTTCCTGTTCGTAGTGGCGCTCGGCGTCTCGACGCTCAACCAGATCCTGATCATCGGCTTCATCTTTATGCCGTTGGTCGCCCGCACCGTGAGGTCTGCGGTCCAGGTAGAGGGCCAGCTCGATTACGTGCCAGCCGCCCGGCTGCTCGGCGAGCGCCCTGGCCGGATGATGTTCGTCGAGATCCTGCCCAATGTCATGCCGACAGTGCTCGTGGAGTTCACGGTCCGGCTCGGCTACGCCATCTTCGCGGTCGCGACGCTGGCGTTCCTGGGATTCGGCGTGCAGCTGTCAACGCCCAACTGGGGTACTGACATCAACGCCAACTACGTGCTGCTCGGCGCGGGAGACTGGTGGGAGACGCTGTTCCCGGCGCTGGCCATCGCGTCACTGATCATCGCCATCAACCTGGTAGCTGACGCGATGGAGCAGGTGCTCGCCGGATGACCGCTACGGAAGCGACTGAGATCCCGGGACCCGCAGCGGGCCCGCTGGCCGCGGTCGAAGTCGAGCACCTTGACGTCAGCTACCGGGTTCGCGGGAATGACCGGCTGGCCTTGCGGGACGTCTCCTTCCTGATTGGCCGCAACGAGTCCTACGGCCTGGTCGGCGAGTCAGGCTCCGGCAAGTCCACGATGGCGCTGGCGCTGACTAGGTACCTGCCCCGCAACGGCAGGGTCAGCGCGGGCTCGATCAGGATCGCCGGACGAGATCCGCTCGCCATGGACGCGGCGCAGCTGCGCCAGCTGCGGGCGCACTCGGTGTCCATGGTGTACCAGGAGCCGGGCAAGGCCCTGAACCCGGCAATCCGCGTCGGTCACCAGGTGGCCGAGGTCTTCCAGACTGCCGGACTCGGCCGGGCCGAGGCGCTCGAGCGGTCCGAGGCGATGCTCCGCAAGGTGCAGATCGCTGACGCCGGACAGGTCATGCAGCGGTACCCGCATCAGCTCTCGGGCGGCATGGCACAGCGAGTAGTGATCGCGATGGCGCTGGCGGCCGAGCCTGAGCTGCTCATACTCGACGAGCCCACGACAGCGCTTGACGCGACCGTCGAAGCCGAGGTACTGGACCTGATAGCAGGGCTTCGCGCGGAGCTCGACACCTCGCTGTTGTTCATCAGTCACAACCTGGCCGTGATCGCGAAGATGTGCGACCGGGTCGGCGTGCTCTACGCGGGTGAGCTGATCGAGGAGGGTCCGGCCCGGGAGCTATTCGAGCAGCCTAAGCACCCTTACACGATGGGCCTGCTGCGCTGCATCCCGCGGCAGGGGCAGCGCAAGGATCACGGCAGGCTGGACGCGATCCCCGGCTTCCTGCCGCCGCCGGGTCATCAGCTGGCCGGGTGCATCTTCGCTCCCCGCTGCTCCATCGCGGAGCAGCGCTGCCGGGAAGCCGCCCCGGAGGCGTTCGACGTCGGCCCTGGCCGCACCTCCCGTTGCTTCCTGCACGACCGGACCGGCGACTTGCCCAGGAACACGCCGGTCGACCTGCCCCTCCCGGTGACCGCCGAGCCTGCCCGGCCGATGGTGGTCATCCGGAACCTGTCGAAGACCTTCGGCTCTTCTGAAGAGAAGGTCCAGGCACTTGCCGGAGTAGACCTCGACATCGACCGCGGCGAGACTCTCGGCCTGGTGGGCGAGTCAGGGAGCGGGAAGACGACGCTGGCGCGGATTCTGCTGGGGCTCGCTGCGCCGGATGCCGGGTCGTCGATTGAGCTGGACGGCCAGCCGCTCGGGGTTGATCTCCGCAAGCGCAGCCAGGCACAGCTCAAGGAAATGCAGATCGTGTTCCAGAACCCGGACTCTGCGCTGAACCGCAGGCACACCGTGCGCCGGCTGATCACCCGGCCGCTGGTAAAGCTGGCCGGCCTGTCCGGTGCCGCGCTGCGGGACCGGCTGGCTGACCTCGTCCGGTCGGTCCGGCTCGAGAACAGGCACCTGTCCCTGCGGCCGCGTCAGCTGTCGGGCGGCCTGAAGCAGCGTGTCGCCATAGCGCGGGCGTTCGGCGGCGGGCCGCGCCTCGTGGTGTGCGACGAGCCCACCTCGGCGCTCGATGTCTCCGTGCAGGCGGCGATTCTCAACCTGCTCGCCGACCTCCAGGCCAAGGAGCAGGTAACCTACCTGTTCATCTCGCACGATCTGGGGCTGGTGCGATACCTGTCAGACCGGATCGCGGTGCTGTACCTTGGCCGCCTGATGGAGCTTGGCCCGGCGGAGCGGGTATTCAGCGGACCGCACCATCCCTATACCGAGGCGCTCTTGTCCGCGGTCCCGAGCCTGGATGGTCAGCGGCCTGACCGGATCCGGCTGACCGGCGAAATCCCGTCCGCGGCGAATCCGCCGACTGGCTGCGTCTTCCATACTCGCTGCCCCAGGAAGCTGTCGTCCGGCATCTGCGAATCGACCGAGCCTCCGCTTGCCGAGGTGGAGCCGGGCCACTTGATGAGCTGTCATATCCCTATCGATCAGCTAACAACGCTGCAAAGCGACGACAGAGTGCCGTGACAATACCGCAGTTTGTGAATAGCTTTGCTGTCCACTGGCGTCGGACTGCGACCTGGCAGGTCCGGTGAAGCTTCAGAGGAGGACCTGTGAAGGCAAGAGATAACCGGCTTGACCAGCTGCGCGCAGGGCAAACAGAGGTCGGGAATCACGTCATCGACGAGTTCGTCGCGGGTCGGCTGAACCGCCGGGACTTCCTCCGCCGCGGCGCGCTGGTCGGAATCTCCGCACCGGTGCTGGGCGGGATCCTGGCTGCGTGCGGCTCGTCCAGCCCATCGCCCTCATCGTCGTCGGCTGCCGGCGCGTCGGGCGCGACGATCAGGTGCGGAATCACCACGCCGGCGGCGGCGATCAACCCGGTCACCATCTCCGACCAGGGCGGCCTGGACATGCTCGGCCAGACTGGCGAGTATCTGACGCTGTCTGATCAGACTCTGACCCTGCGGCCGGTGCTGGCCACCAGCTGGTCGTCTAACTCCACCGCTGACGTGTGGACCTTCAAGATCCGCCAGGGCGTGAAGTTCCACGATGGCAGTCCGCTCACCGCTGACGACGTGGTCTACACCTACAAACTGCAGACCAACCCGTCAGGCAAGAGCTCCGCATTGTCCGCGTTCGGCGGCGTGCTGGTGCCGGACGGCGTGGTGAAGGTCGACGATTACACCGTCGAGTTCCACCTCGAGGCGCCGAACGGCAACTTCGCGTACCTGACCTCGTCCGACAACTACACAATGATCATCTTGCCGAACGGCTACGACCCCGCCAAATGGCAGAGCACGTTCATCGGCACGGGGCCGTTCAAGCTGAAGAGCTACACCGAGAAGGTGGGCGCCTCCTTTGTTCGCAATGAGGACTACTGGGGCCCGAAGGCGATCCCGGCCGCCACGCAGTTCACCTTCTACGCAACCGAGGCACCCGCGATCCTGGCGATGACTAGCGGCTCGCTCGATGTGCTCGGGCAGTTCTCGGTGACAAACGGCCCGCAGCTGCTGACCGGCAATTACAACGTCATCAAGCTCAAGTCCAGCGCGCATCGCGAGCTCTCGATGCGCTGCGACCAGGCGCCTTTCACCGACCCCAGGGTCCGTCAGGCAATAGCACTGAGCCTGAACCGGCCGCAAATCATCTCGGCGCTATTCAAGGGCGAATCGGATCTCGGCAACGACAGCCCGTTCGCCCCCGTCTTCCCGTCGACCAACACCACCGTCGCCCAGCGCGTCCAGGACATCGCCAAGGCCAAGTCGCTGCTGTCGGCAGCCGGCCATCCGCACGGGTTCTCCACCACGCTCACGACAGAGAACTTCCTCGAGATCCCGCAGTTCGCCGAGATCGTGCAGCAGTCGGCCAAGGCCATCGGCGTGAACATGAAGCTGAATATTGAGTCCCAGTCGTCGTACTACGGCAACTACCTGTTCGGCACGTCCGACTGGCTGGACGCCACCATGAGCCTGGTCGACTACGGTCACCGCAGCGTCCCGAACGTGTTCCTCACCGCGCCGCTGCAGACGATCAATGCCAAAACAGGTACCGGGTCGTGGAATGCCGCGCACTTCAATAACTCGGACTACGACCGCCTGTCCAATCAGTACATAGCCACGGTTGACCTGACCAGCCAGAAAGTGGTGGCCGGGCAAATCGAGACCCTGCTGCTTGAGCAGACCCCGATCATCTACGCGTACTTCTACAACTACCTGACCGCCGAGGCGAAGAACGTGACTGGCGCGTACCCAACCGCGATTGGCCACATCTTCCTCTACAACTGCAAGAAGAGCTGAACCGCCGCGAATCACGTTCCCGTTAACAGGCCGCCGGGTAACATTCCCGGCGGCCTTTGGGTGCGGTTTCTCTCCGGCCCGGACATCAACAGTCTCGGGCTCACCGGCACCGAGATCATCGAGGCTGTGGAAAGCGCCGTCCGGGCGCACGGCGAAGGCCGCGCGATCGTCGAGCCGCGCATGCATTTGGTGCCGGGCGACGGCGGACATTTCAACGTGCTGCGCGGCCACCTCGCCGGTCTCGGAGCGGCCGGCGTCAGCGGGGTCAAGGTTGTCGGTGACTTCGTCGGCAACTACACGCTGGGCCTGCCGAGCGAACTGGGCCTGCTGACCTTGCTCGACCCGGCCACCGGGATCCCGCTGGCCATCATGGACGCGACGCTCATCACCGCCTGCCGGACCGGCGCCATGACGGCCGTCGGCGCTAAGTACCTCGCGAGGCCCGACGCCCGGATCCTTGGTCACGTCGGCGCACGCGGAACCGCCTTGTGGAACGTGCTGCTGCTCAACCTTGTACTCGACCTGGCCGAGATCAGGGTGACCAGCCGGCGGCCCGAGTCGAGGGAGGCGTTCGGCCGGCAGCTCAGGGCAGCTGTCGGCACCCCGGTGCGGGTGGTGGCGAGCGCTGCGGAAGCTTTCGAAGGCGCGGACGTCCTGGTCGAAGCGTCACGCCTGACGACGCCAGAGCCTCTGCTGCGGACGAGCGCGGTGAAGCCCGGCGCGTTTGTGGTGCCATACGGCACGATCAGCGCCGTAGAGCTCGACTTGCTCGATGTGATGGACAAGGTGGTCGTAGACGACTGGCGGGAAGCCCGGGCCGGGCAGTTCGGCGCGCTGCGCCGGCATGTCGATACCGGGCGGCTCACCGCGGAGTCGCTGCATGCCGAACTCGGCCAGATCGTGGCCGGTCAGCGGCCCGGCCGTCAGTCACCGCAGGAACGAATCCTGCTCTGGCACCGCGGGCTGGCCATACTCGACATCGCGGTCGGTCAAATGATCTTGACAAAAGCCGAGCAGGCCGACGTGGGCACCATGCTCAGATACCGTTAGCGATGGTCGCCGATCTTCAGCTAACATCCGCCGCCGATCTGGACGCGGCCGCCGTGCGCCGTGTCAGCGCCGGCTGGCGGGTGCGACTCGACCCGGCCCTCGCAAGCGAGGTCCAGGCGCAGTGCGACCGGGCGAGAGCGATCCTCAGCAGTGACACCGCGGTTTACGGGGTGAACACCGGCATGGGCAAGCTGAGCAGCGTCCGGCTGTCAAATGCTGAGCAGCAAGTGCACCAGCGCAACCTGCTGCTCGGCCGGGCTACCGGCGGACCGCCGTGGCTGGCCGAAGCCGATGTCAGGGCCATCATCGCGGTGCGGCTCCGCACGTTCCTGTCCGGCGACGCAGCGGTCTCGGCCAGTCTGTGCCAGCGGCTGGCCGACTTCCTCGCCGCCGGGATCGTCCCGGCAGTTCCGCGCGACGGCGCGGGCTGTGCGGGCGAGATTATCCAGCTGGCTCACTGCTTCGGCCCGCTTGCTGGCCTCGGCAGCGTCCTGCCGCCAGCCGGCGGTGACGCGACGCCCGCGGCCGCTGCTCTGGCCGAGCACGGACTGGCTGACTACGAACTCGGTCCGAAGGAAGGCATCGCGCTGCTCGCCGGCGTGCCCGGCGCGACCGCGCTCGGCATCCTGGCCGGCGACGAGGCGGAGCTGGTCACCGCGATGATGACTGCCGCCGCGGGCATGTCCATTGCCGCGATCGGAGCGCCGCTCGACCCGTACACCGCCGCGAGCGCCCGCGGCGACGATGTGCTGGGTGACGTGCTCAGCTCGGTTCGCGCTATCGTCGAGCCTGCCGGGCAGTCAAGGATGCTGCAGGCGCCCGTCTCGTTCCGGGTGGCGGGCACCGTCCTCGCGCAGATGCGGCGGGCGACAGCTGCTCTCGCGGCTGCCACAGACCGGGCGCTGGCCGGGGTCACCGACTCTCCGGCCTTTCTGGACGGCAGGTTCGTCGGGACAGCCGGCTTTCACGGGATCGACCTCGCGGCACAGTGTGACCAGCTCACCGCGGCGGTCACACACGCTGCCGAGGTCTCGGCAGCCCGGCTGCACCGGCTACTCGACCCGGCAGTCACCGGCCTGCCCGCCCAGCTCGCCCGCGATCCTGGCCCGCAAGCTGGCCTCGTCGCCGTGCACAAGAGGGCCGCGGGCGAGGTGCACGCGATGCGGCGGCTGGCCTTGCCCACGGCCATCGGGTTGATCGAAACCTCAGGCGGCCAGGAGGACGTTCAGTCGTTCGCGTGGGAGGCAGCAGTCAACCTGCGGGCCGCCCTGCGCCGCGGCAGAGCCGTGGCTGCGTGCGAGGCGCTCGCGGCGTTCCAGGCGCTCTGGCTGGGCGGGCCGCCATGGTCACCGGGCTGCCGGGCGCTGCTTGACCGGCTCGGCGCGCTCGTTGAGCCGGTCGCCGCAGACCGGCAGTTCGGCGCCGACGTCGAGTTGCTGCTGGGTGGCTCATGGACTGAGCGGCCGGATACATAATGACGGCAGGTCGTAAGGAGGTTGGATGTCGCAATCGGCAGTCAGTCAGGAGCAGGCGAGTGCACAGAATCCGGAGGCGAGCGCTGGCCTCAAACCCGGTTGGGGCGTAAGCCCGGAGCGTCAGCAAGCCATCCAGGCCACGCTGGCCGACTTGGCGCCGCACAGCGGCCGGCTGGCGCCGGGGCAGCTCCGGTCGATTACCACAGAGCTGGCCAGGCGCCGCGAGCTGTGGTCCGACCTCGTGGTACACGATCCCGACGTCCGCTGGTACCTGCCGCTGCACCGCTCTAACTCCTGCGACGTCTGGCTGCTGGCCTGGGAACGCGGCCAGGACACCGACTGGCACGATCACGGCGGCTCGTCCGGTTCTTTCGCGGTGGCTGACGGCAGCTTGCTGGAGCAGTACCGGGCCCCGACCGGCCGCCTCAGCCACCGGCGGCTCGTGTCTGGCCAGGCGGTAGCGTTCGGGCCAGGCCATGTGCACGACGTGGCCCACGGTGGCCAGGGCTCTTCGACCAGCATCCACGCGTATTCGCCGCCGCTGACCGCGATGACGTACTACACCTCGACCGACTATGGACTGATCGCCAGGCAGACCGTCGCGATCGACGGGCCGGAAGGCGGCCGTGGCCGCGGCGGCGCCGACACGGCCCTCGCCATGGCAAGCGCCTCTGTCGCGAAGCTGACCTCGGACTCGCTCCCTGACGGCGCGCCCGGCATCGACGAACTTCTCGCTGAAGCTCGCGGCGGCCTGCGGCGGCTGCGTCCCGAGGCGGCACTGGCGGCGCTCACCGATGGCGCGATCCTGGTCGACATCCGCCCGCTCGAGCAGCGAATCGTTGAAGGCGAGGTCCCAGGCGCGATCATCATTGGCCGCAACGTGCTGGAGTGGCGGCTTGACCCGTGCAGCGAGGCCAGGATTCCGGCACTGGCCAGGTCCGACATGCAGATCATCGTCATGTGCTCGCAGGGCTACGCATCGACGCTGGCAGCCGCGTCGCTACGGCGTATCGGGCTGGCCGAGGCGACCGACCTGGAGGGCGGTTTCCAGGCCTGGCGCGCGGCCGGGCTGCCGACGCGTCCGGCTCAGTCGCTGGGCTGAGCCAGCCCGGCGGAGACGCAGGAGGGTAAGCGGCAGCCGTCATAGCGTCTGTCAGGCGTTCGACTCAGCGGCCTTCTTCAGCCGCGCCAGCGCCCTGGCCGGGTCGCTGACGAGCTCGCGACGCAAGACACGACGGATAAATCGTCCCCTCCAACCTGGAGGGAAGCTGAAGTTTCAAGTGAAGGTCACGCGACAGCTGTCGCCGCCGATGAGCGACACCACGACGATCTCGTGGTTCCTCATCCCGAAGGGCACTTTGACATCGAGCTCGAGTTGTGCGCAGCGGCGCAACGGACAGCACTTTCCACGACAAGCGCAGCCCGGGTGCAGGCCCGAAGACCAGCCGGTCGCCGACGACGACGTTGCGCGCGGGCGCCTCGACGACCTTCACACCGGGCCAGTCGAGCCGGACGGGACTGGTCAGCAGCTCCCAGATCCGCTCTGGCGACGCGGGGTGGTTGCGCAGCAGGACCCCGACCGCGGTCTGGAGCGTGGATGACGTCAGTGGGCAGGTCTCGAGGCTGTCGCTGTGCGCCATGGCGTCCTCGATCCCGCGTCTACCCGAACGCGCGTACGGGGATGTCAGTCACATACGGCCCCGAGACTAGTCACGCAAACTCGCCCGCGACGAGCCAGGAAAACCGGTGGTCAGCGCGACGAGCTTGCGCACCGGCCCAAGCTCAGCTCTGGCTGAGATTGGTCTCGTAACGATCCCGGCAGACAGAAGCAGGTACCTTCAGGCATGGCATCAGCACGCAAGCAGGCGGTCGACACCGGCGAGAGCGGCGAGACCGCCGACCAGGCCCGGCCAGCAGCGGCCGACCCGGAGATCAGCCACCAGCACCGCGACGTGTCCGGCGGCTGGTTGCGGCCGACCGTATTCGGCGCGATGGACGGACTGGTCACGAACGTCTCGCTGATCGCCGGCGTCGGCGGCGCCAATCTGGCCACGCACACGATAGTGCTGACCGGACTGGCCGGCTTGTCAGCTGGCGCCTTCTCCATGGCGACTGGCGAATACGTCTCCGTTTCCTCGCAGAACGAACTGGTCGCCGCCGAGGTGGAGAAGGAACGCATCGAACTTGCCACCAACCCGGCCGACGAGCAGGCTGAACTAGCCGCCTTGTACAAGATGCGGGGCGTCGACCCGGACCTCGCCGACGAGGTGGCCAGGCAGCTCTCAAGGCACCCGGATGAGGCGCTCCGGGTTCATGTCAGGGAGGAGCTCGGCGTTGATCATGACGAGCTGCCGTCTCCGCTGACCGCAGCAGGCGCGTCGCTCGTCACCTTTGCCGTCGGCGCGCTGATCCCGCTGCTGCCGTTCCTGCTCGGCTTCTCGTCGCTCGGCGCAGCCGTCGTGCTCGCGGCGATCGCCGCATTCATCGGCGGTGGCATCGTCTCGCGCGTCAC
>Ga0335075_10014831_pt1 | contig 11682 bp, 13 predicted proteins | sample Lox_Sample_24_FD_206723 | JGI IMG/M metagenome (GOLD analysis project Ga0335075, IMG submission 206723) | Soil microbial communities from Loxahatchee National Wildlife Refuge, Florida, United States - Lox_Sample_2.4 | ecosystem: Environmental > Terrestrial > Soil > Wetlands | place: USA...
AGGAACCGACTGCCCCCACCAGCATACTCCTGTAAACTTCGCCCGGCGGCGCCCCCGTAGCTCAGTGGATAGAGCGACCGCCTCCTAAGCGGTAGGTCGTCGGTTCAACTCCGGCCGGGGGCGCCAAATCACCCTCCGAAGCAGTCCGTCGCCCTCTGGCTTTCCCAAGAAATACATGGCGTTTCAGTAACTTCTCGTCTGTCACCGTCCGACATCATCCGTAGACAGCGTAGCACAAGTGCGGGTACGCTAACGGGTACACCCCATCGTTGGGGACCCGTACCCAAATTGAGGCGACGTCTATGTTTGAGCTTACGGAGACTCATCTCCGTGCGACCAAGCCGAAGGAGAGGCCCTATAAGCTGCGCGACGGCCGCGGGCTCTATCTGCTTGTGACGCCCGGCGGCGGCCGGCTGTGGCGGCTCCGGTATCGCCACGCGGGCCGGGAGAGCATGCTTGGGCTCGGGGCCTACCCCGCTGTCTCCCTGAAGATGGCACGCGAGCGATGCGAGGAGGCCCGCCGCGTCCTTGCGGCCGGTGCTGACCCGGCGGCGGTGAAGCGCGCCGAGCGCGCTGGAAACGCCAACACCTTCGAGGCGATCGCGACGGAATGGCTCGCCAAGCAGCACTTCTCGCCGGCCACACTCGAAAAGGCCGAATGGACGTTCCGCGATCTGCTCTTCCCGTTCCTGGGTTCCCGCCCCGTGGCACAGCTTGCCGCGCCCGAGATTCTGGCCGTGCTGCGGCGCCTCGAGTCCCGTGGGAAGCACGAGACCGCGCACCGCACCAAACAGCGCATCAGCCAGGTCATCCGCTACGCGATTGCCACCGGGCGCGCGGTGCACGACCCCGCCGCCGACCTGCGCGGAGCACTCACGCCCATCGCGTCGCGGAACCATCCGGCCATCACAGAGCCCGCCCGTGTCGGCGAGCTGCTCAGAGCGATCGACGCCTACGAGGGCGATCCGGCCACGGTAGCCGCGCTGAAACTGGCGCCACTTCTGTTCGTGCGCCCCGGCGAGCTGCGCGCCGCCGAGTGGCCCGAATTCTGCCTCGATGGCGCCGAGCCCGAATGGAGGATTCCGGCCGCGCGTATGAAGATGGGCGAGCAGCATATCGTTCCGCTTGCAGCGCAGGCGGTGGCGATACTGCGCGAGCTTCAGCCGCTCACCGGAGCGGGACGCTACCTGTTCCCCTCGATGCGGAGCCGAGAACGCCCGATCAGCGAGAACACGCTTGGCGCCGCGCTCCGGCGCATGGGCTACAGCAAGGACGAAATGACCGCGCACGGTTTCCGCGCTATGGCGTCTACGCTGCTCAACGAGCAAGGGTTTCTGCCCGATGTGATCGAGCTGCAACTCGCTCACGCCGAGCGCAACAAAGTTCGCGCCGCTTACAACCGCGCGCAGCGACTCGCCGAGCGCCGGCAGATGATGCAGGCGTGGGCGGACTACCTCGATGGTCTCAAGGCCGGCGGCAACGTCGTACCGCTCCGGCGCGCGGGGCCAGCCGCATGAGCGGTAGCGTGGAGATGCAAGCTGGCTTCCCAACGTCCGACCGCCGACGGCTTACGGCCGCCGCATGGGAGGGCCAAATCGCGATGGCCCCCGGAGCCCCTTTTTGAGGGACCCAATGCATAACGGGAGCGGGCGCTATGTTGCACGCGCGAAGCCGGTAACCAGTCGCGTGATGCCTACGGACGCTGAAATCAGAGCGGGGGAAGCAGTCCGGCAGTTGCTGGCCAGCCACAGGCTGGATGTCCCGCCTGTCGCCGCGGACATGCTCACCAATACCGTCCTGAAGTGTCGCGTACTGGCACGGCGCGAGGAGCGCATGGCGACAGAGCTGCCTCGCCGCAAGCGAATGCAGCGCGCACTCAAGCACGCGCGGAAACTGCTTCAATACACACAACACAAGCCATCGCATGCCAGCAGCATTCCCGCTCAGATCAAAAGGCTACACAACGCCCTGAACGATGTCGAGGTGGTGGTATGGCTGGCACTCGCACGACCCCGTATCGACGTTCCCGCGCTCTTGGCTCGGCACGGCAAAGCCGATGCCGGCGGACTCAACCCGAATGTATTGGTGCGTGCGTTGGAATTTTACCTTTCCCAAAAGGGTAAACGCTCCGGTCGACCGAAGGGGCGGTCTACAGCCGTAGTCACTGGTGGCTGCATCGCCTGGTTCCAAGGACGTCGCAAGCTAACGGTGACTTGGAACGAAATCAAAGGGCGCACAACCGGCCCGCTCTCGTCGTTTGTTCGCGATTTCTTGCAAATCTGCCGCCTGACGATGAAGGAAGGCACCCTATATTCGGCGCTTCGGGTCGCCGTGCCCTATATCAAGAATCATCCCAATCTGCGCTTGCCGTCGGCCGAGCGTTCCGCAAAATAGGCCGACATCCTGCCTTTGAGACCGGGCCCTGGTCTCTGTGACGATCCTCCGTATAAAGCCGCTGTCCGATACGTCTGCAGCGGCTTGCGGAGATCGCGAATGACCACTTCTGTACGCTTGCTGAGATTGCCCGCCGTCCTCGCCCTGACGGGGCTCGGGCGAGACACGGTTTACAAGCTCATCCGGGACGGTCGGTTTCCTTCCCAACGACGGATTACCGCCCGCGCCTCTGCCTGGCGGGAAGATGAGGTAGTCGCATGGATCGAAAGCCGGCCGACGGCTGGACAGCGGGCCCCGCGATGATCTGTCAACAGCACGAGTTCGCGAACAGACAAACTCCTTGCGCGGGTTCGGGGTCATCGCATGGCTGCCGGACCGACAAAAGCCCGACCGTCGCGTGTCCGTGGACGCAAAGGATGACCCCGGAATACGCAGAAATTCTGCGGCTATTTGAGGCGAAACACGCCGCGTGCCGAGTGGACACTGCCGCACGGACACCCGCTACGCTTCTCGCCGTTCGTGTCGCCCATAAGGAACTCCGAGCGGCGCAAGCGGCCATGCGGGGCGCCTTCGCCGCGCAACGTGGTTGGGAATACTCGGAACACGCCTTCACGCTTGACCAGCTCCGGCGCGGCAGCACCCAGCGGCGCCGTGGCGACGATTACGCGTTTTTGCGCCCGCCAATGGACCACGTCGAGCGCTTTCGACTCGCGAAGGGTCTCTGGAGACCGGCGGCAGTCCTGTCCCACGAGTACGGCCCCTTCGAGAGCGGCAAGGCAACAGCGCTGGCAAAGGAGTATGGGTTAACCGCAACGCTGCTGCCGAACAGTTGGTACTGGCCGGGACGGGCCATCGCAGTCCTATATATGGGACGCTCCAGCCTATGCCTGTGAGCGCCGCCCTCGAAGAAACGTCCGATCCTCTCCAGGTGATTCGGCTTGTCGAGAGCCATGTACCTCGGATGCTGCTTGATCTTCCGGTATGGTTGCTGCATCGAAAGAAACAGCCATTTTACGCCGAAGGGACACCCCGCCGGGGGAAATTGGATTCTCCAGCGGATCGCGCGCGGCTCGTCACCTTCGAGGACATTATTGCTGCCCTGCTGATCCACGGCGCGGATGGTGTAGGTATCGCCCTCGGCGCCGTGTCAGGTACAGACTTGCTTCTGAGTGGCATCGACCTTGACCGTTGTTACGCCGACGGGCAGTTAGATAAGCGCGCCGCCATGATCCTGGCGACTGTGCAATCTTACGGGGAAAGGAGTCCGAGTCGCGAAGGGTTGCACTTTCTTGGGTTCGGGGATATTGGAACCACGAGAACAAAGTCTGGACCTGTGGGCTTGGAGATTTACAGCGCCGGCCGCTACTTCACAGTGACCGGTGATGCAGTAAATGACTTGGGCCTCGCCAACCTGTCGGAATGCGCTGCGCTGGCTCGCGAGCTGTTCGGACTTGGGCCACAAGCGACGTCGAGGCCGCCAAAGCAGAAAGGGGGCATCGTCTCCGAAGGCGGACGTAATAACTTCCTTGCAAGCGAGGCAGGCAAGCTCCAGCGCATCGGGCTTGATGCGCCTGCGCTTTCGGCGGCGCTGCACGCGCTGAACGAGACACGATGCCACCCCCCGCTCTCCGAAACGGAAGTGGAAGGCGTCGCGCGCGGCATCCTGCGGTATTCGCCCCAACTCTCGACCGAGACGGAGTCGCGAGCCGTTACCCTGCTCTGTGCAACCGATATACGACCGGAGCCGATCTCCTGGCTTTGGACCGGCTGGCTTGCACGCGGAAAGCTGCAAATCCTGGCGGGCGCGCCTGGCTGCGGAAAGACCACTATCGCTCTGAAGTTTGCAGCGACGATTACAACGGCTGGAAGATGGCCCGATAATCTACGCGCGCCAATCGGCAACGTACTCGTCTGGTCCGGGGAAGATGATCCGAAGGACACGCTGCTTCCGCGTCTACTTGCAATGGGCGCCGACCCGAGCCGCATTTACTTTGTGGGCGGACCGGTTACCAGCGACGGCCAACCACGCCCCTTCGATCCCGCCCAGGACATGGACGCTCTCCGTGCGGAAGCCCTCAAGCTCGGGGGTGTCGGGTTGATAATCGTTGACCCCATCGTCAACGCGGTTGCCGGCGATAGCCACAAGAACAGCGAAACACGTCGCAGCCTGCAACCTATAGTGGATCTCGCGGAGCAGCTTGACGCCTCCGTCTTGGGAATCTCGCATTACACGAAGGGAACCCAGGGACGTGATCCCATCGAGCGCGTTACTGGTTCGATTGCATTCGGTGCGGTTCCACGGATCATCATGGGCGCTGCGAAGGTGGTGCTGGAGGATGGCGGCCTCGAGCGAATCCTCGTACGCGCAAAGTCGAATATCGGGCCCGACGGTGGAGGTTATGCGTATACCCTGGATCAAGTTGAGCTGAAGAACCATCCGGGCATGACGGCATCCTGTGTTCAGTGGGGACCACCGTTGGACGGCTCCGCTCAGAAACTCCTATCCAATGCCGAAGCAGCGGGTGACAGCACGGGATGTGGTGCCCTGGCAGAGGCTGAGAACTTCTTGCGCGAAGAACTTGCCGGTGGGCGCGTTCCATCCAAGGAGTTGGCGACCCGCGCCCAGAATGCCGGTATCGCGGACCGCACGCTGAGGCGCGCCAAGCAGGCTTTGGGCGTCAAAGCCATTCGGGACGGCACGACAGGCACGTGGCACTGCATCCTCCCGCCGGAATGCGTGGATATCGGCCAAGAAGGCCAGGATATGCCCCCACCAGACCATGGCCCCCTTGGCCTTCTTGACCCTCTTGAGGTCTCAAACGATGGAACACACTCTCGGCCTGGAGGCCAAGGAGGCCAAGAGGGCCAACCATCGGGGGTGGCCCCCTGCGACCGAGAGCGGCTCGAGGATGCCTGAAATAGGGCCATATAGAGGGAGGCGGCAAAAAACCGGTGGCCGCCAGAAAGGCACGCCGAATCGCATCACCTTGGACCTTCGACAGGCTCTCCGCGATCTGGCGGACGCCAATGCAAACCGAGTGCAGGAATGGCTCGATCGCGTGGCAGAATCCGATCCGGCCGAGGCTATGCGACTCTGGCTGGCGCTTCTGCGCTTCGTTACGCCCACGCTGCAAGCCGCTGCGATCGCCGATATGACGCGCCAAGCCGAACCGAGGCACCGACTGGCCGAACTCACGGACGGCGAATTGATGGCCATAATCCTCCAGGAACACCCATGTATCGCCGAAAATCAATCGGCACCGGCCCAGCCGAAGCCCGTCGACCCCACAGCACCGGAAGACCAGCTGCTACGATGAGGCGACTTGCCTGGTTCTCGTGACCGTGGCCGATTTGAGTCATGCGGCGGGAGACGTAGCCCAGCGCTCGATAATGCCCTGCAGGTTCGGGAGGTCCCGATGATGAAGCAGCAGAACGCGATTTGTCTTTGCTAGCGATTCGGCACTGGAGGTGTATCTGCTATTCGACACTACCACTCCAAAATGCGCCCGCTCATGCGCCCGCCCAGCGGAGACTTCCTGAACCGCTTTATTGCCGACGGGCCCCGTATAGAGTTTGCACTGAATGACCACGCGGATGCCGTCTCTGGATGCGACCACGTCGACACCTTGGTCACGGCTACGCTTTGTCACACTAGCGTCCCAGCCATGCTCACGCAGGATTTGGGCGCAGTACACCTCGAACTCAGCTGCCGAGAAGTCGTCGGAGAAACGTGCAAACGGGCTCTGGGCTGTCGACGCCGAAACCACCTTCCACTCTATTGACGTGACCACGGACGATCTGTGTCGCTCCAATGCCTTGGCCTGCCCTGAGGCAAGATGCGGAGATATTTGACGCTGAATAAAGTAGTCGATCTCTTTGAGCCACTTTTCAAGTTGAGGCACCCCGTAGGCATCCGGCTGAACAAGCTGCGCACGGCGCCGGGAGAGTGCGTCAATATGCAAATTCACGGCCGCATTCACTTTTTCAAGCAAAACACGCTTGGCGCGTGAATGCTGGAGCGCTGCTAACATAACAGCAGCCACTACGACAATAAACAGAACCGAGAGATATGCAGGATGCTCGATGACTAAGGCCGCGACACCCAACAGAAGGATGCCGCCGATAAGGCCTGCTAGCTCATCGGACTGTTTCTTACGTCTTCCCATTTCCGCACCTGGATTCCTCCCCGCAGTTTACGCAGCCGCAGGGCGGCTTCCGTGACTCATATCACAGCCAAACCTTGGCGCTCTCGATCCGAGTACGCACCAAGAGGTTTCAACTCCCCGCTCGCCGTCGAAAAAGCCAGCAGCGCAGCGTTTGCCGCTATCGAGCCATCGGCGCCGTTGCCCATGGCGAGTCTGGAGCGTGTCCTGTGCGAGCCCGCCACGAGAGAACTGCCGCATGGCAGGGCCCTCAACCATCAACTGGAAGTCTCTGCAGCTTTGCAGTCGCGAAATGGTCTTGCGGCCGGATGGAGCCGCCCCTGTCCAGGTTAATCGAATCTCACCCGGCGGCCACTCACCGCTGCCGCTATGCTCATCCGGTAGACTCCGGCGGGACTGTTTCAATGGAAATGGCGCGGGCTACATGAGGTGTCGCGAGCCATCGTCCGATCAACGATCGCCGCGACGTACACTGGCTGTCACTCAGTCGCGAGATGGTAAGGTTTCATCGTACCCTCCCCTCGAGCATGACACCCTGGCATGCACTGTTGCGCGGGGTGATAGTGACCGTTACGGTATCCTTTTCTCCCTTGCGCACATATACGAAGGTGGCTGGTTGCCGCGCGTGGCGCGCGTGCTCACACCGCGCCAGCGTGCGGAATGCTGCAACCGGAGCAGAAACCGTTGCCGGCCCCAGGTACATCAAAACCCAAATAGGTAACATCGCTTTTCGCTCCTAGAATGGGAAGGCTCGGGTAGCGAGCGCCAGCGACAGCCAGAGGGCCGCTCCGAGCGCTGTGCCCAGGATGAGAACACCTAATCTGAGCTTCGCGCCAGACTATCGGGCGTTTGCAAAGCCCCTCATTTGTATTCTGTTAGTCGCCTTTGGTGGGGAGTGTCGGGACAGCTTCAAATAGGGGGCCGCGACGGCAATATCGCTTCCAGAATCTGTCGAACACCTTGAAAAGTGGACCGTCCAATCGCCGAATTGCCTCCAGTGCGATCCACTCTGGTATGCCACCGTAAAACGCTTCCGCTATTGCCCCGGTTACGCAAGCCGTGGTGTCAGTGTCACCGCCGAGAGATACCGCGATTCGGATCGCGTCCTCAAAATCCGTGGAGGCCAGAAATGCCGTTACCGCCGCCGGAATTGTTTCCTGGCATGTCACGCCTACGCCGCCGCGGGACATTAGCGCGTGCACTGGTAAACTCAGATCGTAGCCGAAGCGAGTGGTAATCAATTCGACAATTTGCTCTTTTGTGAAGCCGGCCCTGGCACAAAACACTGCGCCGGCAACCGCTTGGGCGCCTTTAATACCTTCAGGGTGATTGTGAGTGACGACGGCGGTCAACCCGGCATGCATCAACGCGTCGGTATCGTCGAAGGCCCATCCTATTGGGGAGACGCGCATTGCTGCGCCGTTGCCGTAGCTGTTATAAGGCCCCGAATCCGGGCCAGTAAGCCACTCGTAGAACCTGTGCCCGTATCCCGCAGTCAGGTAGCGTTGACCCCAGCGGCGGATGGAGGGCCCGTATTCCGTTCCGTCCTTGATCCCATCGAGAACGGCGCTCGCAACAGCAATGGTTAATACGGTGTCGTCGGTGAAGCACGACCGAGACGTAAATAGAGGAAAGTCCTTCAAGCCGGGTGAGCGACCTTCGTGAACGGAGCCGACAATGTCACCTACAATTGCGCCTAGCATAGGTATGCAAGTATGGGCTGTTGAGTCAGGTGCTCGAGTGGGCTGAGAGCAGCGAGGAGAGGCGGGGTATTTTCGTCTGCGATGGTAGACCCGATGAGACAGGGGGCTCCCTGGCTGCGGCGCCGTCTGCTACCGCGACTACGCAGCCCTCCGCGCAAAGGATCGCGAGAGCGCGATCTTGCCCGGATGTCGGTAGCCCCGTCGTCGAGATTTCCATGGGAGTGTCACTTGGGAATTGCGGCACGAAGATCGACGTGATTCCACTAACCCACGAACTTGCGCGGGAACTACCGGCGCTGTACTACGGACTTCGTGATCGTCTTTCCTTGCCGAGCGATCGTAAGCGTAATGGCTTGGCCCACGTAATCCGATGCGACCTGCACGAGGCCCGGATACCCTTCCACGGGCAAGCCGTCGACAGCAGTGATGATATCCCCGGGCAGGATGCCGCTTTCGTAGCCCGGCGTCCCGTCCACCACGAGCGTCACGTAACAGCCGTAGTTGGTCTGCAGCGCCTGCCGCTCCTGGTCGGAAAGGTCCCTGCATATCACCCCCAGGTGCCACTTCATCTTGACGAAGTAGAAGGCCCCATACTGGAACCGGTTGACGGTCATCGGCATATAGGTGGTGCTGGAGCCGTAGGTGGTGGTCGTCGAGTTTCCAAATGCCACCACCGGACCCGCTGGACCATACGCGGTTGCCTCTCCGCTCGTGTACGATGTCGTCGTACTTGGGAGGGTGAGGGGAACGCTGCTAGTGATGGAACGCGCGAACCGCGGAGCGCTGACAACCACCAGATCAGGATGGACAACCTTCCCCGCTTTAACTGCATTGCTGTCGTGCTGCCGATAGCCGGTCGTGAATGTCGAGTATGCGACCAGCGTGTATCCCTCCCTCAGGTAATAGCCCTCGACACTTCGATCGAAGGGACCATCAAGCCGAACGAGAGTAGGTCGAGCGGGCGGCGGATCGGCGCGCCTGGCCGCGATCGTCGTTGGATCTACTCCAGAGGCTAGCCTAAAGAACTCACCGTATCCGTCGGTTGTTGCGCATCCCACAAGAAGGAGCGAGAGCAGTAGGGTCGGGACTGTGCGCTTATGCATACGGCGGCGGTCCTTTTCGAGGAGAGCTGGGAGCGTATGGGTTGGCGGGGAGAAATTCTGTGCGCCGCTTCGTTTGACCTACCGTAGGAAGGTGCCGCACTCGACAGTTTGCTAGTGCGACCAAAACGGAGGCAAGGGAGAGCCGTGATTATGTTCCTGCCTCTATTTTGGAGGCAGCGGATTGAAGCATCTACGGAGCGCTCGGCATCGCGCCCTAATTGCGACCATTATCCAGGCCCGCAAGGCGGCTGGTTTGACCCAGCGACAGCTTGCGACTAGGCTGAACCGGTCGAACTCGTTTGTATGGAAGATTGAGGCGGGGGAGAGGCGGGTCGAAGTCCTCGAGTTTATCGAGATTGCTCGTTGCCTCGGCGAGGACCCGGTGCAGATGTTCGCGCGGGTACTGCGCGGCGCGTCCGTGCGGTAGTTGCATCACTTGGGAAGCGTATGGCGAAGTGCGCGCGCGGAGCGAGGAGAACCGAATGTCAGACGATCAGCCGCAAACGAAGAAGAGGCGTTCTGGCATACCGACCGGAAATGCGGGCGAATATTTCGTCATGGGCGAGTTGTTGCGACGGGGCTATGATGCGCAGCTTGCAGACAGGAACACCAAAGGCTATGACCTGCTAGTCGGTCACGCCGACACGACGGCGGACATGCGAAAGGTTCAGGTTAAGACTGTGCGCTTGCCGCCATGGTACGTCAACCGTGCAAGCTTCGAGGGCAAAGCCGCCAATCAAGTTACGGTCTATGTTCTCGTCGGACCAGAACGAGCCCTAAAGCCAATGGCACTTACTTACGATGAAGGGTTTGGAAGATAGCCATACAAACGCACCTGCCGCCGGGCTTTCGCGCGTGGCACCTTCAACCATTGGTAGGGTTTGGGGCGGCGCTTGCGCGCCCGCGGTTCTATTCGACCAGGTCGATTGCCGACCTTCTGCTGCGCGATCGCCTGGAAAAGAACCGCGGCGTGCGCGGCAGCCATGCCGGCGAGGCCGTGGCAGAGCCATTCGGTCCACAGCTGCACCGTATGCTTGAAGCTCAGCTGCCGCGGATGCACGCCGGCCTGCAGCGCCGCCTGAGCCATCAGCAGGCGGATCAGATTGTAGGCGAGCAGGTAGACCCACAGCTCCTTCTCGCACATGGCTGGGGTCTTGCAACTCAACGCTTCCAGTCCCAGAGTGCTTTTGATGTTGCGCAGGTCGAGCTCGATGTTCCATCTGCGCTCGTAAAGCTTCCCCAGCTCTCTTTTGCAGGCGCTGCGTGGATCGAGCATCGTGGTCACCAGCACGCGGCCGCCGACGCTGACCTCGCGCACGATCAGCTCTGCGGGAGAAGCTTTGTAATCGGCTCGAGCCATCCACTCTGGCCGCGCTTTGGGCTTCTCCCAACGTGCCAGATGGTCGCGGGCACCGAGACGCTCGCCGCGGCGAAAGTCGGTGATCCGTGCTCCGTTCTGCTCGAACAACACATCCACCCCGCGGGCCTGCAGGCGGGCGATGAGGAAGTAGTTGCAGTAGAGAGCATCGGCAAGAAACACATCGCCGGCATGAAAAACATCCTCGAGCTTGCGATTGAGCGACAGCTCGCCGCTTCCCTTGCCTGCATGCGGTCCCATCGCCGCATCCAGCACCGCCCCGGTGGACAGACACACCACCCCGGCCAGCCTCATCTGCGGAAAGCCCACGCCCTCGGCCTGACTGGAGGGTTGCGGGTAGCGAGATTGGTTCTCTTCGGTGTCCGGCATCACGACTCCGGTCCCATCGCCGAGCTTCACCGACCGACCTCGCCATCGCCAGCCTGCGCGAGCCTGACGGCACAGCAGCTCCCCGGCTTCCTGCGCCAGCGTCGTGACCATCTGCTCCGGTATGCGAAGACGCGCCCGGCAATATCCGCCGGTGCGTGCGCTCGGAGGCTTCAGGCCTTCGACCGTGCACTGGGCGATCCAGCCGTTGACTGCTCTCTGGCACGAACGATCCTGCGAGAGGGCCTGCTTCAGGAACATCGCAAGTGCCACCGTCGGCGGGTACTCTCGCTCCCGGTGCTCTGGCAGCAGTGCTTCGGTCTTCTCCAGCAGCTCAGGACCGGTGAGGGCATTGAAGAAATCCACCGCCTCGAGCCGTTGGGCCCGGCCTCCGATGCGAGATTGATGTTGCTGGGATTGAAAAGCCACACTACGATCTCTCAAGGCTGGCCTCGGGGTTGGTTTGGTGATTGCCTGGTAACAACCATCATACCAATCCCTGCCAGCCTTCCCCATATCTATCAAAGTCTTAGCGTCAGGTGCTCCCCGCGCTTGCCGTTAAGTAAGTGCCATTG
>Ga0335075_10014832_pt1 | contig 11682 bp, 8 predicted proteins | sample Lox_Sample_24_FD_206723 | JGI IMG/M metagenome (GOLD analysis project Ga0335075, IMG submission 206723) | Soil microbial communities from Loxahatchee National Wildlife Refuge, Florida, United States - Lox_Sample_2.4 | ecosystem: Environmental > Terrestrial > Soil > Wetlands | place: USA: Florida...
CCCGACCGCATCCGGCTATGGCACACCCGCCGGCCAGGCCTACCCCAGCTACCCGCAGCCCGGCTACGGCGCAGCGAGCCAGGGGCAGCCCGGCTACGGCACACCAGGCCCGACCCCATCCGGCTACGGCGCACCCGCCGGCCAGGCCTACCCCGGCTACCCGCAGCCCGGCTACGGTACACCAGGCCCGACCCTGCCCGGCTACGGTCAGTACCCGGGCTACGGGCAGCCGTACCGAGCCTTCGATCCGGTGATGGGGCGCAAGAATCCCGCGCTAGCCGAATGGTGGCGGCGGCTGCTCGCGCGCCTCATCGACGGTCTCATCCTGGGCGTGATTTTCTCACCGTTCTGGATCTCACCCTGGAGCTCGCTCCTCCGCACGGTGCAGAACATCGACAATGAATATCCGTCCGGGGGCGCTGCCGCCACCAAAGCCCTGGGCACCGCCGATGTGCATTTCGTCGGCAAGATCTTCGTCGTCCTCCTCGGCTTCTACCTGGTCGCGTTCCTGTACGACTGGATCCAGCACTGGCAGTGGGGCCAGACCATCGGCAAGCGAGCGCTCGGCACCAGGGTCGTCAGGGACGACGGCAACCCCAACCTAGGCGCCGGACCGGCATGCGGCCGGGCGGCCATCTATGCGTTCGCGCCGCTGATACCCCTGATTGGGTCCCTATTCGAGCTGCTCAATGAGCTGTGGCTAACCTGGGACCCGCGCAGGCAGTGCTTGCATGACAAAGCCGCGCATACAGTTGTGGTCAAGAAGGACTACCAGGGCCCGCAGCCGCAGCCAGGCAGCTGGCAGTCGGGTAGCTGGTAGGCAGGCAGCTGCTAGGCAGGCACCCGACAGGCGGGAACGACCGGCGACGGGCTCGCGGCAGTCGCGCTGACGATGCGCGGCTTCCCCCCGGGCCGGCCACACAAAGGACCTCGGCACGATGACGCAGCAGGACGAATCCGGGCCGGGAACGGCGACCGACCAGCCGGTGCCGTCCGCTGGGCTGACGCCGCAGCAGCCACCGCCCCGGCCGTCGCCGTACCTGGATGCGACTGGCTCGCCACAGGCTTACCTGGCTCCGCCGCGCCCGGATCAGCCGCGTTACGGCGCTCCAGCCGCGTACCTGCCCAGCGCTCGGGCCTTTGGCCGACCGCAGCAGCCGGCGGGCCAGCAAGGCTACGGACAACCCGGCTATACGGGCCAGGGCTACGGCAACCAGGGCTACGGCAACCAGGGCTACGGCAACCAGGGCTACGGCAACCAGGGCTACGGGCGCCCGGCCGGCGCCCGAGGCGCCTTCGGGGCACAATCACGCCGCGACCCTGCGATCGCTGCGCCGTGGGAGCGCCTTATCGCCTCGGTCCTTGACTGGATCATCATCTTCATGATCTCGGTCCTGGTGTTCCTCTCTCCGCTGGAGCAGGTCTGGCGCGAATGGCAGGCCATTGCAACGCGCTATCCGAACCTCTACTCGCCCGCGGCCCAAGCGGCGATCGGGAGCATCTCGAGAGATCCGGCGACCCAGCACACGCTGCTGTACTGGTTCCTGGGAATGTTCGGCATCGCGCTCGTCTACTACTGGGTCCAGCACGCGGCCTGGGGCGCAACGCTCGGCAAGCGAGCGCTTGGTACGCGGGTCGTCACTGCCGACCGATCACGGATCGGCGTGCGGGTTGCCGGTCTCCGCGCTGCCGTGTTCCTCGTCGGCCCCGCTGTATTCCTGCTGCTGGGAAGCCCCATTAACTACCTGGGCGGGCTGCTCTGGCTGGCAGATGCCGGGTGGCCGTTGTTTGACAGCCGTGCTCGGTGCCTCCACGACAAGCTGGCCGGCACCATCGTGATCCGGCAGCGCTGGCTAGATCAGCAGGCGCGCTCGGCGCGTCCCTGGTAGCTGCGTCCCCTGGTGGCCGCGCCCCTGGTGGCCGCGCCCCTGGCAGCCGCGCAACCAGGCGGGCCAGCCCTCACCCGAACAGCAGCGTGTAGCCGGCCTTGCGCAGCTGGCTGATCACGGATTCGGTGTGCTCTGGTCCTCTCGTCTCCAGGTGCAAGTTGACCTCGGCCTCATCGACTCGCAGATCCGCGGTCACGCGTTCGTGCACGACGTCGAGCACGTTGGCACCGAGCTCGGCCAGTTCCATCAGCAGCGTAGCCAGTGCGCCGGGCCGGTCCGGCAGCTTGCACCTGAAGGCCAGGAACCGGCCGGCTGCGGACAGGCCATGGCGCAGGACCTTGGAAAGCAGCAGCGGGTCGATGTTGCCCCCGGAGAGCACGACCACGACCGGCGGCTCGAACAAGGCGGCGTGCTCCAGTATCGCCGCAACGCCAGCCGCTCCGGCAGGCTCTACCACCTGCTTGGCCCGCTCCAGACAGAGCAGCAGCCCGCGGGACAGGTTCTCCTCGGTCACCGTGACGGCGCGCGCATGCAGTCCGGCCAGTACCGAGATGGGCAGCTCGCCCGGCCGGGCGACCGCGATCCCGTCTGCCATCGTCGCCGAGGGAGTCACGCTGACCGGGTGTCCCGCTGCGAGCGACGCCGGCACTGGCGCCACGGCCTCTGCCTGAACGCCGATCAGCCGGGCGCCAGGAAGCTCTGCGCGCGCTGCGACGGCGACGCCAGCCGCAAGCCCGCCACCGCCGACCGGCACGGCGATGGTTCGCACCTGCGGGCACTGCTCGGCGATCTCGAGCCCGACTGTGCCCTGCCCCGCGATCACATCCGGATGATCGAACGGGTGAATGAAGATCGAGCCGGTCTCCTCGGCCAGCTCGCGCGCCATTGCCAGCGCATCCTCGACGGTCGCACCGTGCAACACGATGTCGGCTCCGTACGACCGAGTCGCGGCCACCTTGGGCAGCGGCGCGGCCGCGGGCATCACCACCGTGGCCCTGGCGCCAAGTGCGCCCGCTGCGAGCGCGACCCCCTGTGCGTGGTTGCCTGCGCTGGCCGCCACGACGCCGCGCGCACGCTCGGCAGCGGTCAGCCGGGAGATGCGTACGTACGCGCCGCGAACCTTGAATGACCCGCCGCGCTGCAAGTTCTCGCACTTGACGTAGACCGGGCCGCCGACAAGCTCGGACAGCGCGCTCGACTCCAGCAGTGGCGTCTGCCGGATGATTGGCTGCAGCAGGGCGCGCGCCGCCACGATGTCAGCGAGTTGCACTGGCAGATCATCTGGCTGCGCAGAGGGCACCGATGAGCTCACGCCTGGGATTGTCGCACTAGGCCCGCGCCGGCCCCAGACCGGTTCTGCCCCAATGAGCGGGTACAGCCGACCGCCGCTGCTCGCCGGCGGGGCCGCTAGCCGGCCGCCCAGTACCGGTCGGCTGCGAAGATCAGCGCGGCCGCGCCCACCAGGCCCGCGCTCTGGCCGAGCGCGGCGGGAACGACGCTGACCTGCCGCGCGAACCCGAGTTTGGCGTGCGCCCGAAGCGCCTCTTCCAGCGGGTCGAACAGCAGCGGGCCCGCTTGAGACAGGCCGCCGCCGACCGCCACCACTTCCAAGTCGCACAGGCATGTCGCGGAGGCGATCGCGATGCCGAGCGCTCTGCCTGCCCGGCGCATCGCGGCCAGGCCGACCGGGTGCCCGAGCGCTGCGTCGCCGGCCAGATCCCTGGCCGTAGCGTCTTCCTGATCGGGCCGCCAGCCCTCGGACTGCGCCCAGGCGACCAGTGCCGGACCGCGCGCGATCGCCTCCAGGCAGCCGCGGCCCCCGCAGGTGCACTCCGGCCCGGTGTCCGGATCAACAACCACGTGGCCGATGTGCCCGGCGTTGCCGGACGCACCCTCGACCAGCCGGCCATCCAGCACCAGGCCGCCGCCCACTCCGGTTGAGACAACCATGCCGAGCACGTTGTCGCGGCCGCGGCCAGCCCCGCGCCAGTGCTCCGCGGCCACGAGGCAGATCGCGTCGTTGTGCACCCGGACCTCAATGCCGTCGAGACGCTCGGCGAGCCTGCCGCGCAGCGGGAAGTCACGCCACGCCGGGATGTTCAGCGGAGACACGACACCCGACGGCCATTCCATCGGTCCGCCACAGCCACACCCGCAGCCGGCCAGATCAGCCGGAGTCAGGTCGGCATCGTCGAGCACACCAGAGATCAGCGTGTCCAAGGTACGCCACAGCTGCTCGGCATCCAGTTCATGCGGCGTCGGTACCTGCGACCAGGACAGGACACGTCCGGCCGGCTCTACCAGCCCAGCGGCCAGCTTGGTGCCGCCGATGTCCACGGCAAGCGCCGGGCGGGAATCGTCCATTAACCCTCCCGAGATGCGAACCGCTCCAGGCTCGACATAGTGTCGAATGGTGCAGCCTACGACTCACAATCAGCCAGCATCCGACCAGCCGCCCGTTTCGACCCCACCAGACATCAGCACGCTCGGCGAACTGCGCGCCAGCGGGCACCAGCTTCGCACTGTCAAACAGGAACTGCGCCACAACCTGCTCGACCGGATGCGCACCCGCCAGGACGCCTTCCCCGGCATCATCGGCTTCGGCCAGACCGTGCTGCCGCACCTGGAGCGCGCGATCATCGCGGGGCACGACGTCATCCTGCTGGGTGAGCGCGGACAGGGCAAGACGAGACTCATCAGGACCCTGACCGGTCTGCTCGATGAGTGGACGCCCACAGTCGCAGGGTGTGAGATCAATGACCACCCGTTCGCGCCGGCCTGCGCGCGATGCCTGCGGCTGCTGGCCGAGCAGGGCGACGACCTGGCTGTCGTCTGGCGGCCGCGCACAGACCGGTACGGCGAGAAGCTCGCGACGCCGGACACCAGCGTCGGCGACCTGATCGGGGACATCGACCCGGTGAAGGTGGCCGAGGGCAGGACGCTCGGCGACCCGGAGACGATCCACTTCGGCCTGCTGCCCCGGACCAACCGGGGGATCTTCTGCCTGAACGAGCTGCCCGACCTGGCCGAGCGCATCCAGGTCTCGCTGCTCAACGTGCTGGAGGAGCGCGACATCGGTGTGCGTGGCTACGCGCTGCGGCTGCCGCTCGACCTCGTGCTGGTCGCCAGCGCGAACCCGGAGGACTACACCAACCGGGGGCGCATCATCACGCCGCTGAAGGACAGGTTCGGCGCCGAGATCCGCACCCATTACCCGCTCTCGCTCGACGCTGAACTGGCTCTGATCGACCAGGAAGCTCGGCTTGCATGGGACGGCGCTGACCCCGGCGCCGTCGTTCCCGACCATCTCGTGCAGGTAATCGCACGGTTCACCAGGCTGGTGCGGGCTTCGCCCGCCGTCGATTCCCGGTCCGGCGTCTCGGCCCGGTTCGCCATCGCCGCCGCCGAGGCGGTGGCCGCGTCGGCGGTCCGGCGGGGCGCGATGACCGGCGAGGAGCAGCCGGTGGCCCGGGTGTGCGACCTGCCTGCCGTGATCAGCACGCTGCGCGGGAAGGTGGAGTTCGAGGTGAGCGAGGAGGGCCGCGAGCAGGAGGTGCTTGACCACCTGCTGCGCCGTGCCACCAGCGATACCTTCCGGGCAATGCTCGGCAACGCCGATCTGAGCGGCCTGCTGGCCCGGTTCAACGACGACGGCGTCGTCGAGACCGGTGACCTCGTCCCGGCCGCCGATCTGTTGCGCCGGATCGGCGAAGTGCCCGGCCTGGCCCGGATCATGGACCGGCTCAAGATGGACGGCGGTGAGTCGCTCGGCCAGGCGGCTGCCGCACTGGAGTTCGCCCTGGAGGGCCTGTATCTCATGCGGCGCCTGTCCAAGGATGCGGTCGAAGGCGGGGCGGTGTACCGGACCTGAGCCGGCCCTATCGGCCCGCACCCATGCCGCGACAACAGTGCCGCGACAACAGTGAGGAGGTGAAGACGCGTGAGTGGCTATCGCTACGGCCCGTACGACGGCGGCCCTGACCCGCTTGAGCCCCCGTACGACGTGCGCGGCGCGGTGGACGCCATGGGCGAGTCAGTGCTGGACGGCACCGACCCGGCGAGCGCACTTCGCGAACTGCTGCGTCGTGGCATGGCTGGCCATCGCGGTCTTGACGACCTGCTGCGCAGAGTGCGGGAACGGCAGCGCGAGATCCGCAGCCGCGGGCGGCTGGACGGCATTCTCGACCAGGTCCGGTCACTCCTGGACACAGCCATCGGCCAGGAGCGGGCCGAGCTGTTCCCGAATCCCGATGATTCGGCCCGGCTGCGCGAGGCCGAACTCGACGCGCTTCCCTCCGATACAGCGCAGGCCATCAGGCAGCTCGCCGGCTATGAATGGCAGTCGGCGACCGCACGGCAGACGTTCGAGCAGCTGAAGTCGCTGCTGCGCCAGGAGGTGCTGGACAGCCAGTTCCGCGGCATGCGGCAGGCACTGGAAAATCCTGACCCGCAGGCCATGCAGCGGGTCAAGGACATGATGGCCGCGCTCAACGAGATGCTCGAAGCCGACGCCCGTGGCGAGCACACGCAGCAGGACTTCGAGGATTTCATGAGCCGCTTCGGGGACATGTTCCCCGACTCCCCGGCCGACCTTGAGGAACTCGTCGACGCGCTCGTGCGGCGGATGTCCGCGGCTCAGCGGCTGCTCGATTCGCTGACCGACTCCCAGCGCGACGAACTGGCAAGCCTGATGGCCCAGGCGCTCGAGGACGCGGGCCTCGCGGCAGAGATGTCACGGCTCTCGGATTCGCTGCACGCCCGGCGCCCGGACATGGACCAGGGCTGGCCCCAGCCCCGAATGACCGGAACCGATCCGCTTGGCCTCAGCGATGCCACCTCGGCACTGGCCGAGCTTGCTGACCTTGCGGAACTCGATGACGCACTTCGCCAGGATTACCCGGGCGCACGGCTGGATGACGTGGACGAGGAAGCCATTCGCCGCGCTCTCGGCCGGCAGGCAGTCGATGACATGGAAGCGCTCCGCCAGATCGAGCGCGAGCTTGAGCGCCAGGGTTACCTGCAGCGCACGGACGGCAAGCTCGAGCTCACGCCCAAGGCCGTGCGCAGGCTGGGCCAGACGGCGCTGCGCAAGGTGTTCGCCCAGCTTCCAGATGGCGGAACGGGCGACCACGACCAGCGTGATGCCGGGCAGGCCGGGGAGTACACCGGCAGCACCCGGCCCTGGCAGTTCGGCGACGAGCAGGCGATCGATGCGGCCGCTACGGTGCGAAACGCGCTTCTCAGGCAGGCGGCACCGCGTCGGCCGGGACCGCACGTGACTGCAACCGGACAACATCCCGGTGCCGGACTGCGGCCTGGAGTCCGTCTGGCGGTCGAAGACTTCGAGGTTGCGGAGACCGACCGGCGCGCGTCCGCGGCCGTGTGCCTGCTGGTCGACTTGTCCTACTCGATGGCGCTGCGCGGGACGTGGGGCGCCGCCAAGCAAACGGCTCTGGCGCTGCACGCGCTCGTGCGCAGCCAGTACCCGCAGGACGCCATCCAGGTCATCGGGTTCTCGAACTACGCGCGCGAACTTCAGGAGACCGAGCTCGCAGGCCTGAGCTGGGACATGGTCCAGGGCACGAACCTGCACCACGCGCTGGTGCTGGCAGGGCGCTTCCTGGACCGGCGGCCGGAGCACAATCCGGTCGTGATGGTCATCACCGACGGTGAGCCGACCGCGCACCTGCGCAGAGACGGCCGGTTCTGGTTCGACTGGCCGCCGTCACCGGAGACGCTGGAGCTGACGCTCGCCGAGGTGGACAAGATGACCAGGCGGCGGGCCACGATGAACGTGTTCATGCTGGCGGATGACGAGCGGCTGACTTCGTTCGTGGACGAGGTGGCCCGCCGCAACGGCGGCCGCGTGCTCCGCGCGATGCCCGACAGCCTCGGCGAGTACGTGGTCAAGGACTTCCTGCGGACCCGCCGCCAGTACAGCAGGTAGCGGCCTAAGATCAACTACATGTCGTTCACCGATCGGCTCGTGCTGTGGCTACATATCGCATTTGCCATCTTCACGATTGGGCCGCTCGCGCTGGCCATCTCCTCGACACCGCGGTATATCCGCCGCCGGGAGGTGCCGGTCCTGCGCTACCTGAGCAGGATCACCGTGATCTTCACGGCTGCCTGCCTGCTCGTGCTGGTCTTCGGAATCGTCCTCGGCCAGATTCATCACGACTTTTCCCGTCCCTGGCTGACAGTCTCGATGACGCTGTTCGTGGTCGCGATCGTTCTGCTTGTGCTCGTCATCCGCGATCAGCGCCGCGCCATTAAGGCAGTCGTTACCGAGTTGCCGGCATCAGTTGGAGCGACCGGCACCAGTGATAGCGCGGCGACGGCCGACGCCGCTGCGGGCGGAGCGCCCGCCGGTGCGAGCGGGACCGAGACTTCCGCCGGTGCGCCGGGAGCGGAAACTGCTGGCGGCGCAGCCGGTCAGCCGACCGCTGCCGCGCTCGCGGTGCACGTTGCGTCGGTAGAACGCGGCCGGATCGCTGCCCTGGGCGGCATCGTTAACCTGATCTGGCTGGCGATCCTGGTGCTGATGGTGTGGCAGCCGTAGCGCGCTACAAGCGCGCGTCCGTTAACCAAATTTTTGCGCTCTTTGCTGCCATTTTGTCGTGGCGAGCGGCTAGCCGGTAGTACCGTGCCGGACGTATATCTTCAGCGCTGGTTTCTGCTGTGCCCTGAGCTCAACGGGGCGGCCAGCATCCAAGGAGGAACTGTGAGTTCTGAAAGCGTGTCCAGGGGCGGATCTAGCCGCTCGCTCATGATCATCCTGGCGGTCATCGCCGTCGTCGCGCTGATCCTGGGCATCCTGTGGATCTCCGGCTCGGCGCCGTCGTTCCTGGACTCCGGCAGCCATGTCAAGGGTGGCGGCAACCACATCTACCGGGGCATCGCCGGTTTCGTCGTCGCCGTCGTGTGTGGCGCCGGCGCATGGTGGACTGGCAAGAGGGCGTAAGGCACCGCGCGAGGTTGTCAGCATCGCGCGGAACGCCTGCGTGACTAGGCGTGCTCGGGCTACACCCGCTCCGTAACCCGAGCACGCCTCAGCATGTCGGTAAGCCGGGGCGGCACCGCATCGATCGAGATCGCATCACGTTGACACTCAGCCGCCAGGGCACCTAGATTTTTCACTGTTCGGTTATGTAACCGATGTGCGTTTGGCGCACATGGGCTTTCCCTCGGCCACATCGGTGTGCTTGCCGTCGATCTTCCAAGGGGCGCTGGTGACTCTCCTCGACCGTTCTATCTGGCTTGATAAGGCATTCTCGGGCGGCTGGAAAGAACCGGGCGGCGGTACCGCAGCGGTTATCGAGCCGGCCACCGGCGCTGAGCTTGGGCGCGTGGGCATAGCGTCGCCGGCCGATATCACGGCAGCAACCGCCGCAGCGGCGGCGGCCCAGCCCGCCTGGGCGGCGCTGCCCTACACGCAGCGCGCCGCCATCCTCCGCAAGGCCGGCGAGATCTGGCTGGCGAACGCGGCGGAGATCGAGGACTGGAGCGTCCGGGAGGGCGGCAAGATCCCTCCCGCGGCCCAGTTCGAGACGCACGTGGCGACCGAGGAGATCTTCGAGGCGGCCACGCTCCCGACCCGCCCGTACGGCGAGCTGCTGCCGAGCGAGCAACCGCATCTGAGCTTCGTTGAGCGGGTGCCGGTCGGCGTGGTCGGCGTGATCTCGCCGTTCAACTTCCCGCAGATCCTGGCCATCCGCTCGGTGGCGCCGGCGCTGGCCCTGGGTAATGCGGTCGTGCTCAAGCCAGATCCGCGGACCGCGGTGTGCGGCGGCGTCGTGCTGGCGCGGGTGTTCGAAGAGGCCGGATTGCCCGAGGGGCTGCTGCACGTGCTTCCGGGTGGCCCCGATGTCGGCGAAGCGCTCGTGACGGACCCGGCCGTGGGCGTCATCTCGTTCACCGGATCGACTGCAGCCGGCCGGAAGGTCGGCGCGCTGGCAGGCGAACTGCTCAAGCGCGTGCACCTTGAACTCGGCGGCAACTCTGCACTGATCGTGCTCGAGGACGCCGATCTCGACAAGGCGGCCTCGGCCGGCGCCTGGGGATCATTCCTGCATCAGGGTCAGATCTGTATGACAACTGGCCGGCATCTCGTCCAGGCCAGCGTCTACGACGACTATGTGGAACGTCTTGCCGACAAGGCAGGCCATCTGCCAGTCGGCGACCCGGCCTCCGGTCAGGTCGCGATCGGCCCGATCATCGACGCGCGGCAACGGGACAAGGTGCACAGCCTCGTCATCGACAGCGTCCAGGCAGGCGCGAGGCTCGCGGCCGGCGGCAGCTACGAGGGGCTGTTCTACCGGCCGACGGTCCTCGCCGACGTTGCCCCCGCGATGCCGGCCTACGCGAACGAAGTCTTCGGCCCAGTCGCGCCGGTCATCCGCTTCGAGACTGCCGACGAGGTCGCCAAGCTCGCCGCCGATTCTGAATATGGCCTGTCGCTGGGCATCCTGACCAGGGACGTGATGCGCGGCCTCGAGCTCGCCAGGCAGATCCCTACCGGCATCGTGCACATCAACGACCAGACCGTCGACGACGCGCCGAACATACCGTTCGGCGGCATCCGCGCCTCCGGCACCGGCGCGCGATTCGGCGGAACCGCCAACCTGGAGGCGTTCACCGACACGCGCTGGGTAACCGTCCGCGGGGACATCGCGCCCTACCCGTTCTAAGCCAGCCGGCTACCGAAGCGGATCATGCGCACTCGCACCCAAGTTGGCATCGTCGGCGCCGGGCCTGCCGGGCTGCTGCTCTCGCATCTGCTCGCGCTGCGCGGCATCGACTCGGTACTGATCGAGATCCGCAGCCGGGAGTACTGCGAGGCCCGCCAGCGAGCCGGCGTGCTCGAGGACGGCAGCGTCGCGCTGCTTCGCGAGGCGAACCTGGCCAGCCGGCTCGACCGGCAGGGACTGGAACACGGGGGTATCTACCTTCAGTTCGACGGCCAGCGCCGGCACATTGACTTCCGCGAGCTGACCGGCGGCCGGTCGGTCACTGTGTACGCGCAGACCGAGGTCGTCAAGGACCTGATTGCACGCCGGATTGCCGACAGCGGCAGGGACGCGATTTCGTTCAGCGTCACTGAGACCGAAGTGGCTGAGCTGGACACGGCCAGCCCCGTGCTCCGCTACACCGATGCCGCCGGCACCCGGCACGAGGTCACCTGCGACGCGATCGCGGGCTGCGACGGGTTCCACGGCATCTGCCGGCCGGCCATCCCGGCGGGCGTGCTGACGACCTGGGAGCGCGACTACCCCTACGCCTGGCTCGGCATACTCGCCGACGTTCCGCCGTCAACCGATGAGCTGATCTACGCCCATCACTGCGACGGCTTCGCCCTGCACAGCCTGCGCAGCCCGACGGTCAGCCGCCTGTACCTGCAGGTCGACCCCGACGAGGTGGTGGCGAACTGGCCCGACGAGCGCGTCTGGGCCGAGCTCAGCCGCCGGTTCGAGTTGCCGGGCTGGACCCTCGAGCGCGGGCCGGTGCTGGACAAGAGCATCACCCCGATGCGGAGCTTCGTCAGCGCGCCGATGCGCTATGGCCGCCTGTTCCTGGCCGGTGACGCCGCCCACATCGTGCCGCCGACCGGTGCGAAGGGCCTCAACCTCGCCCTCGCCGACGTCGCCGTTCTCGCCCCCGCGCTACACGCTCTGCTGCATGGCGACGAGCAGCCAGCCGCTGGCTATTCGGCAACATGCCTCGACCGGGTGTGGCGGTCCACGCATTTCTCCTGGTGGATGACGACCATGCTGCACCGCACGCCCGGCGCCGA
>Ga0335075_10014833_pt1 | contig 11682 bp, 7 predicted proteins | sample Lox_Sample_24_FD_206723 | JGI IMG/M metagenome (GOLD analysis project Ga0335075, IMG submission 206723) | Soil microbial communities from Loxahatchee National Wildlife Refuge, Florida, United States - Lox_Sample_2.4 | ecosystem: Environmental > Terrestrial > Soil > Wetlands | place: USA: Florida...
AGCCGGATCTTCGGCCTGCCTGCCGAGCGGATCCATGTGGTCGCGGGGGACGTTGGCGGCGCGTTCGGCGCCAAGGGGCCGCTGTACCCCGACCAGGTGGCGGTGATCCACGCCGCGCGGGCACTGGGCCGTCCGGTGAAGTGGATCGAGGAGCGGAACGAGTCGTTCCTGGCCACCGCGCACGGGCGGGACCAGGTGGCCGACCTGGAGATGGCGGTGGACGCCGACGGCCGGATCACCGCGCTGCGGGGGACGGTGCACGCGAGCTTCGGCGCGTACCTCACGCCGAACGCGCCCGGCTCGCTGCTCGGCAGGCTGGGCCCGATGCTCCCGCAGGGGTACTCGATCTCCTCGATCGACGTGTCCCTGGTGGGGGTGTTCGCCAACACGACGCCGATCGGGCCGTACCGGGGGGCCGGCCGGCCGGAGGCCGCCTATTTCGCCGAACGACTGATGGACCTCGCCGCCGCCGAGACCGGCCTGGACCCGGCGGAGCTGCGGCGCCGCAACTTCGTCAGGAAAGAGGACTTCCCCTACCGGAGCTGCACCGGGCTTGTGTACGAGAGCGGCGACTACCACGCAGGCCTGGACCTGCTCCTGGAGAAGATCGGCTACGCGGAGCTGCGGGCGGAACAGGCCAGGGCCCGCGATGCTGGCCGGCTCGTGGGCGTCGGATTCGGGTGCTTCGTGGAACCGGGCGGCATCACGCCGCGGGTGCCGGGCCCGGACGGTACCATCGGCGACCACGCGACCGTGACCGTATCCCCGTCAGGGAAGGTGACCGTCGCGGTGGGCACAAGCGCCCACGGGCAGGGCCACGAGACCGCGTTCGCTCAGCTCGCCGCGTCGCTGCTTGACGTGCCTGATGCGGACGTGACCGTCGTCTTCGGCGACTCGGACACGGCGCCGTTCGGGTACGGGACGTTCGGGTCGCGCAGCGCGGTGGCCGGCGGCACCGCCATCTACCATGCCTGCCAGGCGGTCCTCGCGGCGGCGAAACGGGTGGACGCCCCGATGCCCCTGGCCGAGGCGGCCGCCCGGCTCGGCGGCCTCACCGCCACGGCGGCGTCCGGCGCGCCGCCGGAAACCTACGCCTCGGGCGCGTACGCGTGCGTGGCCGAGGTCGACCCCGTCACCGGGCGGGTGACCGTGCGCCGGCTCGTCGCGGTCGACGACTGCGGCGTGGTCATCAACCCGCTGCTTGTCGAGGGCCAGGTGCACGGCGGCATCGCGCAGGGCCTCGGCCAGGCGCTGACCGAGCAGGTGAGCTACGACGAGTCCGGGCAGCCGCTGTCGGCGTCGCTGATGGACTACGCGGTCCCGTTCGCGGCGTCGCTGCCGCCGCTCGAGTGCCACTCGCTGTCCACGCCGGCGCCCACGAACCCCCTGGGCGTGAAGGGCATGGGGGAGAGCGGCACCCTGGGCGCGACCCCCGCGGTGGTGAACGCCGTCCTCGACGCGCTGCGCTCACGCGGCGTCCGCCACCTTGACATGCCGCTGACCTCCGAGAAGGTCTGGACCGCCCTTCAGTCCTCTCCCGCGAGTTCCTGACGAAATGTTGCCGTCACGCGCCCCCGATCACGACGGGCCATAACCGGCCGATACCGGCCGCCGCGAAGCAGCGGGCTGCCGGGGCTAGCAGGCATGGGCGAGGCCGAGGAATTCGGCGGCCGCCTGGGCGTTGGCGCGGGACGCGCCGTAGGTCGCGAGGTAGGACTGGTACATCCCGGCGGGCGGCTGCCAGTACGGCAGGCCCATCTCGACCAGCACCGTGTCCGGCCGCTCGGCGAGGACGAACGTCACCAGGTCCTGCGTCGACGGGGAGCGGTGCGCGTCCCTGACCACGAGGATGAGCGAGCGCCCGGCGGCAGCCCTGAGCGCGCTTGACACCGCCGTACCCGGATCCGGTACCGGGGTGATCCGGCGCAGGTCTTCCGCGGGTACCCACCCCGCCAGCCCCCAGCGGGCGTCCCCGGCGGCCATGTTCAGCACCCCTTCCACCTCGATGACGACCGGGTCGCGTAGTTCCGGCTGCTGGCCGGTAAGCCGCAGCGCACGCCGCGCCGCGCGCAGCCCGATGCCTTCCGTGTCACCATCCGCCCGCGCAGGCGGTGCCCCCGTCCGCGAGCCGGCGAGCCGGGCACGCAAAGCGGCCACCCGGTCGGCCGCTTCCTCCAGGCGCGTTCCGGGCAATTCTCCCGAGCGAACCGCGTCGCACAGCGCCGTGCGGACCGCCAGGTAGCCCTCCTCCGGCACGTCGCGGCCGAGGCAGAGCAGGTCGGTGCCCACCGCTACGGCAAGCACCGCCGCCCCGGGGGTGCCGAACGGGTCGCTCACCGCCCGCATCTCAAGCCCGTCCGTCACGATGACACCGGTGAACCCGAGGTCCCCGCGCAGCAGCGCGATGGCCTCCGCGGACAGCGAAGCGGGCAGCGAGCCCGTGAGCCCGGGCACCCGCAGGTGGCCGGGCATCACCGTCAGAACCCCGGCCGCGATCGCCACCCGGAAGGGCGGCAGGTCGCGTTCGATGACATCGGATAGCGAGCCGTCGACGACCGCGAGCTCGTCGTGCGAGTCAAGCACGGTCGAGCCATGGCCGGGAAAGTGCTTGGCGCACGCGGCGACCCCGGCGGACTGCAGCCCCCGCACCGCCGCCGCGCCATGCCGGGCAACCAGGGCCGGGTCGCTGCCGAACGACCGGGTGCCGATCACCGGATTGGATGGCACGGCGAGCACGTCCAGGCAGGGCGCCAGGTCCAGGTTGATGCCAAGCCCGGCCAGGTCGGCGCCGATCGCCGCGTGCACCTGCCCGGTCAGCGCCTCGTCGTCGACCGCGCCGAGCGCGGCGTTGCCCGGATACGGGCTGCCGGTCACGTACCAGACCCGGGTGACGTCCCCGCCCTCCTCGTCGGCCGCGACAAGCACGTCGTCCGCCGCCGAGCGCAGCGCCTGGGTCAGCGAGGCCAGTGCCTGCGGGCCGGCCGCCATGTTGGGAGCGAACAGCGTGACACCGGCCAGGCCGCCCTCAACCGCGTCAAGCAGCCAGCGCGGTGCGGTGGTGCCAGAGAACGGCGGTATGAGAACGGCATTGGCTAGCTTTTCCAGGGAGGAATCCGTCACCCCTTCACCGCCCCGGCGATCATCCCCGTGCGCAGGCGGCGCTGCACGATGAGGAAGAAGATCGTGACGGGAACAGTGAACAGTACGGACGAAGCCATGATGTCTCCCCAGTTGGCGGCACCTCTGCCGAAGAAGTAGGTCACGTAGATCGGCAGAGTGTACTTCTGCTGGTCGAGGCCGAGGAACGTGAGCGCGAACACGAACTCGTTCCAGGCGAAGATGAACGCGAACACGCTCGTGGCGACCAGGCCGGGCGCGACGAGCGGCAGCAGCACGCTCCAGAACACCCGGACCGGGCCCGCGCCGTCTATCGCGGCGGCTTCTTCCATGTCACGCGGCACGACGGCGACGAAGTTGCGCAGCATCCAGATCGTGACCGGCAGCGCGAACGCGATGTACAAGATGATCAGCCCGGTAAGGCTGTCCAGCAGGTTTAGCGAGCGGAAGTCCAGGTACAGCGCGATCACGAGGGCCTGCTGCGGCAGCATCTGCACGACAAGCAACATGATCAGGTACGTGGTCCGGAACCGGAACCTAAAGCGCGCCAGCCCGATCGCCGCGAGCAGCGCGACCAGCGACGAGACCACGACCGCGGTGAGCGTGACGAACAGGCTGTTGCGCAGGAACGTCCAGTACGGGATCCCGATCACGCTGCCGTCGATCACCTGGGCGTAGTTTGACCACGTTGGATGGTCCGGCAGCAGGTGCGGGGTCAGCGAGAAGATCTCCGTCGGCGGCTTGAACGACGTGGAGATCATGTACAGGATCGGGAGCAGCGTCACGAGCGCGACGATGACCGCCACGACGTTCAGCGCAATGCGGCGGGACCGGCGGGACAGCCGGCGGCTCATGTTCATTCGATGGCCCCCTGCCTGACGTTCGCCCGGACGTACCAGACGGTGATGATCAGCAGCACCAGCGTGAGGATCAGCGCCAGCGCCGACCCGACCCCGTACGACGGCGGCGTGGTGAATGCCTTGTCGTAGGCGTAGATGCCGAGGTTGTACTCGTTCCGGTTGCCGAGTTCGCCGGTCACCAGGTACGCCTGCGTGAAGACGCCGAAGTCCCAGATGACCGAAAGCAGCAGCAGGATCATGAAGATGGGCTTGAGGACCGGGAACGTCACCGACCAGAACGAGCGCCAGGGCGACGCGCCGTCCACCCGTGCCGCCTCGTGCAGTTCCCCGGGGATCATCTTCAGTCCCGCGAGCACCGACACCGCGATGAACGGGAACGCCTGCCAGACCACGAGCAGCGTGAGGACCGTGTACGCGGGCAGCGCCTGGTTCGTCGTCCAGTTGAACCCGGCCCAGTGCGCGCCCCCGCCGAGCCACGACGGGGTCCGCGTGAGCGCCCAGTCGACGATGCCGCCGTCCGGGTCGAACAGCCACACGAAAAGCACGGATGCCGACACCGCGGGCATCGCCCAGGCGAGCAACGCGGTCGTGGACACGAAGGTGGCCATCTTAGGGCCGAGCTTGTGCAGGAGCAGGCCGACCAGGGTGCCGACGATCAGCGTCAGCGGCACGACAGCGACGGCGAACAGCACGCTGATCCTCAGCGACGACCAGAACTCGGGGTCAGTGATGATCTGTGAATAGTTGCTGAAGCCCACCCACTGCACCGGCAGTGTGCCGAGCACCTGGGGGATGCCGTAGTTCTGGAAGGAATAGATGCCGATCTGGACGGTGGGCCACAGCAAGAGCAGGGCGATCAGCGCCGCCGACGGCAGGAGCAGGAGATAGGGAGCGGCCAGCCGCCGCGTCCTCCGCCCGGAGAGGAAGCGAACGGGCAGTGGGGAGCGCCACTGCCCGTTCGGGATAACGGTCGGAGAAGCGGTGACTGCGCCGGCCCTTTTCTGAGAGCCGAGCATGGGGAGACCGTCAGCTTTCCTGCCCGGTGTTCAGGACGTTGGCGAGCTCCGTGTTGGCCTTGGCGACGGTCGACGCGAAGTTCGCCCCGTCGTCAAGCGCCTTGAGCATCGTCGGGATGACCTTATCGGTCTCGTCCGCGATCGACCAGTTCTTCGCGTTGAGCGGCGAGATCTGGGTGCTCGCGGCGGCCTTGGCGAAACCGGACATGAGCTGGCTGCTGGAGTAGAGGCCGCCGGTGAGCTTGGACGTGTACGGCGGGAAGAAGCCCTGCAGGTTCGCGAAGCTGGTCGAGTTCGTCTCGCTGTCCATGACCTGGAGCAGGTCCCAGTCCGCCGTCTTGTACTTGCTCGACGCCCAGATTGCCAAGTCGGAGCCGCCCGCGAACGCCGGTGCCGGGCTGGGGCCGCTCTCGCTCGGAATCGGGAACGAGGCCCAGTCGGACTTGCCGACCGCGTTCGCCGGGAACGACGCCGATGCCCACGGGCCATCGATGTACATGTCGAGCCTGCCTAGCGCGAAGTCCTCGTTCGGGCCGCCGGACGTGGCGCCCGAGTTGCCGAGCTCGGTCTCGCCGACGTACTTGGCCGGGGACACGTGGTAGGTCGTGTAAAGGTCCACGTAGAACTTGATGCCCGCCTCGCTGGCCGCTGAGGTCAGGTCGCCCACCCACTTGCCGTTGGTCTCGGTCGCGACTTGGCCGCCGGCGCCCCAGATGAAGCTGACGAATGCGTCCGTGTCGTCCGTCGGCGCGCCGAGGCCGTAGGTACCAGGGAACTTCTTCTGCAGCTTCTGCGCATCGGACACCAGCTCGGCCCAGGTGGTCGGGGTGGAGGTGATGCCGGCCGTGGCGAACTGCGCCTTGTTGTACCAGATGCCGCGCACGCCACCGAACCACGGCACCGCGTAAATGCTGCCGTTTTCCGTGTCGTTCGCGAGCATGCCGGGCACGACGTCGGACTTGTTCGCCCAGCTGTCCACGTTGGTGGTGATGTTGGCGAGCGCGCCGAGTTCCGCCTCGGTCGGGGTCTCGGTGTTGCCGATCTCGGTGATGTCCGGTGCGTTCTTGCCGCTAGTAAGGGCGGTGTTGTAGTCGGTGCTCGCGTCGGTCCAGGGGACCCAGACGACGTTGACCTTCGTCTTGGCGTAAGCGGGATAATCCTTATGGAACTGAGCGACCGCGCCGTTCATCCAGGTGACCTCGGACGGCACGGACCCACCCATGCGCCAGACCGTAAGCTCACTGGGAACGGAGGTCGACGAGGTACCGCCGCTATTGGAGCTCGAACTCGAGCCCGACCCGCAGGCGGCGACAGCCAGCGCGGCTGCCGCGCAGGCTGCGGCTGCGGTTATCTTGTGTCGCACTGCTGGTGTCCTCCTTGCACGGCTTCGATAGGTTGTATCGCAGAAACTAATAGGAAACTTTCCTATAAGCTAGAGGGGTGACCCAGCCGTTGCCGGATTGAGACACGTGTAATGCCCGTGACATGTTGAAGGGGGAATACGAGGGATGCCGAGTCAGTCAGGAGCGAGCCGCGTAGAGGCGGCCCAGCCAGGAACGCCGAGCCTGCTGCGCAAGCTGAACGACCGCGCCGCGCTGGAACTGCTGCTCGACGGGCGGACGCTGACCCGCTCCCAGCTGTCCGAATTGACCGGTGTGTCCAAGGTCACGGTGGCACAGATGCTCGCCAGGCTGGAGGATCGCGGGCTGGTCGCCGCGGTTGGCGAGCAGGCCGGCGGGCGCGGGCCGAACGCGACGCTGTACTCGGTGGTGCCGGCGGCCGCCTACGTCGCCGCGCTCTACATGGAACACGGCCTAGTGGTCACGGCGGTCGCGGACGTGACGGGGCGGGTCATCGCGGAGGCACGCGAGGACACGAACGGCGCGGGCGATCCCGTTGAGCTGGTGCGCGCGGCGGTAGACCGGGCCTGCCGCCGCGCGAAGGTCTCGGTGCGCCGGCTGTCCGCGTTCGTGATCGGCAGCCCCGGCGTGGTCGACCCGCACACCGGCGATCCCCAGTGGGCATTCAACCTGCCCGAATGGCACGAGGGCGTGCTCGCCGGGCTGCGCGGAGCGCTCCGCCGGCCGGTGGTGATCGAGAACGACGTCAACCTCGCCGCGATAGCCGAGCACGCGGCCGGGGCCGCCGCCGGGGCCGACGATTTCGTCCTGCTCTGGATCGGCGTCGGGCTGGGCCTGGCGACCGTGCTCGGCGGCCGGCTGCACCGCGGCGCGTCCGGGGCGGCGGGCGAGATCGGCTGGCTCCCCATGCCAGGGGCGCCGGTCACCACGGACGTGCGGTATCCCGCCGGAGGCGGCCTGCAGTGGCTGGCCGGTGCCGAGGCGATCCGGGCGCTGGCGGCGGAATCCGGTTTCGACGGCCGGGGCGCGGCTGAGTCGGTGCGCGCGGCCGTCGACGCCGTCGACGGGGCCGAAGCCGGCCGCGCTAAGGAGTTTCTCGACGAGATCGCCCGCCGGGTGGGGCTCGGGACCGCGGCGGTCTGCACGGTCCTCGACCCGGGGCTCGTCGTGCTCGGCGGCGAGATCGGGCTGGCCGGCGGGGAGGCGCTCGCCGGCCGGGTCGCGGCCGAAGTCGGCCGGATATGCCCGATACGCCCGCGAGTGGTCCCCACGGCCGTCAGCAGCGAGCCGGTGCTGCGCGGCGCGCTGCTGACCGCGGTGAACCAGGCGCGCGCCGACCTGCTCGCCTCGGTCGCCGGCTAACGGGAGCCGCGGGCTAGCGGTTCGCCGGGCCAAGCCGGGCGAGCAGGTTCGTGTGCGGCCAGACCAGCACCGTGAAGCCGTCGACCTGGTAGGTCCGGCGGGGCTTGCCGAACGTCGCCACCACCGATCCCCGGTCGGTGAAGCCAGGGAAGGCGGCCGAGCCGGGAAAGAGCAGGACGAAGTCGGCCGTGGCGTGGGCCGGGTCGTACCATGCCGAATCGGACTCGCGCACCCCCGGGGTGAGCATGGCGGATACCACCCCGCGAGAGGCCAGCGGTCCGTGGCCGGTCTCAACCAGCCGGACGCGGACCCGGTCGCCGCTGGCCAGCACGACTACGTTGGACTCCCAGTAGCCGGATAGCCCGTCGGTCAGGTGGTGCCCCTCCAGCCACGCCGCGAGCCGCTCTGCCTGCGTCGGCGGCACCGGCTGGACGACGTCGTGCCACAGCCCGGCTAGGTACCCGGCGCCCACGAGGGCGAGCGCCCCGGTGATGCCCGCCGCCCCCGGCCACCTGGCCGCCGCGGCGATCCTCGGGGCCAGTTGCCGCCCCGCGAGCGCGGCGCTGAACGGCAGCACGACGTCGATCTCGCGCATCGTCGGAAGCCACGAGACGCTGGTGCTGGCCAGAAAGACGGCCAGGTTGATCGCGATTCCCGCCAGCAGCACCTGGGCGACGAGGTCGCGGTCGCGCGGGAAGCGCCACGCGGTCACCGCGATCCCCGCTACCGCGAGTAGCACGCCCACCAGGTGCAGCACCAGGAAGGCGCTCACCGGGAAGTCGAGGAAGTCCGCCCCGAACAGCATCAGCAGCCCGTGCGCGACGACCGGCACGTTGTGGTGCAGCAGGTGGCTCAGCGTGGCGACGTGGGTCTTCGGCGCCGGGGAACTGAACCCGCCGAAGGCCGCGACGAGGCGCAGCGCCAGGTGCGACGCGGCCACGGCCACGATGGCGCCCGCGGCGAGCATGAGCTCGTACCACTGCGACGCCAGCGGAGCCCGCAGCCGAGTCGTCGCGTGGATGACGCGGACGACGCACACCAGCGCGAGCGGGGCCGCGGCAACGTACAGGACCAGCGCGTCGGCCACCGCGGCCCAGCCGAGGATCAGCGAGACCAGGACCGGGACGCCCCACCGCGGGCGGGCGCGGTCCAGGATCAGCCAGGCGAGCATCACCGGCACCGACGTGCCGATGTGGTCCGGCGAGGAGAGCAGGACGAGGATGCCGGCCGACAGCTGCGGGGCCAGCATGATCCCGGCCGCGACGCACGCGGCTCCGGCGGCCGTCCGCCCGGTGCCGCGCCCGGCGGCCAGCAGCGCGGCGAACAGGATAGCCAGCGTGTAGGTGATCGCGGCGGCGATGTGGATGACGCCCTCGTTCAGCCCGTGCGCGAGTTCCACCAGCATGTACTGCGGCAGTTCGGTGGTGTAGAAGGACACGTCCGAGAGCATCCAGCCGCGCAGCAGCGGGTTGCCGTGCAGCATCTGCCACGCCTGCAGCGCGTTGCTTGCGCCGTCGGAGTCTGCCGGAAACGTCCAGGAGAGCCGTGTGTAGACGGCGGACCCCGCCACCAGGGCGAGCACGGAAACCGCCAGGGTCAGCAGCCGTCGCCGCAGGCCACGCGCCTTGGCGACCCGGGCTGGGTCGTCAAGCGGCTTCGGCAGCAGGTCGCTGTTCCAGGGCATCCGAGTAACGCACGGGGCGGTAGTGACCGGACTTTAGGTAACTCAAAGATAGCTAGTGACTACAGAAAGTGTCGACCGGGGTGCCTCGAGCAGCCGTGTGCCGATCAGCACCGAGGTCCACATGAGGCAGAGCGCTGACGTCATGGCCGCCCAGCTTGGCCGTCTAGCGGAAGCAGCTGCCCTGCCGGCCGTTGTCCTCGGCGTGATCCCGTTCACCGCTGAGGAGCGCCTAGCGTGGCCCCTGGAACAGTTCACAGTCTTCGATGACGACCGAGGGGGCCATGCACTTGCGCGATAGGAGCACGCCCAGGGTGTGGCCCTACCCCCGCCAACCTAATATGTCTGCCATTCAAGGCGTTTACGATGCTCTCCGCGGTGGTCACCGGCACCTTGAACCGGACTGGCAGCTCGCCGAGGCGCTCGAGGGGACGTCTGGCGTGTCGTCTTCCATGCTGCGGCCGTCCACCCATAGGCCGTTAGCGCCGAACGCATCGGCGGGCGGCTTCCTTCCCTGAAAACGTGACCGGGCGACAAGGATCGGCCACCGGAATAGTGGAGTCCGCTGAGGCTAGCCGATCCACGTGGTGCGCGGGTTGACCGGGCAATTTCGTCCGGCCGACAATCGGGCCAGGTGCCTTCAAGGACAGCGCAATGGAGCAGTGACAGTGGAGATCTCACTCGAGGACAAGGTGGCGCTCGTCACCGGCGTCGGACCCAACATCGGCAGCGGCATCGCGCTGGCCCTGGCCAGGTACGGCGCCAAGGTCGCCTGCAACGATGTCGACGAGGCGGCGATCAAGGCGTGCATCGCCCGGATCGAGCGGAACGGCGGTGCGGCGATCGCGGCGCCCGGCGACGTGACGGACGAGGCGGCGGTCCAGAGCTACATCGGCACGGTGCTCGAGCGGTGGGGCAGGATCGACATCCTGGTGAACAACGCCGCGCTGCTCGGTGGCAGGGGCGTGCTTGACGAGACCGCGGAGGCCTTCGAGCGGGCGGTGCGGGTCTCGGCGCTCGGGACCTTTCTCAACACCAAGCATGTCGGCCGGGCGATGGCCGAACGCGGCATCAAGGGCTCGATCGTTTGTATCTCCTCGTCCAACGGCTGGTCCGGGACCGCGGGCGTTATCGCGTACGCGTTCCACAAGGGCGGTGTCAACAACTTCGTCCGGGCCGCGGCCATGGACCTCGCGCCGTACGGCATCCGGGTCAACAGTTTCACCCCGACGGCCCCCAACCCGGACAACCCCGAGCTGCTCGCCGAACGTGCCAGGCAAGGATACGGTCCCGGCGGCATCTTGCAAGGCGGCCCGCGCGGCGGGCTTGGCGGGCCGACCGGCGACGAGCCGTGGCGTCGGCCAAGCCGGTGGACCGGGCAGCGGTCCCCGATGGTTCCGATGGGGACAACGGGCACCCCGACCGACATCGGTCACGCGGTCGCGTGGCTGTGCTCGGACTACGCCAGGCTGATCACCGGCACCGACCTAGTCGTCGACGGCGGCGCTAGGGCGAAGAACTTCGCCTACGCGCCGGCCGCGGCCGATGACCTGGCCGGTCCGCTGCCGCTGGTCGTGCTCGACGAGACGCCCGCCTGGGAAGGCTGAGGGCCGCCGCGGCGGCCAGCGCCAGTGCCCCGGCCGCGCCCGGCCGCCCGAAGCCGGAAGCGCCACCGGAGATTACACCGAACGCCAGCGCGGCCAGCCCGATCACCGCCGTGGCCTGGCCCGCCAGGTCGAGCGGCGCGTCTCGCCGCGATCGCGGTGGCGGCACCGGAACTCCACATCGCGACCGCCAGCGCGCACGCTGCCGACGCGGCCGCGAACACCGTCGTCTACATGGCTGAGCCAGGCACCCCAGACCATGATGCGATGGTCCTGCTTGACCGTGCCGACATCACCGCGTCCGTCCCGGTATCCAGGTTATTCGTCGTACCTGGTGGGCCTGGTGGTGTGGACGCGGCCGCTGGGCAGCGTCCAGCGCATGACGCCCGGCTCCGGCTGCTCGAGTCTCCAGCCGGGCGCGTGTTTCGCATGGTGATGACGGGAACACAGGGGCGAAAGATCACATTCGTCTGTTTTCCCGGCCGGGTACGGGATCGTGTGATCGAGTTCGCTGTAGATGGCCTGGGCATTGCAGCCCGGCGCGGGGCAGGTCGCGGTGCGGGCGCGGACCAGGTGCCGGAGTTTGCGGCCGGGCCGGTACCGGTCCTCCCGGTGGCGGTGATCGCACTCGCCTTTGGCGATCGGGGCAAAGCTGATCTTCAGCTGGCCCAGCAGTGCGGC
>Ga0335075_10014834_pt1 | contig 11682 bp, 7 predicted proteins | sample Lox_Sample_24_FD_206723 | JGI IMG/M metagenome (GOLD analysis project Ga0335075, IMG submission 206723) | Soil microbial communities from Loxahatchee National Wildlife Refuge, Florida, United States - Lox_Sample_2.4 | ecosystem: Environmental > Terrestrial > Soil > Wetlands | place: USA: Florida...
AAAGTCGCCGACATCGCCGCCTATCTCCACTTTCTGTGGGCTGCTACTCCCGTACAAGTTGTCGTGGCTGTTGTATTACTATACCAAGTCATGGGATACAGCTCCATTGTTGGCATTGGAATGATGATCCTTCTTCTTCCAGTCAATATGTACATTGCGAAGCAGTTCTCAAAGATCCAGAAGCAGATCCTGGCAGCAACCGACGCTCGAATTCACACTACAAACGAAGTACTCTCCAATATTCGCATTATCAAATTCTTTGCATGGGAGCAACGATTCATGGCCCTTGTGGATGATAAAAGAGCTTCAGAATTGCAATACCTGCGAAGGCGCTACATTGTATGGGCATTTGCGGCTACCGTCTGGTCAGGATCACCTGTCCTGATTACTTTCCTTTCATTCCTCTTCTACACCCAGATCGAACAGAAGGCATTAATACCATCCATCGCCTTTACAGCGCTCTCGCTTTTCCAAATTCTACGCATCCCACTCGACCAGTTGGCAGACATGGTAGCTCATGTTCAAGAGTCCAAAGTCTCTGTGGATCGTATAGAGGAATTTTTGAACGAGCCTGAAACAGACAAATACAAGCAACTCAGGAAGACCGAAGCCAGTGAAGACCGTGAGCCTACTGTTGGTTTTGACGATGCAACCTTCTCATGGGGCTCAACGAATGATTCTGAAAACGAAGCATTCCGACTGATAGATATGGACGTCAAGTTCAAACTGGATCAGCTCAACATAATATCCGGACCAACTGGCAGTGGCAAAACGTCAATGCTGATGGCCCTGCTAGGCGAGATGACTCTCGTGCAAGGCCAAGTCCATCTACCAGGAGGCCGCAGTCGTGAAGATCTAAAGTCAAACCCTGAGACTGGTCTCATTGAGAGTGTTGCATACTGTGCTCAACAGGCCTGGCTTGCCAATGCCACCATCAAAGAGAACATCCTTTTCGCCAGTCCGTTTAATGCTAAGCGCTATAAGGATGTCATCGTGGCCTGCTCTCTTCAACGGGATCTCGAGATCCTCGATAATGGCGACCAGACATTGGTTGGTGAGAAGGGTGTCACTCTTTCCGGAGGTCAAAAGCAGCGAGTATCGCTCGCTCGCGCTCTCTACAGCCGTGCAAGATACGTTCTACTGGACGATGTTCTTAGCGCCGTCGATTCCCACACCTCCAAGTGGATTTTCGACCAGGCACTCCTAGGACCACTCATGTATAATCGGACTTGTATTCTTGTGACGCACAACATTGCTCTTTGCTTACCGCATTCGGAGTATGCCATCATCCTCGAAAATGGAAGAATCGTTGCACAGGGTTCACCAGCTGAAGTCATTGACTCTGGCAAGCTCAGCGAGGATTTCTCGAAATCACGGCCACAATCACAGGCCCCCTCGAGAATTCCGTCCAGGGTTCCTTCCGATGTTGGTGGTGAAGAGGCACTAGGCGAATCTCATTTGAAGAAAGCCAACGGACATGCAAATGGCGACATTAGCAATGCAAATGGAACAGCAAGTGTGGGGGATGCGAAAGCGAACCAAGAATACACCGAAACGAAAGCCGAAGGCCGCGTGAAGTTTAGCATCATACTTCTTTACCTGAAGGCCATGGGCACGTGGTGGTACTGGTTGCTTGCTGCACTTATCTTCGCCGCTCAACAAATATCCTCTGTCGCGACTAATGTCTGGATCAGGCAGTGGGCAAATGCCTACGCTGAAAGGTCGTTTACAACCATGGACACCAGCAGCGGATCTCGCATAACACATATCAGTAGCTCCGGTGGACTTGGGACATGCTTGACTAGTGGCACATGCAACTGGGTTTTGCCACTATCATCTCGTCCAGCTAAGTCATGGTCAAATCCTACGATGAACGTTCTCTCGACCGACGACGTCAATTCAGGCTACTACCTTGGTGTCTATGCCGTGCTAGGTCTAGCATTCATGTTGATAACATTGCTTCGTGAAGGAATACTCTTCGGTGGATCGCTTACAGCCTCAAAACGTATCCACACTCAACTCATTGAGCGAGTCGCCAGAGCAAAATTTCGGTTCTTCGATTCAACACCTCTTGGTCAAATCATGAATCGCTTCTCCAAGGACATTGAGTCTATCGATCAAGAAATTGCCCCCGTTGCAGTTGGCGTCGTGCACTGTCTAGCTTCTATCATCACCATCGTCATCCTTATCTCTGTAATTACTCCGGGCTTCTTGATTGCTGGCATCTTCATCAGCGTCTTGTACTTCCTGATCGGAAAGTTCTATATCAACTCTTCACGCGATCTCAAGCGCCTCGAATCAGTGCAACGTAGTCCGCTCTATCAACAATTCGGCGAAACCCTGACTGGCATGACGACTATCCGTGCATATGGCGACGAGAGACGCTTCATCCGAGAAAACCTGTCGAAGATTAACACCCACAACCGGCCATTCATTTTCCTGTGGGCAGCAAACCGATGGTTGGCATTCCGTGTCGATGTTGTTGGTGCACTGGTGTCATTCTTCGCCGGCGTCTTCGTCGTTCTGAGTGTCGGCACCATCGATGCTGGAGCTGCAGGTCTCGCGATGACGTACGCTGTTACTTTCACTGAGAATGTGCTCTGGTTTGTACGCCTGTACTCTGCGAACGAGCAGAATATGAACTCGATCGAACGTATCAAGGAGTACTTGGATGTCGAGCAAGAAGCAGCTCCAATTGTTCCTGATAATAGACCTCCTGGCAACTGGCCGAGCCATGGCGCGGTAGAGTTTATCGGTTACAGTACCAGGTACAGAAAGGGCTTTGAACTTGTTTTGAAGAAAATTACGTTTAAGGTTGAATCCGGAGAAAAGGTTGGCGTTGTTGGCAGAACGGGCGCTGGAAAGAGTTCACTGGCTTTGTCACTGTTTAGAGCTCTAGAAGCTGAAGAGGGCAAGATTATCGTGGACGATGTCGATGTTGGATTGATTGGACTTCAAGATCTGCGCGAGAGCATTGTCATGGTCCCTCAAGGTATGTCGGTCGCCTGCTTCTAATGTGGTGCAAATGCTTACTTCTCTCAGATCCAACCCTCTTCACTGGCACGATTCGAAGCAATCTGGACCCATTCGGCCTATTCACTGATGAAGAGATCTTTACAGCTCTTCGCCGTGTCCATTTAATTGGCTCACCAAGTCAATCAACTACATCCTCTCGGCCTAGCACTCCTGCTACGGCCATTCGCGCGGACTCCCCTCAAGATGCTGAGGATCCGCCATCTATTCTTAATGACAACACTTCACCCACTGACACACTCCAAGAGAATAAGAACATCTTTCTCAATCTCAACAGCACAGTCTCTGAGAGCGGTTCAAATCTTTCCCAAGGCCAGCGACAACTTCTATGTCTCGCTCGTGCCCTTTTGAAGGACCCGAAGGTTCTTCTCATGGACGAAGCTACTGCCTCGATAGATTATGCAACAGACGCCAAGATTCAGGAGACCATCCGTGAAATCAAGAACACCACCATTACAATTGCCCACAGGTTGCAGACGATCATCGACTACGACAAGGTTTTGGTCTTGGACAAGGGTGAAGTTATAGAGTACGGCGGACCATGGGAGCTAATGCAGAAGGAGAATGGCATGTTCAAAGGCATGTGCGACATGACGGGCGAAGGCGACGCACTCAAAATCCTCGCGCGGAAAGCATGGGAATCGCGGAAGCTTGTAGATGACAACTAATCTCATTGTAGAGAGATTATCGACGGTTTGCCATTGTGAGCGTTCCGCTTGTACTACATAGACGTCCAATTCTGTTTCTGGTTCAAAGCATGAACACAAAATAGCAAACGCTGTTTTAATGGAGTACGGTATAAAACTCTAATATGCTACCCTCAGTAGCCACACATGAAGGCCAGCTTTTAGGCTTTGAATTTACCACCTTCTTAAAGTTCTTCATCATAGCCGTCCACTTTTTGATGTTCTCAGCCACAAGGTCTAGCTTCTCCTTTTCCTTCTTGTCCTTCCTCTCAGCAGCGTCTTACCTCCCACGGCTCTAATGCCGCGCCAATCCCGTTCGGCTTTCCAACTCCAATGTCACATGATCGACCACGACATCTGCTCAAGTCGGCTTAGGGTGGCTCCTCCACTGAGCCAAAGTGGCGCATTTGCTTCGCCGTTGACTCCCAATTCATTAAACTACCGCAATGTATCACCTTTCACAAACTACCCCTTCTCTCTAGCCAGCTTACCAGTATGAGATTGCTTCACACCACTACCCTCTCTGTAGAAGAGGTAACGAGACTTGCCAAACCTCAGTATGCAATCCTGTCACATACGTGGGATGAAACAGAGTTGTCGTTACAAGACTTGAATTCTGGAAGCTCTTGGAGCAAGTCAGGGTATCTTAAAGTCCAAAAGAGTTGTGAAAAAGCTAGGATTCGCAACACCTGGATATGGATTGATACCTGTTGTATCGACAAGAGCAGTTCTGCCGAGCTCAGCGAGGCCGTCAATTCGATGTATCGGTGGTACGAAGATTCGGACGTCTTCTATGTCTACCTAGCAGACTTCGAAGATGAAGAAGTCTCTGTCCAAAGCATGAAAAACTGCAAATGGTTCTCGAGGGGGTGGACGCTTCAAGAATTATTGGCTCCTTCAAACGTTATCTTCTATAACAGATATTGGGCGGAGATTGGAAGTAAAAGAACATTAGCCGGCATTATATCCGCAATTACCGGGATCCCCTTGGGAGTAATGCAAGGCTCATCGCCGCTCCGCTGTACTGTTGCTCAAAGATTTTCATGGGCTGCGACTCGGGAGACTACGCGAAGTGAAGACATTGCTTACTGCCTTCTGGGGATATTCGACGTTGAGATGGCTCCAATCTACGGCGAAGGCTCAACCAAAGCGTTCATTCGGCTTCAAGAGCAAATATTAAAACGGTGGAATGATCATTCAATCTTCGCCTGGACACCATCACATGAACCACGAAACACCGGTCTTTTAGCAACCTCACCGAGACCATTCTGCAAACACAAAGAGTGTTTTAGATGGGCACAAGATTTTATTGACCTCTCAGCCGAACCCTTTGACCCTTACGAACACATTTTGCCTTCGAGGCATTCATCGTATCTGAGGATTGATGGCGACGACATAGTCTCCATCGCACAAGGCCTGCAAGTGGATCATATAGGACCAACCCCGAATTTAGGACCACGAGGGCTACAGATCTCACTTCTTTTGTCCGAAAACGCTAACCTCAACTACACAGAGAATATGCGCCCTCCCGTCGAGCAAAGGGTAGAAATTTGCCTAGATCTTGATCTCATGGCTACGATTGGTCGACACCGGGCGCGCATTTTCCTTCCGTTGGCATTTGAGATATACTATGGGTTCCATTCCCAAAACCTGAGCCGAAGGGGTCTCTTTTACCGCGTTCCCCCTATCCTTGGTAGCGGTGCTGGGTATGGGGTCAAAAGTGAACAGGTTAGTTTCCGAAGGCAGACTTTCTGTGTCTCTCAAATAGACCCTGTTATCAGGTCCGAAGAGGGGGCGAATTTTACATTTAAAGCCCTGCCCGCCTCTGCTAAATTACTTGGGAGCTTCATTTGCGTGCCAACACAGAATCAAACGACAGTAGATATCACAAGTTCATTCCACTGCACAGGTGGTAGTTTTCGTTTCTCCATACGGGGGGAAACTGTTGCGATCCATTCCTTATTATGTTTGGTTTGCATGGTAGGAAGCCGGAACCCTGGTGCCTCATTGCTAAGTCTGCACTCACAAACACTACCCACGGGCAGTTGGAGGCCTCTGGCCTTCGCCTTTACGAACTTGTTGAGTCAAGGAGCACTACTTTCAAAGCATCTTCGTACCGTCCCTTGGGATGTGGGCACGTGGCTCGGTTGTTGGTAACACCAAGTTTATGTGCAGAGAATTCTCTTCATTTCGATATTACCCTTCTGGTATTCGAGGAGTTTGGAAATGAGGTGGACTTGGAACTCTCAGCTCAATCTGGCGACGATAATTCTGATACTAGCTATATCTAAATTACTTGGCCTCGAATAGACCTATGAGCATTTGTAAACGTTATACACTGCCATCGCCAAGGTCACTCGAGCGTGTCGTCTTTTTTGGGGCGCATAAACTGGAACTATAAGCGACAAATTAACAGTGGGCAGTTACAAGAAAGATGGTAGAGAACTGATACCAAGTCTAGTCAATTGGAGATCAAAATCGATTCCGTAAGATACTAGCAGGTGAAGTTGGCCAACGATAAAATTTTGGTCGTAGAGATTAAGTCGGTTTCGACCACTCTGTGATGTACTTGGTGGAAGTAACAATAGGCAGCCGCTGCTATTAATGGCTCTAGACAAGCCCTTGCTCCAGGCTACCTACTATCTGCTCGGCGTTGCTCACGTCCTGCTCAGGCTAAAACCGCGGCTGCTCGGTTCCAAAGACGGAAATGGAATCTAGCCTGACGACAAATGTACGTTAATATTAGGACGTAATTACCTTCAGTAACCTAACTTACCTGTAATGGCTTGCATGGAAGGAATGCCTTAGTCAGCTCACAGTGGACTTAGCTAACTAACGTAGATTATAGAGAGATGTGGGCCTATCATCAAAGGTATTTGGTGATTGGAGTTGTGGCAGAGCGATGCGTGGCAGCGCGAGCACATCTCTACGGGAACGTCACAGCGGAGCAAGCATACACGAAAACAACGAGACGCAGACACGTAGTGGAGTATGGCCAAAAAAGCGCCATCGCTATGCTAATTCCATAGACCCGGGTATCATTACATTGATTCCAAAAGGTAACCCATAGCCCGAACATTCCCTCCCGTTTCCCACCTCATTCCCACCCCATCATTCTAATCCCATCACAACCCAACCCACCCCACCAACTCCAGCAGCCGACGCGCCCCTGCCACCGCGCGGCCGCTCCAGCCGCTCCAGCCGGGCCTCGCGGCGGCGCGCCACAGGCTCGTACTCTGGCTCCGCCCGCGACTCCGCGGGCCGCTGCGCACCGCCGATGTGCACGCGGGCCAGGGCCTCCTGGGTCTCGCGCTCGAGGGCGGCGTCGGCGGCGGCCCAGCGGGCGTGGCGGGCGGGCGGGGTGACGGCCGCGGCGCGGCGCGCGCCGAAGCGGCTGGCGCGCGCGCGGTACGCCGGCGCCGTGGGCGACCCGTCCAGCTGCGGGAGGCCCGCGGACGCCGGCGAGCTGGGCGCGCCGCGTGGCGAGCTGAGCGCGCCGGGCGGCGACGCGACGCTGCTGGGCAGGCTGGCGCCGTGCGTGCCGGGGCTGCTGGGGCGGCGGCGCTTGGCTGGCGGACTGCTGGCTTCGAAGGGCGTGGGCGGAAGGCCGGCGGTGTCGGCGCTGCGCTTCTGGCGCGCGCGCTGTTGGGCGGGCAGGAGGCCCGCGGCTTTGAGCCGGAAGTAGGGGCTGCGGAAGGTCGAGGCCGATTTGTCGCCGTGGGGACGCGCACTCATGAGCTCCAGCAGTGTTGGAGAACTTCTGCTGTTCTGAGAACCCTCCGAAGTATCAAGTCTCTTGCGCTTGGTGCCCGCTCCGGACGTGGATGTTGTGATGGCTTCCGTCGTCGCCGTAGTCGACAGCACATTGCTCGGCAAAGATTTGTTCGTCCCAGCTGGAGTTTGAAGACTTTCATCTTGAATGTCATGTCGATAATGTTGAACCGCCGATGATGGCCGGCTTTCGTTGGAGCGCAGAATACGTTGCGCCTCGAGGTGAGCATCGATGTCTGCTTGAGCGCTCTCCTGATCTTGAGCTACCAACGCGTTTTGTTTCTTCGCGTTCTCCCGCTCAATGGACTTTTTCATACGTGCTCGCATCTCCTTCGCTTTCTCCCTGCGCCGCTGTTCACGTTCCAGGCGCTCTTGCTCGGCGATCCGCTGTGCTTCGCGCTCTCGCTCTCGCTTTTCTTTTTCGTAAGTGTCGATCATCTCTCCAAAGATATTCGTAGCCATGCGGACATGGAAGGTCGGGACTATGCCGAAAGTTGGTTGACGAGGATAGAAGGCCAAGTGGCGAGTAAGGAATCGAAGCACTTCTTGGGTTCGGATGCCTTTGTAATGTGCAAAGCTCTTCTCGCGTTCGGCTTCTGCGGCTCGCTTCTTCTTTCTCTGTTCTTCCTCAAATTGAGCAACGTACTGTTTCCTGACCAGATCTTCTCTAAATGCTCTTGCTGCCCTGGCCTCTTGCACAAGCTTCATGATACGAGCTCTGGCACCAGGATCGCCAGTCTGAGCGCCCAAGGACTGGAGCCTTGTGACCTCCTTCTCGGCTTCCACGAATGCCCGAACAAGTTCCGGATCCAAGATGTACTTCTTGACACGGTCCATGACGCTGGCAGCGAGGGTCGGCTCGACGTCTTGCAGAATTGGTGCAAGTTGGTCTAAGAATCTCTCCTCGATGGTTTGCGATTGCTCGACGGGACTCGTAGTCAGTGCTAAAGTGCCTGCAGTGATGGATTGAGAGGGTTGAGCGGACGTGGAAGTGGGAGCGAGAGCAGAAGGTATAAATGGTGCTGCCGACTTCTTATTGTCTATTGTTGGACCAGCTATTGTCGAGGGTGAGGACGGCGGAAAGGCGAAAGGTTGTGCAGACTGGCTCGCTATTGAAGACTTGTCTATTGTGGATTTGGGAGGTGTGGGCGTAAAGCTGAATGAAGTAGTCGGTCCTCGTGTTGCGCTCGAAGGCTGGCCTGTAAAATTGAAGACTGGCGATTTCGCAGCAGGTGTGGTCTGTGCGCCTGAGAGGATGTTGTTCGTCGATGTAGCAGGAGTGGCTGGTTGACCACTGGAAAATTGGAATGCCCTGTTCGACGATGCTGGTCTTGAAAACTTATTTGAGGGACCTGACGTCGATGTGGCTGAGAACGGATTACTCGTGGATGAAGGAGTTGACGAGAGGTTTGGTGTCGGAAAGGCTTGCGGACTTGAGGATGTCCTCGTGGAAGCAGACGCAAAAGCGGTGGCAAATGGATTAAGAGATGAAGGCGCAGCTGCTGTTGCTAGTGTTGCAGCAGAGTTCTCTTGCTTTGTCACTGAGTCGTCCTCATCGTCAGATTCGCCTGTTACGAATAGCGTATCTCTACCTCGCTTTTGTTTTACCTTTTCCAACTCCTGCTGGTTAGAACCTTGTGAGCTGAAATTGAAGTTGAAGGTCCGTTGTTGGGGTTCGGAACCGACAACTCCTACAGCATCGCTATGGTTGAGGAATGCGAAGGGAGTCGGTGGCTTCGTTGGCGTCAATGTTTGTGTGGGAGTCGAAAATTGAAATCCGGTGCTCGCAGACGAACCATTGACGGTAGTGGAAGGAGCAGTTCTCAGTGGAGAACCTGCACTAGCGGGCGTTGACTGCTTACCCTTGAGCTTATAGCCCTCCTCTACCATACCGGCTTCAAGTGCCGACTTCACAGACAATCCATAGATAATCGCCGTGGAAGTTCGACCGTATCTCTTGGGTTCCACGACCGACATGGACAATTGTGGTGTTTGGCGATCGACGATCGGAGATGGGAAACTTCTTCCTACGGAATTCACATCCAGTCGTAGTTGGTCATCTTCTTTTTGCACAACTTTAAAGCTGTAGTTCTCGACAAACGCGCGGACCTGGTCTTCAGTGTCAAACCCAAGGCCGTCTGCAAGTTCAGCCAGAGTCCAACCATCTGAGATGCGTCCTTCGCCTCCTATACGATATGATCGCCAAATAGCTCGTAGAGCATTGTGCCGGACGAAGTTGAAGTAGATCTCTGCAACGCACGCCATGAGGTATGATGTTTGTTTCGATTTGGCCAGTTTGAAGAACCCATTCCAATTTGCCTGCGCGATTGGATGACCGATTCGTTTTGCCAATGGACCTTGCGGTTGACGAATAGACTGAGCGGCATCGTACAGCTTCAGAGCAGTCTGCACTCGCGTGTCATGGAGAAGTTGGTCCGGCCACAGTTGCACGTTGTCTTCAACGTCCGGAGTAGGAGCAGTTATTTGGTAGATGATGCGATATGCGCGAAACTCTGCTTCGTTGGGAGAGTGGTAGTGATCGCGCACGTTGTGGTAATAGTTGATCAGAGATAGAAGAGTCTTATCGAGCTGCTCCAGATCCTGATAGTAATCGTATCGATCCATTTCTCCATCTCTAGGTCTGCCACCAATTTGGTGCAAGGTCAGGATGTGAAAACGAGCTATGTATTCCAAACACTCTATCGCAAGGCGAATATCCGAAATCTTGCTCAATTGTTGGATGGAGAAGTCGTTGCGAATCGCTCGAGTGCGATCCCAAATGAAGACGTAAGCGGATTTCAAGGTTTGATTTGGCTCGTTCAGAAGAGTATCGAAGAGATACTGGCATGTTTGCTAATTGAATCGTCAGTGGATTTTCGAGTAATGAATTAGAGGCGTAGACTCACCTGCAGCACTTGCGGAGGACGAAGGTCAGATGGTAACTGCTCATCGCTACCTGCAGCAGATCTTTTGAAAGCCTTGACCATGCGTGCTTCGTCCAGTCGATGCTGGCTACGATCGAGTCCTACTGTTGAGGGTACCTAAATTCGTTAGTTCTTTGGCCAACTGATCACATGGAAGGTACACTTACAAGCTCTGGCATAAAGTAATCTCTTTGCTGAATCCGCTTCAACCGCTCATATTCGGGACACATGTCTGGACATGTGCCGACCGGAGTGACGGCATCGGCAAGGGATCGAGGTCGGTCGGGATCGACGATGATACCTGCCGCCATCGCGGCTTTGCGTTCTTCGTCGCGGCGATTTTTTATCTGTAGAAACCGTTCAGCATCACTCGGCTCCAGCTGTTGATTCCATTTCTGCGATGGCCGTACCTGATTCCACCGTTGTTCTTGCGTCAAAGCGTTGTTGATGGAGGGTGGACGAATGGCACCAGAAGGAGCTCGCTGGAAGCCATTGGGACGTGGTGAGTTTCTCATGCCTCGCGCGCCTCGTGTGCCAGGGCCGGCAGACGGATTTGGCTGACCTAGCGCGGCGTTGAGGTTTCGCGCAGCGCCTCGCGCAGAGCCATTGCCAGATCCTCGATTCGACGGAGGTCTTGCTGAGCTTGAGCGCTTGCCGCGGCCGGATTGGCGTGCTGTTTCGTCATCGCTGTTGTTTGCGCTCCTCGAGCCGCCTCGTCCTCGACCGCGTGGTCTCATTCCTCCTTGGCCTCGCGCGGGCGACGACATGGTCGCCGGTCGTAGGACCTAAGAGTGGTTAGATGGATTTCACCGACGTGAGACGAGCCGTCAATAATACCGAGCATTCATGAAGCTGAACAGGGAGACGCAGGCGAAAGGTGAGAGCTGGGAAGGCTTTGAGGAGGGGTGGCTTTTCTTTGTTGTTTTGAAGATAAAAGATGTGTTGGTGGAGGTGTTGATGTTGGATGCGAGAGCAACTTCAACTTTTGGCGGCGAAAAGGTCTGTGCACGCGAACCCCAGCCACATTTCTGCCTAAGGCGGTCGCATGTTCAATGTTGCAATGCAAAGCGGCTGCAAACGGACGGATAAATATTACCTAGTAAAGTGACAACGTAATTCCGCTTCTCTGAACCTGTTGTGATCATTGGAATAGAAGTACATTCGGATTCAATTGTTTATGGACACCTAATCAACAACAGCTGCAGCGAAGTGGCATCAAGTTTGGTGTACAAGTAGTACCATTATGCTATCCGAAATGCTTCAGCACC
>Ga0335075_10014835_pt1 | contig 11681 bp, 11 predicted proteins | sample Lox_Sample_24_FD_206723 | JGI IMG/M metagenome (GOLD analysis project Ga0335075, IMG submission 206723) | Soil microbial communities from Loxahatchee National Wildlife Refuge, Florida, United States - Lox_Sample_2.4 | ecosystem: Environmental > Terrestrial > Soil > Wetlands | place: USA...
GCCAGCCACAGCGCGACCAGCGCCGCCGTCCACACGACCAGCCCCAGCGGCACAAGCCTGCCGCGCGCCGCCGCCCGGCCGACTGTGAGCGGGGTCCGGCGTGCTACCCCGCCGGACCCCGACAAACCCGCCGAGCGCTCGGCGGGATCGCACGAGCTTGAACAGTCGAGCGAGCCCGAAGTAGCTGTCGCGCCGGGTGAGCTGGCGCTCGCCATGCCGTCCGGCGTGGCCGTGGCGCTCGTGCTCTCGGTGGTTCTCGCGCCCACGCCAAGATAATGACGGTCATGCTCCCCGCCACGCACGCCAACCGGCTGCGCGCGCCAGTGCACGCACGCCGGCCGCGCCTGCCCGCGCGCGCGACGCTCGCGGCGGCTGCGCTGTGCGCGGCGCTGGCGGGCTGCGGCACCGGACATCCCAAGCCGCTCGCCGCCGGCTCGCTTGCGGAAGCGCAGACCTTCCCGTACTTCCCCATCTACTGGGTGGGACCGAGCTTCGACGGGCATGCGCTGGTGGCGGCGGATGGCCTGAAGGGCTATGACCCGACGATCGGCGACTCGGTGTACTACGGCGACTGCGTGCAGAGCAAGGGCATCTTCGGTGGCGGCAGCTGCCTGCTGCCGCTGCAGGTCACGACGGTGATCTACGCGCTACACCCGAACGCGGCGCTGGGCGCCCAGAAAAACATCCTCGTGCGTGGCGTGCCGGCGACCGTGTACGACGAAGGCCGCTCGATCGAGGTCTACAGCGGTCGCGTGGCGATCGACATCTTCTCCGACAACTATGAAACGGCGCTACGCGCCGCCAACGAGCTGCGCCCGCTGAACGCCCCCGGCTCGGCTTCCGCCAACCTGCCTGCGCCGGTGTACTGCCCTGGCTTGTACGGGCCGGAAAGCGCGCCGGTTGCGCAGGCGATGGACGACCTGCCGGGCCACGTGTGCCAGAGCTCGCTCGCCGAGGAACGCTACGCCAAAGAAGTCGAGGGGCCGCACGCGCCGGCGGCCCACCAATGAGTAACGGCCGCAGGGTCGCCTCAGCTGCGCGTGAGCCCCACCACCGGCTTGCCGATCTCGCGGCGCAGGCTGAGGAACGCGGCCGAGCCGATCAACGCGGGCACCCACAGCGAGATCGCGCGGTAGACGATCACCGCGGCCACCACCACCGCGGCGGGGCGCACGTGGAACAGCAGCAGCATGCCGACCAGCCCGCCTTCCACCGCCACGAAGCCGCCCGGCACGGGCACAGAGTTGGCGAGCATGCCCACCAGGTAGGCCATCGCCACGACCCAGAAGGCGGGGGCATGGTGAAAGGACGCAAGGCACGCGTACAGCACGAGGTTGTCGAACAGCCAATATCCGAGCGCACCCGACAGCCGCCAGTCGTGCGCGCGGATCAGCGCCAGGGCGTCGGCCACGCCGCCGCCGACGGCCGCGAGCGCCACCGCCACGCGCCCTCCCTGCAGGCGCCGAGCGCCGGCCGCCCGGCGCGCCCACGCGGCCAGCGCGAGCGTGCCGACGATTGCGCTCAGCGCCGCCGCCGCGGGCAGCGCCGTCAGCAGCGCGTCGCGTGAGCCGGCGAGCACGCCCAGCCACATGGCCGTGCCGATCAGCAGCGTGGCGCCGACGTTGACCGCGCTGGTGAGCACGAAGACCAGCACCGAGCGCTTGGCGATGCGCTCGACCGACACTCCCTTAGTGCGCAGCACCCACGCCCCCAGCGCGATGCCGGCGAGGCCGCTGACGGACACGACCGAGTTGACCGCCAGCTCCGACAGCGACAGCCGCGAGCTGAGGCTGCGTCCGAGCCTGGCGAACACGAGGTCGAACAGCAGCACGTAGCTCAGGCACGAGAACACCTCCAGCGCGATCCCCGCGAGCACCCACAGGATGTTCGCGTGGGTGATGCGGTCGGCGGCTTCGTCCAGGCCGGGGACCCCGAACAGCAGCGCGGCCAGGAGCGCGAAGAAGATCGCCAGGCTGATGAGGCTGTTGCGCAGGTGGCGCGACTGCGCCGCCAGCTCGTCCGCGCGGTCACGCCCCTCCTCGTCGCTGTCCTGCGGCGCCGTCTGCTGGCTGGCGATGGTGCTCCCTCCCACTCTTAGCAATCTCTTCGCTGCGCTTTACACATCTGCGCCCAACACCCGTCACGCTAGCCTGGTAGCTGCACTATCTCCGTGCGCCGGCTGCCGGGGAGGCCGCCGGGCGCAGCGGTGACACTGCGGACATGGCTGAGCAAGCACGCATACTGGTCGTTGACGACGAGCCCGCCGTCCAGAACGCGCTTTTCAGAGCGCTGACGCTCGAACACTACGACGTGGCCAAGGCGAGCGACGGCCAGGAGGCGCTGGAGCGCCTGGGGGTGGCGCCGTATGAGGCGATCATCCTCGACATCGCGATGCCCCATGTGGACGGGCTGGAGGTGTGCAGGCGCCTGCGCGAAGGGGGCGACTCGACGCCCGTGTTGATGCTCACGGCGCGCGGCGAGGTGGACGATCGCGTGGCGGGCCTGGACGCAGGCGCGGACGACTACCTGGTCAAGCCGTTCGCGCTGCGCGAGCTGCTCGCGCGCGTACGCGCGCTGCTGCGCCGCGCGGGCGAGGAGGGCGGCAACGAGCAGCTGCTCGCGTTCGAGGACCTGCGCCTCGATCTCGCCGCGCACGAGGCGTGGCGCGGCGAGCGCCGGCTGTCGCTCACGCGCACCGAGTTCCTGTTGCTCGAGCTGTTCATGCGCCACCCCCGCCAGGTGCTGACGCGCTCGACGATCTTCGAGAGCGTGTGGGGCTATGACTTCGGTTCGAGCTCCAACTCGCTGGGCGTGTACATGGGCTACCTGCGCCGCAAGACGCAGGTCGGCGACGAGTCGCGTCTGCTGCACACGGTGCGCGGCGTCGGCTACGTGCTGCGCACGGGGGCATGAGCTTCCGCCGCCGCATCGCGATCGTGTCGGCCGCCGCTGTGGCGATCGCCGTGGTGCTCGCGTCGATCCTCATCTACGTGCTCACCTCGAGCCAGCTGCACGGGCAGATCGACACGCAACTGCGCACGCGCGGCCTGGAGCGGACGCTGCTGCTGCACAGGCTCGACGCACACGGCCAGGGCGGCGTGGCGAACAGGCGCCGCGAACGGCTGCGCCGGGACGCCGAACGCGAGCTCGGCGAGTTGCCCGCGGCACCGCCATCGCACCACCACGGGATCGCTGGCACAAACGCCACGAGCGCGGGGATCTTCGGCGGGCTGACGCTCGAGCCCGGTCAGGTGCTGGGCTATCAGCAGGTGGTCAACGCGAGCGGCGCGATCGTGGAACGCTCGCGCGCCGCCGGCTCGGTGTCGCTGCCCGTCGAATCCAGGACGCGCGCGCTGGCCGCGAACGGCGGCACACCATTCCTCAGCACCGTGTACGTGGACGGCATCCACATGCGCGTGCTCGCCGAGCCGCTCGGCAAGGGACACGCGGTGCAGTTCGCCCAGCCGCTCACCGAAGTGGACAGCCTGCTCGGCCGCCTGCGGCTGATCCTCGCGCTGGTGCTCGTCGGCGGCATCGCGCTGGCCGCGCTGCTCGGGCGCCTGGTGGCGGGCGCTGCGGTGCTGCCGCTCAAGCGCCTGACGCGGGCCGCCGAGCATGTGGCCGTGACACAGGACCTGAGCGGGCGCATCGCGACCTCCACCTTCGGGGACGCTGCCGGCGCCGATGAGCTGGGGCGCCTGGCGGTGAGCTTCAACGCGATGCTCGACGCGCTCGAGCGCTCGATGAGCGCGGTCGACGCCTCCGTGCACGCCCAGCGCCAGCTGGTGGCCGATGCCTCGCACGAGCTGCGCACGCCGGTGACGAGCCTACGCACGAACATCGAGATCCTGCAGCAGCAGGGCCAGTACATGGACGCCGAGGAACACGACCGCCTGCTCGACGACGTGGTCGAGCAGATCGAGCAGCTGACGCTGCTGATGAACGACCTGATCGATCTCGCGCGCGGCGAGGAACCACGCTCGGACACCGAGGACGTGCGCCTGGACGTGCTGGTCGGCGAGGTGATCGACCGCGCCCGGCGACAGTCGCCGGCGACCCCGCTGCACGCCGAGCTCGAGCCGACCGTCCTCGCCGGCGTGCCCGCGCGACTGGAGCGCGCGGTCAGCAACCTGGTGGACAACGCCGTCAAGTACAGCCCGCCGGGCGCTCCCGTCGAGGTCGTGCTGCGCGGGGGCGAGCTGTCGGTGCGCGACCACGGCCAGGGCATCTCCGCGGAGGATTTGCCGCACGTGTTCGACCGCTTCTTCCGCGGCGCGGAGGCGCGCGGGCGACCGGGCTCGGGGCTGGGCTTGGCGATCGTGCGCCAGGTGGCGACCGAGCACTCGGGCACGGTCACCGCCGAAGCGCCCGCAGACGGCGGGACGCTGATGCGCCTGTGCCTGCCCGGCGCGGAGGTACTCCCAGACGGGGAGGCGGCCTCGTCGCTGGCGGGCGACGACGCCTACGAGCGCTCGCTCGCCTGAAGCGCCGGCGCGACGGTGAGCCTCGCGTGCTTCGTAGCCGGCGGCGTCTGCTTGCGCGCGCCGGCGCGGGCTTGCAGCGCCGCCTGGCGAAAGCGCGCGGGCGAGAGCCCGTAGCGGCGGCGAAAGGCGCGCGCGAAGTGCGGCCCCTGGCTGTAGCCGACGAGCCGCGCGACGTCCACCACGGGGATCGCGCGCTGTTCAATCAGCAGCTGCGCCCCCACCGCCAGCCGCCGCGCCTGCAGATCCTCGCGAAAGGTGGTCTGGGAGAACTGCTCGTAGGCGCGCTGCAGCTGTCGCGGCGAGCAGGCGAGCGCCTGCGCGACCTGCGCGAGCGTGAGATCGCGGCGGTAGTGGCGCACGACGACCACCCGCGCGAGCAGGAACAGCCGGCGTCGGGCGGCGAGCGTTTCCGGGCGCATGCCCTCGACTCCGACCGGGGCCGGCCATGCGGGACGGTCTTGCGCCCGCGCGCAGGCTGCCATGAGCGCGAGCGCGAGCGGTGCGCCAGCGCACGGCCGGCGGGCGCCATTGTCAGCCGGCGTAGCGGCGCGCGACGCGTTCGGCGGCGGAGGTGTAGGAGCCGCCGAAGAGCACCGCGTGCACGAGCAGCGGCAACAGCTGGTAGAGCTCGACGCGCTCGCGCCAACCGTCCGCCAGCGGCACGAGCTCGTCATAGGCGGCGAACAGCGCCGGCGGTGGCGATCCGAACAGCGCCAGCATCGCCAGGTCGATCTCGCGGTGCCCGCCGTAGGCGGACGGGTCGATCAGCCACGGGTGCCCGTGCCTATCGACCATCACGTTGCCCGACCACAGATCGCCGTGCAGCCGCGCGGGCGGCTCGGCGGGGCCGGCGAGCTCGCCGAGGCGCTCGCACACCGCCCGCACCGACGCGGCGCCGGCCGCGGACAGCGCCCCCCGCTCGCGCGCGACCCTGGCGAGCGGCAGCAGGCGCCGCTCGGCGTAGAAGCTCGGCCAGTCGGCGGCCGGCTCGTTTGGGAGCTGCAGCGAGCCGAAGCGCGCAGGAGCGCCACCAGCTGCAGGCGGCCCCACGGCGCCTTCGCCGGGCGGCGGCTGACCGCGCGCGAGGCCGAAGCACGGCGCGCCCGCCTGGTGGACGAGCGCGAGGCCGCGCCCGAGCTGCTCCGCGCCAGCGGCGCCCAGGGCGCCCGCGTCACCGGTGGGCACCCACTCGAGCGCCAGGTAGCGCTCGTTGACCTCCAGCACGCGTGGGGTGCGCAGCGCCCCACGGGTGCGTAGCGCGGCGGGCTCCCCCTCCGGGGACGCTGCGGCGAGCCAGCGCAGGCCCGCGGCCTCGGCCGCGTACTCGCCGGGGGCGGCGTCCGCGCGGGTCTTCACGAACGCCTCGCGCCCGTCGGCGAGCTGCACGCGGTAGGCCTCGTTGATGTCGCCGCCGCCCACGCGGCGCACGTTCGACGCGCCGGCGGGGAGCGTCACGCAGGCGAGCCGTTCGGCAGGCCCTCGCGCAGCTCTTGCAGGAGGCCCTGGCAGGCCGCGTTGACGAGCTCGAACACTTCGTCGAAGCTGCCGGGCGCGCTGTAGTAGGGGTCGGGCACGTCCAGCTCGCCGTCGCTGGCGGGGTCAAAGTCGCGCAGCAGCCGCACCTTCGCGCGCTCCTGCTCGCCCGGCGCGAGCGTACGCAAGGTGCTGAGGTTTTCCCTGTCCATTGCCAGCAGCAGGTCGAAGTCGGCGAAGTCCTCCGGGCGGACCTGACGCGCGCGGCCCTCGAGCGTGACGCCGCGTTCCTGTGCGGCCTGCGCGGCGCGCGCGTCGGGGGGGCTGCCCACATGCCACGCGCCGGTGCCCGCCGATTCGAGCTGGATCTCGTCGGCGAGGCCCGCTTCGTGGACGAGCGCGCGCATCACGCCCTCGGCGGTGGGCGAGCGGCAGATGTTGCCCAGGCACACGAACAGCAGCCGCACGGGCGGGGTGAGCTCCGCTGCGGCCATCTACTCCTCCCCCAGCTCGAGCACCGCCAGGAACGCCTCCTGGGGCACCTCCACGCGGCCGACCTGCTTCATCCGTTTCTTGCCTTCCTTCTGCTTCTCCAACAGCTTTTTCTTGCGCGTGATGTCGCCGCCGTAGCACTTGGCGATGACATCCTTGCGGAACGCCTTGACGGTCTCACGGGCGATCACGTGCGAGCCTATCGCCGCCTGGATCGGCACGTCGTACTGCTGGCGGGGAATCCGTTTGCGCAGCTTCTCCGTCAGCGTCCGCCCGACGTCGTAGGCCTTCTCGCGGTGGACGACCATCGACAGCGCGTCCACCGGGTCGCCGGCCAGCAGCACGTCGAGCTTCACCAGGTCCGAGGGCTTCATGCCGGAGAGCTCGTAGTCCAGCGAGGCGTAGCCGCGCGTGCGCGACTTCAGCTGGTCGAAGAAGTCGAGCACGATTTCCGCGAGCGGCAGGTCGTAGGTCATCTGCACGCGCTCGGGGGACAGGTAGTGCATGCCCGCGTGCTCGCCGCGGCGCTCCTGGCAGAGCTCCATGACCGCGCCGACGAACTCTTTGGGCGCGATCACCGAAGCGCGGATGAACGGCTCGCGGATCTCCGCGATCGTGCCGGGGTCGGGCATGTCGGAGGGGTTGTGCACGACCAGCTCCTCACCGTTGGTAAGCGTGACGTCGAACTCCACCGACGGCATCGTGGCGAGCAGCTCCAGGTCGTACTCGCGCTCCAGGCGCTCGCGCACGATGTCCATGTGCAGGAGGCCGAGAAAGCCGCAGCGAAAGCCGAAGCCGAGCGCGTCGGAGGTCTCGGGCTCCCAGGAGAGCGCGGCGTCGTTGAGCGTGAGCTTCTCCAGCGCGTCGCGCAGATCGGGGTAGTCGTCGGAGTCGATCGGGAACAGGCCGCAGAAGACCATCGGCTTGACCTCCCGGTAGCCCGGCAGCGGCTCGGTGGCCGTGGGTGGGTGGGGTCTCGATCCCGCGGAGGCAGCGCCGGCGCCGGGCGGGCGGGCTCTCGCGCGCGTGGTGAGCGTGTCTCCCACGCGCAGCTGCGTGACGTCCTTGAGCCCGGTGATCAGGTAGCCCACCTCGCCGGCGCCGAGCTGGTCGGTGGGCATCATCTGCGGGCTGAAGAAGCCGATGTCGTCGATGTCCGCCTCGGTGCCCGCGGCCATCGCGCGGATCGGCTCGCCCTTGCGAAACACGCCGTCGACTACGCGGATGTAGGCGATCACGCCGCGGTACTGGTCGAACTCGGAGTCGAAGATCAGCGCCCGCGCAGGACCGTCCGGCTGGCCGGCGGGCGGCGGCACGCGCTTGATCAGCTCCTCCAGCACCTCCGGCACGCCCTCGCCGGTCTTGCCGCTGATCTTCAGGATCGTCTCGGGCGCCTCGCCGATCAGCTCGCTGACTTCGCCGGCCACGCGCTCGGGTTCGGCGCCGGGCAGGTCGATCTTGTTCAGGCACGGGATCAGCTCGAGGCCGGACTCGACCGCGAGGTAGGTGTTGGCGACGGTCTGCGCCTCCACGCCCTGGGAGGCGTCCACCACCAGCAGCGCGCCCTCGCACGCGGCCAGCGAGCGCGAGACCTCGTAGGTGAAGTCCACGTGGCCGGGCGTGTCGATCAGGTGCAGCTGGTAGGTCTGCCCGTCGCGCGCGGTGTAGAAGACGCGCACGGCCTGCGCCTTGATCGTGATGCCGCGCTCGCGCTCGAGGTCCATCGAGTCGAGCAGCTGCGCGCGCATCTCGCGCGCTTCCACCGTGTGCGTGAGCTCGAGGATGCGATCGGCGAGCGTGGACTTGCCGTGGTCGATGTGGGCGATGATGCAGAAGTTGCGGATGTGCGACTGGTCCACGGCGTCTACAGCGTAGATGGCGCGTGCCGCGGCACAAGCCCCACCGGCGCGCGAGACCCGCTAGCGTTGTTCGTCCGGCGGATCGCCCACTCGACAAGGAGCATTCAGCCGCGGCAACGCGCCAGGCGCAAGCGTGGCGGCCTGTCCAGGTGTCGAGAGTGTCACGCCGCCCAGGCAAGACACAAGTCCTGGGACGTATGTAGTAAGCGGCGATCTATGTTCGGGCGCAAGCCGGGTGGGTCTCAGGCTCACCCGGCCTCTGCTCGCGCCGTGCCCGCCGGGGCGCGCCACGCCTGCGCGATGCCCGCGCGATGTCCGCTGGAAGCCGGCCTACGCCCGCCCGAGCCGCGCGCGGATCATGTTGCCCACCTGGTGGGCCTCGGGGATACGCATCAAAAGGACGGCGCGCACGTACACGACCAGGCCGGCGAGGCCGGCGGCGCCGACGCTGACGATCTCCGCCGGCAGCGAGGCGCCGAGCAGCTCGTCCAGGAGCTTCCACACGCTCCACGAGACGCCGGCCAACAGCGCGGAGGCGACGATGATGCGCGCGGTGACCATCAGCGTCTGGGCGCCCTCCAGGCGGCCGTTGAGGCCGGTGCGCAGGCGGTAGAACTGCAGCGCGGTCATCACGATGTTCGCGCTGATCGTGCCGATGATCAGCCCGGCGATCCCCAGCGGCTTGTACAGGGCGATGCTGACGATGATGTCGACGACGATGTTCATGGCGGCGAGGCTCGTGGGTATCCACGGGCGCTGGACGGCGAAGAAGGTCCGCGTGAGCAGCAGGTTCAGGCCGCCGAACGGCAGGCTGAAGGCGAACCAGAACAGCGCGATCGAGACGAGGTGCGTGGATTCGGTGTTGAAATGTCCACGTTCGAATACGAGCCGCACGATCGGCGTGGGCAGCACCACCATGAACGCCGCGGCGGGGATCAGCAGCAGGTTGATCTGGCGCATGCCGCTGCCGACGGCGCGTCGCATGGCAGCCGGTTCGCGGCCCGAGGCCATGCGGCTGAGGGTGGGGAAGAGCACGGTGGCGACCGCCACACTGAAGACTCCCTGCGGGAGCATGTAGATGCGGAACGCGTTGTTGATCGCGGCCGGCGCGTGTTCGGAGACGAGGCTGCCGAAGGCGGCGTTGATCAGCTGGTCGAGGTTGACGATCCCGAGGCCGAGCATCACGGGGAGCATCAGCGTGAACACCTGCCTGATGCGCGGATCGCGCCAGTCGATGTGCACGCGCAGGCGAAAGTCGATGCGGCCGAGGGCGGCGAACGCGAGCAGCACCTGCACGACGGTGGCCGCGAGGATGCCAATCGCAAAGGCGTAGATCTCGTCCTGGCCGTGGAAGTGGGGCGCGAGCACGACGAGCAGCACGATGATCACGATGTTCCACACGGCCGGCGAGAGCGCGGGGATCGTGAAATGGTCGTAGGACTGCAGCACCCCGACGAGCAGGCCGTTGAGGCCGAGCAGCAGGATCACGGGGAACAGCACCCGCGAGAGGCCGACGGTGAGCTCGTTGAGCTGGTGACTGAAGGTGGAGCCGATGAACAGTGGCATGACGATCCCGGCGGCGAGGATGAACACCGCCGTGATCGCGCCCAGGCCGATCAGCATGATCCAGAACAGCGTCGATGCCAGCCGCACGGCCTCCGTGCGGCGCCCCTTCTGTAGCAGGTCGGTGAACACGGGCACAAACGCCGCCGACAGCGCCGACTGGGCGAACAGCTGGGCGATGTAGTTGGGGACCTGGTAGGCGATCGCGAACGCGGACGCGAAGCCCGTCGTGCCGAAGTAGCCGGCGAACACCACTTCGCGCAGCAGCCCCACGACCCGCGAGACGCCGGTCAGGATCGAGAAGATCGCGGTGTTGCGGGCGACCCGGCCGCCCGCGCCGCCCTCCCCCGGCGGCGCGGGGACGACCGGCTCCTCGCCGAAGGCTTCTGCGCTGACGGACAAGGCCGCTATAGTACGGCGCGCCGCGGGCAGCGCTTGCGTGGGTCGTGGCGCCTTCGATCATGGCAAACATCCACTCCCAGAAGAAGCGAATCCTGCGTTCAGAGCGCGAGCGTCTGGAGAACCGCCGCTACACCTCGACGGTGAAGACGTACTTCCGTCGCCTGGAGTCGCTGGTGGGCGCCGGTGACCAGGCAGGCGCGGACGCGGCCCACCGCGAGCTGGTGAGCACGATCGACAAGGCCGTCAAGCGCGGCGCGCTGCACCGCAACACGGGCGCGCGCAAGAAGTCCCGCGCGGCGCGCACGCTCGCCGGCAAGTAGACGCAGAGATTCCTGGGCGGCGCGCACGCTCGTAGGCAAGTAGACGCCAGCCAGCCAGCCGGCCGACTCAATCGGAGACCGCAGGCTGGCGCGTGCCGTCTGGCTGGGCCAGCTGCGCGGGCAGCTCGACCGCGGGTAGCTCGACCGCGGGCAGCTCGACCGCGGACAGCTCGACCGCGGGCAGGCCGTCGATGCTGAGCGCGTTCTTCTCGCGCTGATAGGCGAGCAGCGCGCCGGGGCCGCTGACGCGCACCTGCTTGGCGGCGCTCGCGTCGAGGTGCGGGCGCAAGCCCTCGTAGCTCATCAGCGGCACGCCGTAGCCGCACGAGTCGGCCACGCGCGTGACGTGCACGAGCACCACCGCGCGCCGCGATTGCTCCACCTGCGGTTCGTCGAACTGGCACCGCTCGAGTAGCTGCGCGAAGCGGGGCTCGCCGGCGAGGACGATCTCGCCTTGCCCGTGCAGGCGCACGATCCGCGGCGGTCCCTGGAATGCGCACAGCATCACCACGATGCGCCCGTTCTCGCGGATGTGCGCGATCGTCTCCGCGCCGCTGCCCACGAGGTCGAGGTAGGCGACGGTGTGCGCGTCGAGCACGCGCAGCGTGCCGATCGGCCCCTTGGGCGAGACGTTCACGTGCCCGCCCGCGTCCAGCGGCGAGCTGGCCACGAAGAACAGCTGCTGGCTGGCGATCCACGTGGCGAGCGTGTCGTCGATGCCGTCGAAGACCTTAGCCACACTCCAAATCTTAGGACGCCGCGGCGATCTGCTCGATCGCGTGCAGCGCCAGCGTGTCCTCGTCGAGCCCCGCGAGCGCGTTGCGGCTGGCGCTCAGCGGGGGGCCTCCGCGACTGTCGAGCTCGAGCTGCGCGAGCGTCACCAGCGCGCGGCGCAGGCGCTCGCTGTCGCTGCGGGCGACGTCCGCGACGAAGCGCTCGGCCGCGCGCGCGGGCATGCGCAGGGTGCGCTTGACCTCCGCGACCGACTCGCCGGCCTGCAGGCGCTGCGCCACCGCGAGCGCGTCGCGCAGGCGGCTGGCCATCAGGTAGGTGAGCCCGGACAGGCGCTCGCCCTGCTGGCGCAGCCT
>Ga0335075_10014836_pt1 | contig 11681 bp, 6 predicted proteins | sample Lox_Sample_24_FD_206723 | JGI IMG/M metagenome (GOLD analysis project Ga0335075, IMG submission 206723) | Soil microbial communities from Loxahatchee National Wildlife Refuge, Florida, United States - Lox_Sample_2.4 | ecosystem: Environmental > Terrestrial > Soil > Wetlands | place: USA: Florida...
TGCGCTCGACCCACCCTACGGAATCGGAGCAATCGGCCACCAAGCGCACCGCCAAGCGGCCCTCGGTCAATGTGCCGGTCTTATCCGTGCAGGCGACGTCAACTCGACCCAGAGCTTCGACGGCCGGCAGCCGTCGCAGCAAGGCTCGGCGATGGGACAGGCGGCGGGCCACACCGACCTGTCCCGTGCCGGCCAAGAGCGGCAGACTTTCGGGCACCACCGCCAGGGCAATGCTGGCTCCCACGCTCACCTGGGTCAACAACGGCTTGCCCCAGAGAATTCCCGACACAATCACCGTCGCTCCACCGGCGGCGGCGATGGGCAGGGCCATTTGCAGCAGGCGAGCCAGGCGGGCGGCGAAGGGGCTCTCTTCCATGTCGTCGTGGCTCAAGGCGGCGGCGGTCGCTCCCATGCGCGTCTGCCGGCCGATGGCAACCACCACGGCCCGACCCGTGCCCACGACAACGCCGCTGCCCTCCAGAACAACGCGGACCTCCGGCGGGCCTTTCTCGGCATACTTGACCACCGGCACGGACTCGCCCGTCAGCGCTGCTTCGTCCAACTCCAGCGAATGGGCATCGAGCAGGCGAGCGTCGGCGGCAACCCGATCCCCCGGCGCCAACAGCAACACGTCTCCCGGCACCACTTCCGAGGCTGGAATGGTTTGGACATCGCCGTCGCGCAGCACACGCGCCGTGGAAGTGCCGAGACGCCGCAGTGCTTCCACCGCTTTGCCGGCTTGGCGATCCTGCCAAACGGCGACGGCGACGTTGATCGCCACCGTGGCGCCAATGATAACGATGTCGAGAGCCGCGCCGCCGGCGATCAAGGACAAAAGAGCGCCGCCCGTGAGAATGCCGTTGACCGGCGAGCGCATCTGATCGAGGATGGCCTTTATCGTGGCTTGGCGGTCTTCGACTCGCGGCGCCATGCCCCGCCGTTGCTTGGCTTGTTTCGCGCTCAACCCGTCTTCGCTGGTCTTGAGAGTGCGCAGCACGCTGGTGATGCTCCGCCTTCCCCAGCGCTCGGGGTGCGGATCGACCAGGCGAGAGACGGACGATTCGGAGCGCCGGCCTCCGCGCAGCCGCAGCCAACCATCGGCCAAGGCAGCGAGAGCGCTGATGTGGACGCCGTTGGAGGCCCGCTCCACTCCCGGCCTGCCCCGCATGCCCCAGATCGCACCAAACAGATTGGCCGCCATCGAAAACCCAACCGCGTCGCGCACCGCCCGCCGGCTGCATGCGCCGGCTTCGAGCACGGCGGCCACCGCATCGAGGTCCGGAGCGAGCAGATCGGCGCGAGCCGGGAACTGGCCCGCCGGCGAGGGCGCCAGGCCGATGCCCAAATCGCTATCGGCAAAGCCCGGCGCCGCCTGGGCGCTATCGGAGACAAAGGCGACAATCTCCCCCGCTTGCTGATGCTCGCCCAGAACAGCCACGGCGTCGGCGGAGCTCACCAGAGCCGCTCCGGCCCGGCGGGCGACTGCCTGAGCAGCGGCCGGCGCGCCCGCCGCCAGCATCTCCAGGCGGACGCCAAGACGGCGACAGGTCTGGACGAGGTTCGCCGCCGACGGGTGGAGACGCGGGCGCAGCGTGACGAAGCCGAGCGGCCGCCAATCCTCTTCGCGCGACAACAGCAGCAGATAGCCGCCCTCGTGCCGCCGCTCGACCGCTTCGCCGATTGCCGGCATGTCTTCCGGCGGGCCGAGCGTGTAGCGCACTTCCTGCACCGAAGCCGCCGCCCACAGGCCGTTGAAAATGCCGTTGCTCGCTCGGGGCGCTGACGCGACCCCGCTCGCCGGAGAGAAAACATTGCCCCACGGCGATCCCGCCGCCGCGGATACGCCGCCAGCTAGCTCCAACACATGGGAAACGTCCAGCGACTCATCCAGCGGCAGCACGGTGGTAATTTCCAGCCCGTCGCGGCTCGGACGCGGACGCAGCGCCACCAGTCCGAGGGGCCGGCCATCCTCCTCGCGCGCCAGCATCAGCAGATAGCCGCCCTCGGCTCGCCGCTCGACCGCTTCGCCGATGGCGGGCGGATCTTCCGGCGGGCCGAGGATGTAGCGCACTCCTTCCACCGAGGCCGTGATCCATAGACCGTTGAATGCGCCGGCGTCCGCTCGGGGCGCTGACGCAACCCCGCTCGCCGTGGGAAAAACATTCCCCCACGGAGATCCCGCCGCCGTGGACATGCTCGCGGCCAACGCCAACAACTGGGATTCGTCCAGGGACTCATCCAGCGACAGCACCGTTGTCGCTTCCAGTCCGTCGGTCAGCACGCGCGGCCCATCGAGCAAAAGGACATCGGGCAGACGGATGGCCCGATCCGGGCGCGTGCCGACGACCGTTACTCCCGCCCGCAGCACCCGAGCGGCGGAATCGAGGTTGGCGGCCTCCATGCCGATGATGGCCGTGCGCGGGTTGACCAACAGCAGGGCCTCGAAGGTGCGGCCCAGGGAGCGGGTGAGCAAGGCCGTCACCGCCGCGTAGCCGAGCGAGATCGGTCCCAGGATCTGAGCATAACGGCTGTAGAGAGTATGGTGCGGCGGGGCGGGACGGGGGCGCGGCAGAAACGGTTTGCCGCCCTGGAGCTGGAGGACGAACGGCCCGCCCGAAAGCTCGGCGCCCGCCGATACGCTGGCGCCCGGAGCGATTTGCCGGGGCAAGCCGTCGCGGCCGATGGCGGTCCCGGTGCCTTCGATGACTTGCCCCGGCAGAGGCAGCCGTTCCTCGGCTTCTAGACGGATGATCGCGCCCGGCTCGGCGGCTGCCGTTCCTTGCAGGCTGTCCTCGTAGCGCCGCCACGAAGAGCGCCGGGCCAGCACTTCCGTCAGCAGCAACAGACCCTCCACGCCGGTGACGGTCAGGCCCAACGGACTGCCGGCCAGGGCCAAGGTAAAGACGCCGGCCGAGCTGAAGACCAAGTCGGCGGCATGTATGCCCAACAGCTGGCGCAGCCCGTTGCGAATGGAAGAGAAGCTGCGCAGCAAACCGATGATCCCGGCCGCCGTGGCGGCGGTTTTGACTTGGCGGGACGACACCGTCCATCCCGCCAGCCGGCTGGCTACGATCAACCCCAGCCCCAGGGCCGCTCCTATCGTGCGGGTAGCGGCGTGCAACAGCGGACCCATATCCAGCGGGTGCGCAGGCCGATCCTCGCCCGGCAGGTCCGGCAGCTCCACATCGGCAACGCGGGCCAGCAGCTCGTGCAGGTCCACCTGGTCGGCGTCGTATTCGACCAGGATTCGGCCGGTCAACTGGCTGGCCCCCACACGCACGCCCAAGAGGTTGCGCAGACGCTCCAGGACTTTGCGTGCCACGCGAGGATCGCGGTCCAGCCCGCGGACGGCGATGCGCGCCCGATGCAGCGATCCCTTTTCTATCTCGTCGATTGCGGGCGGCAACGGCTTGTCTTCCGGCAAGCCGTCCGTGTCCTCATCGGCCCTGATCAGGGCCGCTTCGAGCGCGTTCTCATCCGTGGTCCGCGGATCGAAACCGATCAGGATGTTGCCGGTAAGGGAGTTGGCCTCGACCCGCCGCACACCGGGAAGGTCGCGGACGCGCTGTTCCAGGCGGCGCTGTCCGTTGCCCGGCCAGTTCGGCAGGTGAAAGCGGATTCGACCGGGAATCGAAGACAAAATACGCGGTTTGACGCTCATTTAACCAACCACAAAGTCACGGAGGGAACAAAGAAGAGCCACCACGAATCACACGAATCACACGAATAAAATACAAAAAAGACGCAAAATACAAAAATTGCCATTCTTGTGTTTTCTCCCTTTCTTTTTTATTCGTGTGATTCGTGTGATTCGTGGTGGCTCTTCTTCGTGTTCTCTTTGACTCCGCGGTTAGGTTTTTTGGTTCCGTTGGCGTTCGCGGATGGCTTGGGCCTCGGCCCAGATGTCTTCCGCTTCCTCGCGGGCGCGGGCCGCCCACTTGAGGAGATTGTGCCCAAAAGCGGACACGTAATGGCCGATCTGCTCCCCCAAGCGATCGACCATTTCTTCCGCACGCTGCTGCGCATCCTGCCCGCCTGCCGTCTTCGTCTGCTGCTCGGATGTCCCATTGGCGCCGGTCATTTCCGCGGCCTTCGGGTCCGAGCCGATCGTCGTGTTGTCGCGCATGGTTGTTCTCCTCGAACCTGCTTGGGCGAAACTATCCTGTCACTACTCGCGGCGGAGGCGCCTGTGCGGATTGCTGAGCGGCGTTTTCTTCGGTCCTGGCGGCCTGTTGGGCGCTGTGGGCGATCTCGCGGGCCGCTCCCGCGATCTTATCGCCGGCCGTCAACAAGCCCGCCAATCCGTAGACCAGTCCGCGACGCACCGCCTTCCGCACCGGCGGCGAAGCGACCGCCGCCGTTATCGCTACTGCAATTGCCACTTCCGGTTCCAGAAAGTCGTCTACAGCCATAACAGTCTCCTCTCGATAGGTGCATCCTCAGTTCGATTAGCGATGCTCCCACGAGCGACGCCAAGTCAAACTGGATTTGAACTGCAACTTCTGTACCGACAAATGAACACAGCTTGGGTTGCACAGCCGGACAATCAGATTAAGCTATAACAAAGGGCAACTTTCGTCAATCGTCTGCTGCGGATACTTGCGGATTATTTCTACTAATGAGGGAGGCTATTCCCATGCGGGAGGACCAGAAAAAATCTCGGTTTCAAGAATTGCGACAACGTCAACAGGAAAGCGGCCTTAGCGAAGCAGAGCAGGCCGAATTGACGCTGCTAATCAAGGAAGTCGAAGCCGCCGAGGCATCGTACTTGAGTCCCACAACCCAACGTCTGCGCCAGGAACGGGAAAGTCTCGAAGATCAGAATCGCTGCTTGGAAGCTCTGGTCAGCCGTAAAGAGGCTCTGGCACGACGGCTCCGTGATTTCTTGGCCGAAGCCCAATCTCTTATTCCTTGAGCGGCACCTGGGACGGATGACGCAGGTAAGCGACCAGCGCGCGCACCTCGTCGTCACTCAGCGGCTTGAGCAGATCGTCGGGCATCATCGACGTGGAGCTGGAGGTCCGTTCCTCGACTTCGTTGACGGAGACGGTCAGCGTCTCGTTAGCGGTGGCGACCGTAAGAGCGGAGGCCGTCTCGGCGCGGACGATGCCGGTGACGACTCGACCGCTTTTGAGTGTCAGCACCGTCGCCTTGTACTCGTTGGGGATCACGGCGCTGGGGTCGAGGATGTTTTCCAGCAGGTAATCGAGATTGGCTCGGTTGGAGCCGGTGATGTCCGGGCCGACCTTGCCGCCGCTGCCGTACAGAGTGTGGCACTGCTGGCACGTCTTGGCGAAGACGGCCCGGCCCAGCGCTAAATCCGGGGCCGATGCCGTCTTGAGAATCTTCTGCTTCCACGCGGCGATGAGCCGAACGCGATCGGCCGGCGTGGTGCGGACGATGCCCCACACTTTGGCGATGCGTTCGTCCAGCTCCCTATCGTGGAGGTTACGGAGCTGACGAACGATCTCGGCAGGCACGTCGGAAGCTGGCACTTTCTTGACGGCGACGGCGTCCATCAGCGCCTTGCCGTATGCGGCCCGCGACGCTAGCGTCCCCAGGGCGTCGCGCTTCTCTTCCGGAGTGAATGAGCCAAACGCCTGCAAAATCACTTGCGGCGTCTTCGAATCGTCGTGGAAAGCCAGGCCGCGCAGGGCGGCGCTCCGCAGTGCCTTGTCGCCGACGAGTCGCTGCAAAACCGGAGCGAGATTCTTGTCCCGCGCGTCCAAGAGCGCGGCGAGAGCGGCCTGCCGATCCCTGGGGCCGGCGCTCGTATCGTTCAAGACGCGGCGCAGCTCCGCGAAAGCCTTCGGGTCGTCGAAGATCACGGCCAGGGTTAGGGCTTGTCGCCGTACTTCGGCGTTCTTGCTGTGCGATAGCTTGGCGAAAACGGCGGACCACTCGCCCGGCATCGCTACGCGGCGCCGGCCCTTGAGCGCCTCGCGGATGCCGTGCAGGATCGCTCGCTGTCGTTCCGCTTCCTCCTCAGCAGCCAGCGTCTTCACCACCAACGACAACGTTTCCGCTGTGCCCGACGAAGCAACCCGCCGCACTGTGAACGGCAATAACAACGGCGATGCTTTCGCGCTCTGGGCCAGCCGCAGCGCCCGTTCCGGCGACTCGCCGGCCAGCGGCTCCAGAGCGTACCAATACATCAATGGCAGGTTGTGATCCCCCGCGTCCTCCGGATGCGTCAACAGCCCACGCAACACCTCCAAGCGTTTTTTAGGCGGCAATCGTTGTAAGCCGCTGGCAAGATAAAGACGCACCACCGGCGAACGATCCGCAGCCGCCATCTCGGCCATTTTCTTCACGAGCGATTCGGAAGCCTTGCCGCCCTCCAGCGCCAGTTGCACCGCCCAGCCACGAACGTGCGCCGCCTCATCGTCCAGCGCTTGGCGTATGCCCTCTTCCGTCAGTCCGCCGCAGGCGTGCAGCGCCCACAAGCCGCGCAGCCGCCGCGTCTCGTCCTTGTGCTCGAAAGCAATCTTGGCCAGCGCCGCGTATATTCCTGCATGAGAACGTATTCCGCTATGCTCTTGCAGCAGTCGTTGTGCATGCCGTGCGTACCAGGCGTTTTTGTGCAGCAACAACTCGACCAAATCCATGTCGCTCTTTTGGCTCAGGTCCACGCCTGTCACCGGCTTGGTGCCGCGATAACTGATCTTGTAGATGCGGCCGTTGCCGCGATCCCAAATGTTTGGGTCGCCGTGATGGCAAGCTTGTTTGTCGTACCAGTCGAGGAGATAGACGTTGCCGTCGGGTCCGTAACGCAGGTTGATGAAACGCGCCCAAGCGTCATTGGCCAGCAGAAAATCCGGCCCGTGCGAAGCGGCGAAGCCGGAGCCTTTGGGTTTGAGCACGTCCATGTTGAGCCGATGGCCGTGGATGTTGCCCATGAACATGCGGCCGCTGTACTCCTGGGGCCAAGCACCGCCCTGGTAGATCATCAAGCCGCAGTGGGCATGGCCGCCGCCGAGGCTGTCGGCAGTGGCCAGGGCCTTCCACGGGTCGGCTCCCTGCCAGTGCAGGTGATCGGCGATGGTTTGAATGTCGGCGTAGGTGTGCGGGTTAAAGTGCGATCCCGCTTGTCTCTGATAACGGCCGCCCTGGATCATGTGGAAAGCGTGCGGGATGACGCACGCCTCGATAAACGCTTGGCCGTGGGCATCGAAATCCAGTCCCCACGGATTGCTGGTGCCGTGGGCGAACACCTCGAAAACGTGCCGGGTTGGGTGGTAGCGCCAGACAGCGGCGTTGATCGGCACTCGGTCCTTATCGGCAGCGCCGGGCTTGCCGACGCGCGAGTGCGTGAAGACGCCGTGGCAGCCGTACAGCCAACCGTCCGGCCCCCAGCGGAAAGCGTTCAAGGTCTCGTGCGTGTCTTCGTAATGCCAACCGTCCAGCAAGATGCGCGGCTTACCGGCCGGCTTGTCCTCGCCCGGCTTGACCGGCACAAACATCAGATACGGCGCCGCCCCGATCCACACGCCGCCAAAGCCGACCTCCAGCCCGCTGACAAGGTTCAGCCCCTCCAGGAACACCGTGCGCTTGTCGAATTGGCCGTCGCCGTCGCTGTCCTCGAAGATGAGGATGCGGTCCCTTGCGTCCTTATCGGATCGCCGAACGGGATAGCTGTACGCTTCGGCCACCCACAGCCGGCCGCGATCGTCCAGGCAGAACGCGATCGGCTGCTGCACGTCCGGCTCAGCGGCGAACAGCTTAACGTCAAAGCCTTCCGGCACGGTCATGGCGGCGGCGGCCTTCTCCGGAGGCAGCCCGGTATTTTTGGCTGCGTCCGCCGCGGCAAGCATCGGCAGAAAAGTTACGGCAGCCACCAACCCGATGACATAACGCATGACACACTCCCGCTTCGTTTCGAGACGGCTGAGCAACAGTTTGCTGACTCGCGGCACGATACTTGCTACTCTATAAACCCGACATCAAGCGGCATTCTTCCTTCGGGGATTATCTCCGATTCGAAAGATTCCGCCTTACGACAAGGTCAGGACGAATGATGAGGTGATAATCATGTCAAGCCAATTGGGCCCCCTCGAACTGGAATGCGATGCCCCCCCTTATCCGATTGTGCGTGCTTGCCGCAAACTAGGGATGAGCGAACCGGAAGATGTCCGCTGGTGCCGTAAGGGCCATCGCTCTCGGCGTCATCAAGGCTGGATTCAATTCCTGACCCATCCCATCTGGGGACGCTTGCTCCACAGCAGCGAGACGGAAGAACTTGACTGCGTGTGCGGCAATCCGATGCCCCTGCTGGAGTGCTACTGCTTCACATTCCAGACCGGCGATCAGATCGATTATGAGATGGGCCAGTGCCCCCGCTGCCGCACGATTCACTGGGAAAAGGTTTAGCCTACAGGGTTAGCCGCGACCCGAAGGGGAGCGCGTTCGCGCTCCCCTTCGGGTCGCGGCTCAGCGCATGATCTCCTCGATCACTTGGCCGCTCGTTTCCGTCAACCTTTCTTCGCGGCCATCGTGCAGGAAGGTCAACTGTTTGTGATCGAGACCGAGCAGGGCGAGGATGGTGGCGTGGATGTCGTGGACGTGGACCGGCTTGTCCACGGCGTAGAGGCCGATTTCATCCGTGCCGCCGTAGGTGATTCCACCCTTGATGCCGCCGCCGGCCATCCACATGGTAAATCCGAACGGATTATGATCGCGGCCGTTGCCGCTTTCGCTCATCGGTGTGCGGCCAAACTCGCCTCCCCACACGACCAGAGTGGAATCGAGCATGCCGCGGCGTTTGAGGTCGGCGAGCAGGCCGGCAATGGGCCGATCGCTCTCCAAACATGCCTGGGCATGGTTCTTGTCCAGATCGCTATGGGCGTCCCATCGGCTGCCCGATCCCATATAGAGTTGCACAAAACGCACCCCGCGTTCGACCAAACGGCGGGCCAGCAGGCAATTGCGGCCGTTGCTCGCCGTCTCCGGGCGATCGAGTCCGTACAGTCGCCGCGTCTGGGCGGTTTCGCGCGACAGATCGACGGCATCGGGAGCGCTGGATTGCATGCGATAAGCCAATTCGTAAGCGGCGATGCGTGCCTCGATGGACTCCGCATCTCCACTCTGCGCAGCATAGTGCTTATTCAGCTCGTTGATGTAATCGACCTTGGCCCGCTGGCGGACGGCGGTGATGTCGGCGGGCGAATCGGCGTAGAGGATCGGCGTTTTGCCGGGTGCGAAGTGGGTGCCCTGGTAGGTGGCCGGCATGAATCCGGTTCCCCAATTGCGTTCGCCTCCCGGCGGTTCAACGTCGGAATCGGTCAACACAACAAAGCCCGGCAGATTGTCGCAGAGAGTGCCCAAGCCGTACAGCGCCCAGGCGCCCAGGGAAGGCCGGCCGGGGCGCAAGTTGCCGGTGTTCATTTGGCAAACGCTGGCCACGTGCGTCTGCCCATCGGCGCGACAGCTGCGCAGGACAGCGAGGTCGTCCACGCAGCGGGCGATCTCCGGATACCAGTCGCTAACCCACAAACCGGATCGTCCATGTTGCTTGAAGCGGCGCGTGGAAGCCAACAGGGGCGTATGGGCCGTGCTGCCCATCGCCGTCATCGGTCGCGGAAAGCTCGACGGCAGCGGTTTGCCGGCCAGCTTCTTCAACAGCGGCTTGGGATCGAAGAGATCGATGTGGCTGGGACCGCCATCCATGAAACAGAAGATGGCGTTGCGGGCGCGGGCCGGAAAGTGCGGCGCATGCGGCGCCAGCGGATTGCTTGCGGCACAGCGTTCGGACGAGCCGGCGGCGTCGCGGGCCAGCAGCGCGGCCAGGGCCAAACCGCCGAAGCCGGTTCCGGCGCGGAGCAGAAACTCCCGCCGCGATGCCGGCCGAGCGATGTGGTTCAATGGAAAAACGGGTGAGAGCGTCATGACACCTAGCGATCGGGGCGAATCACATGGGAGGAGGTTTCATTCCACATTGAGGAACTCCGCGGAGTTCAGCAAAGCATGACAAAAATCGACAACGGCAGCGGCAAAGGCGGCATCGTGGGCGGACGTGTTCGACGAGTCGATCAACCGCGTTTGATGCAACAGGAACTTCTGGGCGGCGGCGATTTCCTGAGCGTCCGGCTCGCGGCTGAAAACGCGCCGGTAAGCGGCACGAACCAGCGAGCCGCCGGGATTAACCCGGCGGCCATGATCCGTCACAAGAACACTGGCCAAGTGACGGGCCTGTGTCAGCGTGAACTCGCTGTTGAGCATGGCCAGCGCCTGCGGCGCCGTGATGGTGGCCGGACGAACCGGGCAACTGTTGATGCGATCCGGCTGATCGAAAGCGGCGAACAACGGATAAACGAAATTGCGCTTGGCCAGCACGTAGATCGAACGGCGGTTGCGATCGCGGGGGAGCTGGTCCGGATCCCAGGCGTATTTGCTTTCCATGACGGCGGCCGGCAGTTGCGGACAATTGCTGGGTCCGCCCATGCGCGGATTGAGCTGACCCGATGCTTGCAGCACGGCATCGCGGATCGCCTCGGCCTCGCGCCGCTTGACCCGCGCGTGCCACAGCAATTTATCGCCGGGATCGGCGGCGAGCGCCTTGTCCATCTTGGGGTTGCAGCTCGGCGACGACGCCTGCCGATACGTCGCCGAAGTCACGATCAGCCGATGGATCGCCTTGAGTTTCCAACCCTGGCGAACCAATTCGGTAGCCAGGTAGTCGAGCAATTCCGGATGAGTGGGATCTTCGCCCATGTCGCCGAAGTCGTTGGGCGTGGCCACGATGCCGGCGCCGAGATGGTGCTGCCAGAGACGATTGACGATGACGCGGCTGGTCAGCGGATGATCGGGCCGGCATAACCAGCGCGCGAGGTCGGTTCGCGTCGCAGCCGGCGAGCGGGGGGCGTAAGCCCCCTGATTCTTCGCATCAGGGAGCTTGCGCCCCCCGCTCGCCGGTTGTTGTATGCATTCCGGAAACTCTGGCTGCACGCGCTCGCGCGGCCGGAGATAGTTGCCGGTCCCCAGGCGATAGGTCGCCGGCTGTTCGCCGTCGATGTTGGCCACGCCCATCGCCACCGGCAGCGACTCCGGTTTGTCCGCCGCGATCTTCTTCTGCAACTCGTCGTACAGCGCACGCTGTTCCTTCGCTAGCCGGCGATAGGCCCGGCTCGTCCGCCGCTCAACCTGCTTGTTCGCCAGCGCCGCCAGCTGGCGCTGCAACGGCGTCCGCTTCGTTGTCGGCGTTCGCAGCGCCTTCTGGGTCTCTTCATCGAAGGTGGTTACCACTTCCTCGAAGATGGCCTTGCGCGGCTGGGCGAGCAAGGCATCGCACTGGCCGCGCCATGCTTTCGTGGCTTTTTCCCACTGAGCCAGCCGGCGCTTGTACGTCGCTAGCTCCTCCGCCGACGCCAACGGCAAATCGTCGCGCTGCATCAGCGGCGTGAAGAACGCTTGCAGACGGTAATAATCCTTCTGCGTCAGCGGATCGAACTTGTGATTGTGGCAGCGAGCGCAACCAAACGTCAGACCGAGGAACGTGGTGCCGAAGACATCGGTAACATCGTCGAGAATGTCCTGACGGATCATGCGATAGTTCGAGCCGTTGATCTCCTCCGGCGGCAGCCGATAGAAGCCGGTGGCAATGAGGGCGTCGGGATTGTTCGGCTCCAGCTCGTCGCCGGCGATCTGCTGCATCAGGAAGCGATCGTAGGGCAGGTCGTTGTCGA
>Ga0335075_10014837_pt1 | contig 11681 bp, 8 predicted proteins | sample Lox_Sample_24_FD_206723 | JGI IMG/M metagenome (GOLD analysis project Ga0335075, IMG submission 206723) | Soil microbial communities from Loxahatchee National Wildlife Refuge, Florida, United States - Lox_Sample_2.4 | ecosystem: Environmental > Terrestrial > Soil > Wetlands | place: USA: Florida...
GCCGGCGGCGACCCGCTCGTCCACCGCGAGGTGCTCGCGGAACCACTCGACGGTGGTGCGCAGGCCGTCCTCGAAGGAGGTGCCGGCCTCGAACCCGAACGCCCGCTCCGCCCTGGAGGTGTCGAGCACCCGCCGTGGCTGCCCGTCGGGCTTGGAGGTGTCCCAGCGGATTTCGCCGCCGAAGTCGGTGACGCGCGCGATCAGCTCCACCAGCTCGCGGATCGTGATCTCCTTGCCGACCCCGATGTTGACGGGCTCGGGGCTGTCGTAGCGCTCGGTGGCGGCGACGATCGCCTTGGCGCAGTCCTCCACGTACAGGAACTCGCGCGAGGCGCCGCCGCTGCCCCAGCAGGTGATGCTGGGCTCGCCCGCGAGCCGCGCCTCCTCGCACTTGCGGATCAGCGCCGGGATCACGTGGCTCGATTGGGGGTCGAAGTTGTCGCGCGGCCCGTACAGGTTGGTGGGCATCAGGAAGACCCCGGGGAAGCCGTACTGTTCGCGGTAGGCGCCGAGCATCACCAGCAGCGCCTTCTTGGCCACGCCGTAGGGGGCGTTGGTCTCCTCGGGGTAGCCGTCCCACAGGCTGTCCTCCGAGAACGGCACCGGCGTGAACTTGGGGTAGGAGCAGACGGTTCCCACCTGCACGAACTTCTTCACCCCGTGCAGGCGCGCCTGCTCCACCATGTGCAGGCCCATCGCCATGTTGGCGTAGAAGAAGCGCCCCGGGTTGTCGCGATTGGCGCCGATGCCGCCCACCTCGGCGGCGAGGTGCAGCACCACGTCCGGTCGCGCCGCCTCGAACAGGCGCGCGGCGGCGTGCTCCTCGGTGAGGTCGTAGTCGGCGCGGCGCGGCACGGTCACCTCCGCCACCCCCCGCTGCTCGAGCAGCCGGCACACCGGCGCCCCCAGGAAGCCCGCTCCTCCGGTAACGAGCACGCGACTGCCGGCGAGGTCCACGCGGCGGAGTATAGATCGACGCGCCTCGCGCTCCTGCGGCAGGTCGGCTACCTAGTATGTCGACCGGTGAGAAGCCACGAACAGATGCATCTGGCTCGCATCCTGGCCGAGTGCGCGGAGCGGATCGAAGACGGGCTCGGCGAGCTCGCAGGCGAGCAGTGGCTGCACGCAGCCCGCGAGAAGCACGCGGAGGCCACCAGGCGCGAGCAGGCGCAGGAGACGGACGGCGTCGGCGCCGAGGCGGACGCGGAGGACGCCGCGGACGAGGAGGAGCCGCAGGACGCGCTCTCGGCGATGTTCGCGGTCGCCAAGCGCACCATCGACGTCGAGCACGCGCTGCGCGAGGACGTGGACCGCCGCAAACGCCGCACCCCCTGGAAGGCGCTGCGCCAGTGGACCTCGCCGCGGCTGGGCATCCTCCGCCACCACCTGCCCGAGCAGCTGCGGGTGCCCACCGGCTACCTGCGCACGAGCCCTCCCCCGGACCCGCCCCGCATCTCCATCGTCACCCCCTCCTACCGCCAGGGCCAGTACATCGGGCGCACCATCTACAGCGTGGTCAACCAGGGATATCCGCAGCTCGAGTACTTCGTGCAGGACGGCGGCTCCGACGACCAGACGCGCGAGGTGCTCGAGCGCTTCGAGGAGGGGCTGAGCGGCTGGGTGAGCGAACCAGACGACGGCCAGGCGGACGCGATCAACCGCGGCTTCGCCCACACCAGCGGCGAGATCATGGCCTACCTCAACTCCGACGATCTGCTGCTGCCGGGGTCGCTGGCCTACGTGGCGAGCTACTTCAAGAAGCACCCCAAGGTCGACGCCGTGTACGGCCACCGCATCGTGATCGACGAGCACGACCGCCAGATCGGCGTGTGGGTGCTGCCGCGCCACAGCGACAAGATGCTGACGCTCGCCGACTACGTCCCCCAGGAGACGCTGTTCTGGCGGCGCGAGCTGTGGGAGCGGGCCGGCGGGCGCATCGACACCAGCTTCAAGTTCGCGGTGGACTGGGACCTGCTGCTGCGCTTCCGCGAGGCGGGCGCGCGGATCGTGCGCCTGCCGCGCTTCCTCGGCGCCTTCCGCGTGCACGACGAGCAGAAGACCGGCCAGCAGCAGCAGCTCTGCGACGAAGAGTCAGAACGCCTGCACCTGCGGGTGCTCGGGCGCACGATGGGCGACGAGGAGATCCACGCCCGCGTCAAGCCCTACCTGCGCCGCCACGTGGTGCACCACACCGCGCACCGCCTCAGGCAGCGCCTGCCTCAGTCGCGCAGCGACGTGCGCACCAGCACGCTCGAGGAAGCGCGCGAACGCGAAGCGGTCTCCTCGTTCGACCTGCGCTGAGCGCGCCGCCGGCCCGGCCGTACCGCGGCATGTCAGAGAGGCGACAGGCCAGCTCGCGAGCTGCAAGGTGCTTCCAGGACCTGGGATGCCCTGCCCGCGCCCGCAGGCTGCCAGGTGTTATCTGATTTGATAACATCTAGGCATGAGGCCGTCATTGGAGGTGGTGCTCGAGAAGGCTGCACAGCTGCAGGCGCTGGTGCCTGGCGCCGTGCTCGTCGGCGGCTCGGCTGTGGCGGTTTACGCAGGCCATCGGGAGTCGATCGACAACGATCACGCGGTCGCGGACCTGGCGGAGCGCTTCGACTCCATCCTCGAGCATCTGGAGGCGCTCGGCGAGTGGTCGACGAGCAGGGCGCAGCCGGGAAAGATCATCCTCGGTGAGCTCGGCGGCATCGAGACAGGTGTGCGTCAACTGCAGCGCAGCCGGCCGCTGGAGAGCGCGGAGATTGAGCTCCGAGGGGCGAAGCTCGTGGTGCCGACGGCGGCTGAGATCCTGCGCATCAAGGCCTGGCTCGCGCTCGCTCGCAATCAGACCCGCGATTACCTGGACATCGCGGCGCTCGCGGACGGCATCGGCCTCGACGAGGCCGCGGCCGTGCTGCGCGGCATCGACGACTACTACGCCGACCTCAACCAGCGGCCGGAGGCGGTGGCCACGCAGTTGGTCAGGCAGCTTGCCGACCCGCGCCCGCGCGATCCTGAGGTGACGGCCCAGCTCGCGAGTTACAAGGCGCTGCAGGAGCGCTGGCACGAGTGGTCGTCCGTCAAGGCGGTGCTTGCGGATGTGGCTGAGAGGATGGTGCAGTGAGGACGAGCTTTCGCAACGTCGACTTCGATCGCAGCGCGCCGCTGGACCGGTGGCCGGCTGAGGCGATCGAGACCGTGATCGACCGAGGCTCGCTGTCTGACTGGCGTGAGCTTGCCGATGCGATTCGGCGCAACCCGTGGGGTCCCGCGGCGCGTACCACCGAGGCGGTCGTCGGCTGGGGTGAGCACTATGGCGTCGATGTGCTGATGGCCAGCGTCATTCGCCATGCCCGCGAGGAGCTCACCAGACAGGGACGGGACGCGTACGCCCAGCAGATACGCGCGTGGCGCGCGCACACGGGCATGAGCTTGCGCGAGTTCGCTCGAGCGGCGGGCACCTCTGCCTCCCGGCTGTCGGCCTATGAGGGCGCGAAGGTGGCGCCCACCACCGACGTGCTCGGCCGCCTCGCCCACGTCGCAGCCTCGCACGCGCGCGCGGACGCCCGCCCGGATGCGACGGCGTGCCCTGCTACAGGTCCTCGGCGATCCGCGGCGACTCGCGGTTGAAGTACCAGAAGCCGACCAGGAAGATCACGGCGACCAGCGCCAGCGGCTCGAGCAGCGCAAGCCAGCTGCCCATGATCTGACCGGCGCTGAGCGTGGCGCGGTTGATCATCGCGTGGCGGAACTGCTGGAAGACCGCCACCAGCGGGTTGAGCGTGTAGATGTGGTAGAGGACGTGGTGGAAGGAGCCGTGGGCGAGTTCGTGGCGCACGGTTTCGGCCGGGATGATCACGGGCGAGGCGTACAGCAGGATCTGCAGCACCACTTCCCAGATCGGCTGGATGTCGCGGAAGCGCACGAACAGCGAGGACAGCAGCATCGCGAGGCCGGTGGACAGCGCGGTGACCATGAGGATGATCAGCGGCAGCTCGAGCCAGCTGAGCATCGGCTGCACGCCCGAGGCGACCGCGAAGATCATCACCACGACCACGTTGAGCGCGAGGTTGAACAGCGCCAGCAGCACCATCGAGATCGGGATCACCAGGCGCGGGAACTGGATCTTGCGCACGAGGCTCTCGCGGTCGACCACGCTGCGCACCGCGCCGCCGGTGGCTTCGTTGAAGAACGTGATCAGCACGATCGAGCCCAGCAGCTGCACGCCGTAGAGGTGCCCGGCCGCGCCCTTGGCGCGGTCCACGTGGAAGATTTCGACGAAGAACAGGTACAGCACGCCGAACAGCAGCAGCGGGCGCACCACCTGCCACAGGTAGCCGAGCGCGGAGCCGAAGAACTTCAGTTTGAATTCGCTGCGCGCGATGTTGTAGGAGAGCACCCAGAAGCGCGACCAGCTGTCGCCGAGCGCGCGCGGGCCCACGATCTCCTGGCCGAGCGGCTGCATCAGCTCGAGGCCCGGCTGCTCCTGCACTGCGGGTGCGCTCACAACCCCTCCGCGGCCTGGATCTCGCTCGGTGGCGCGAGCTCCCAGCGCATCACGCCGGTCTCCACCGGGATCTCCACCATGCCGCCGCTGGCGCTCAGGCCCGAGACCACGAACGAGAGCCCGCCGGCGTAGCGGTCGATCACGTCGAGGCCCTCGCCGCGATGGGTGATGGTGATGATCGGGAAGTAGCGGCCCGGGGCGAGCATGTTGTGGAAGGAGAAGGCGAACACCGCGCGCTCGCCGGGGCTGAAGCCGCCGCTTTGCTCGTGTTCTTCGGCGGTGGTGGCGACCACCACGGCCTGGCGCTGCTCGTTGAGCAGGGTCAGGCTCACCGCGGGGTTGATCACCTCGGTGTTGAAGGTGACGAGCGTCTTCACCGTGAGCGGCTCGGACTGCGGCGCCACCGCCAGGCGCCGGAAGGGATCGTCGCCGAGCCACACGTCGGTGACGCGCGCGGCGCCGTCGCCCATGCGGGCGCTGCCGACGTCCTCGTCCTCATAGCCCGCGGCGCGGCCGAAGGAGATCTCGAGGTAGCGGTCGGCGACGTCGCGGGGGTCGCCCGTGGTCACGATCGCGCCTCGCTCCAGCAGCATCGCGCGATGGCAGAAGCGCGTGACCGCGCTCATGTCGTGGGTGACGAACACGATCGTGCGGCCTTCCTCGCGCATCTTGTTGAACACGTCGAAGCACTTCTGCTGGAAGGCGGCGTCGCCCACGGCCAGCACCTCGTCGATCAGCAGGATCTCGGCGTCCACCTGGATCGCGACCGAGAAGGCCAGGCGCACGTGCATGCCCGAGGAGTAGTTCTTGAGCTTGAGGTCCTGGAACTCCTCCAGTTCGGCGAACTCGATCACGCGCTGGTAGCGGGCGCGGGCCTCGCGCGGGGAGAGCCCCAGCATGATGCCGTTCAGCGCGACGTTCTCGTAGGCGGCGAGATCGGGGTTGAAGCCAACGCCGAGCTCGATGAAGGTGGACATGCGCCCGTTGCACCAGATGCGCCCCTGGTCCACCCCGTAGATGCCGGCCAGGCACTTCAGCAGCGTGCTCTTGCCGCTGCCGTTGCGCCCCACGATGCCGAAGAATTCGCCCGGCGCGACGGCGAAGCTGATGTCCTTGAGCGCGTGCAGCAGCTCGAAGCGCGTACGACGCACCGGATGCAGCGCGCGCTCCTTCAGCGTGTGGCTGCGCTCCTCGGGGATCTTGAAGCGCTTGTGCACGCCTTCGGCGGCGAGCGCGGGACGCCCGGACTGGGGCTCTTGATCGACGGCCATCGTCACTGAGGGTATAGCGGCGGCGGGGCTCCGGCGGCGGGCGCCGTGCGCTCAGGGAGCGCCGCCGGATGCACGCCGAAGCGCCCGCGCGAGCGCGCGCATCGCGAGGAACGCGTGCGCCAGCGCGCCGAACAGCGGACGGCTGATCGCGGGACGCGCGCTCAGCGCCAGCAGCGCGCGCTGCAGCGCCTCCGGCAGCGCGCCGCGGGGGCCGATCAGGCCGAGCGCGAACCCCACCTCACGGTTGAGCTCGTCGTACATGCGAGCGGCGTGTTCGCGCTCGCGCGTGAGCTGCGCGGCCTCGCGCTCGTGCTCGACGCTGAGCCTGCGTTCGCGCTCGGCGAGGTCGCGGCTGAGCGTGGCGGCGTCGCGCACGGGGGCGATGGCGGCCTCGCGGTAGATCCCCACCATCGCCTGCGCGGCTGCCTGCCAGGTCAGCTCGCGCGCGGCGCCGGCGAGCGCGCGCACCTGCTCGGCGCGGGCGCCGGCGTCGGTGAGCAGGGCGTGGGCGGCGGCGGCGCTGGCGCGCTCGTCCCAGGGCACGATCGGCGCGGTACCCGCCGGCGCCACCTCGGCCAGCGAGGACTGCGCGGCGAACACGCACGGCACGCCGGCGAGCGCCGCCTCGAACGGCACCAGCCCGAAGCCCTCGTATGCGGACGGGTAGACGACCGCGCCGGCGTGCTCGAGCAGCCACGTCTTCTCCGCTTCGTCGACCGCACCCAGCGACAGCACCGCCTCCGCCAGCTGCGGTCGCGCGGCGAGCAGCGCGCGCTCCTGCTCGAGCGAGGAGCCCACCGGGATGTGGGTGCCGGCCAGCAGCAGCCGCCCGCTCCAGTCGTGGTGCTCGCGCAGCGCGGCCGCCAGTCGCAGCGCGAACACCCTGTTCTTGTGGCGGAAGTCGGTGCCCAGGCACAGCAGATACCCCTCCTCGCCGGGCTCGCCTCGCTGCGCGAGCGCGGCGGGGGGGCGCGGTGGCGCGGTGGCGCGGTGGTCGAGCCCCGGCGCCACCACGCGGATGCGCTCGTCCTCCGCCAGCGCGTCGGCGAGCAGCTCGCGCCGCGTGTGCTGCGAGAACACGATCACCCGCTCCGCCGCGCTGAGCCCGTGGCGGCTGGCCCGCCGGTAGTCGCGCCAGGCTTCGGGGTCGCTGAAGTAGCCGGGGTTGCGGTAGGCGATCAGGTCCAGCTGGCTGACCACGAAGCGCTCCCCCAGCGACAGCGCGAGCGCGACGTCGCCGGCCGAGAAGGTCTGCTGGGGGCGGTGGAAGACGGTGCTGCGGGGGGTCTGCGCGGTGAGCCGCTCGAACTCCAGGATCTCGGTGTGGGGAAGCTCGCGCAGCAGCCCCAGCGTGTGCGTGTCGATCCGCTCGCCCCTCACCAGCACCCGCAGCCGCAGCTCCCCGGTGTTGGCGAGCGCACGGATCAGCTCGAGCACGTGCACCTGCGTGCCGGTGACGGCCCCGTCCAGAGCGCTGGCGTCGAACGTGACCCACGGACGCCGCTGTGGCCCGCGCGCGGCCTCGAGCGCCCGCGCCAGCACGCCGGAGTCGCCCACCGGCGAGCCGTCGGCGAGCTGCGGATAGCGCTCGAGCAGCGCCGCCGGCGGCGCGAGCGCCCGCCCCCGCTGCTCGCGCTCGCCCGCGAGCCGCCGCACCACCACGTCGTCCGCCGCGAGGTTGCCGAGTCCCGACAGCACGCAGCGCTGGGAGAAGTCGAGCTCGAGCGCTGCGCACAGCTCGAGCTGCTCGTCGAGCGCGCCCACCAGCTCCACGGCCTCGCGGCGCACGTACACGCACGGTCCCACCGCCCGGGACAGGCGCGGGCGCAGCCCCAACGTGTGCTCGGGCAGCGCCGCCAGCCGCCGCTCCAGCTCCCGCTGGTCCTCCTCCTCGTCCTCCTCCGCCTCCCGCTCGAGCAGCGCGAGCTCGCCACCCAGGTCGGTGAGCGCGCTCACGGTGGCGGTGTTGGAGTCCTCGCGGGCCGCCTCCCGCAGGCGCTCGAGCCAGCCGGGCTCGACCCGGCACGGCTGCTCGAGCACCACCACGTCGGCCGGCCAGAGCTCCTCGATCGCACGGTTCACCGCCTCGGCGCTCGCCGCGACCTGCACGATCGCCGCCGCCCGCGGCGAGCAGGCGCGCACCGACTCCAGGCATTGGCGAAGCGCCTGTTGCTCCTCGCCGGCGGCGATCACCACGCACACCTCGCCGCGGCTGTGCGTGTGTCGCGTGGTGGGCAACTCGGTCACGTTCCTGGGGTTCCAGCCAGTGGAGCAGGCAGCCTAGAGCAGTTGCGGGGGCGCGCGCGGGGTTGGGCGATAATGGCCGCCAGCTCTGGCCAGATGATCTCCGACGATGAGAAAAACCAGGCGACCCGCCCCGCCGGCGCGATGCGTTCGCCCTCCGCGAGCCTGCGCCCGTTGGCGCGCAGGCTGCTGTGGCGGGCCGCCCCGGGCTACGCCGCGCGTCGCTCCGCGCGCCTGCAGGCGCTGGCGCGGGTGGGCGGCGTGGAGGCGGAGGTGGAGCATCTCGGCGAACGCCACGGGGAGCAGATCGAGCGTCTCGAGGACCTTGCCCGCGAGTTGATCCTGGCGGCCGAGTCGCTGCGGCGCGGGATGGGCGACGTGCACTCGCTGCTGGCCGGCACGCGAGCCGAGCTGGAGCGGCTGCGGGCGGAGCTCGACGCGCTGCCCTATCTCGCCGACAGCCCCTTCGAGACGATGAGCTCGCCGGTCGGCGAGGTGCTCGGCTACAGCTCCGCGGAGGCGCTGGCGCACGGGGAGTCCGGCTACGTGGACTTCGCGGAGCTGTTTCGCGGACCCGCGCAGCGCGTGGCCGAATCGCAGCGTCCCTACCTGGCGCTGGTGCGCGACCATCAGCCGGTGCTCGACCTCGGCTGCGGGCGCGGGGAGTTCCTGGCCCTGCTGGCCGAGGAGGGCATCGCCGCCGCCGGCGTGGACAGCGACGCCGGCATGGTCGAGCGCTGCCGCAAGCTCGGTCTGTCGGTGACGCTCGCGGACGCCAACGAGCACCTGGAGAGCCTCGCCGACGCCAGCCTCGGCACGGTCTTCTCGGCGCAGCTGGTCGAGCACCTGCCGCCCGCGGAGCTCGAGTGGATGCTCACGCTCGCCCGCGGCAAGCTGCGGCCGGGAGGGCTGCTGATCGCCGAGACCGTCAACCCCCACCGCGTGTCCTCGTTGAAGACCTTCTGGGTCGATCCCACCCATCAGCACCCGATCTTCCCCGAGACGGCGCTGGCGCTGGCGGCGATCGCGGGCTTCCAGTCCGCGTACGTGTTCGCCCCCGCCTTCGACGGCTTCGAGCGCGCGCGCTCGCTGGCGCCGGCCTACGCGGTGGTGGCCACCGCGCCGCAGCCCGCGGAGCGCGCCGGCTGATGCGCGTCGTCACGGTCGCAACGCCGTCCTGCTGGCCGCAGGCGATCGTGTTCGGGCGCTCGCTCGCGCGCCACCAGCCCGGCTGGCGCCTGGAGGTGATGCTGCTCGCCGGCGAGCAGGCGCACGCCGACGCCCGCGAGCAGGTGCGCGGGGAGGGCTGGGGGGAGGTGCGCTCGGCCGCGGCGGAGCTGGCGCTCGACGCGGAGGCGCTGCTGGCCTGCCACCCGGAGGCCGAGCTGGACGCGCTGCTGGTGGCGCCGGTGCTCCGCTGGAGCCTCGATCGCGCCGCCGAGCCGGCGCTGCACCTGCCGAGCTGGACGTGGGTGCTCGACGCTCTGGACCCCGTCGAGCGGGCGCTCTCGCGCCACGCCGTGCTGCTCGCGCCGCGCATGAGCGCGGACGTGCCCGACGACGGCCTGGAACCGTCGCGCAAGCAGATGCAGCTCGCCGGTCGCATCGACGAGACCGTGATGGCCGCCGGCGCCGGGCGCGACGCCGAGGGCTTCCTCGCCTGGTGGTCGCAGCGCGTGCAGGACATGCTCGGCTCGCTGGACGTGCGCCACAACGGCTGCCGCCCCGAGGACCGCCCATGGCTCGCGCGCTACCTCGAGCTGGCGCCGGCGCGCTTCGCCACCGGCGTGCTCGACGACCCCGGCTGCAACCTCAGCATGTGGAACCTGCACGATCGGCCCCTGCGGGAGGGGACGGACGGGCTGAGCGTGCGCGGGCGCTGGCCGGCGCGCTTCATGAGCCTGCTCGGGTTCGCGCCCGACCGCCCGCACCGCCTGAGCGCGATGGCCAGCAGGGTGCGCGCGAGCCACTCGCCGGAGCTGCGCGCCCTGTGCGAGCGCTACGCGGCGGAGCTGCTGGAGGCTGGTTGGCGCGACCGCGACGGGCGCGCGCAGGTGGGACGCATGCTGGCCGACGGGATCGTGTACGACGAGGCGATGAGGGGCATGTACGGGCTCGCTCTGGCGCTCGGGGAGGACTTCGGCGAGCTCTTCGCGGAGCCGGCCTCAGGGGGCGCGCGCGCCTTCCTGGAGTGGCTCGAACAGCCCGCCGCGCGCGGGGGCGCGCACGGCATCAACCGCTACGTGTTCCAGCGCGTCGCTCGCGAGCGCCCGGACGTGATGCACGCCTACCCCGACCTCGACGGCCCCAACGGCGAGAGCTACGTGCGGTGGTGCTGGGCGTTCGGACGCGAGGAGCTGGGGATCCCGGATCGCTTCATGCCGCCACGCGCGGGCGCCGGTCCAGGTGGCGCCGGCGCCGAGAGCGCCCCCGCCGGTGACGGCCCGCCGCCGGCCGCGCTCGCGCCGCCGGGTGCCGCTGCGCCCTCGGAGCAGGTGACGCCCGTGGCGGCGGCGCCGGCGGGCCCGGCGGTGCGGCTGACGGGGTACATGGGCCACACGCTGGGGCTGGGCGCAGCCGCCCGCGGCTATGCCCGGGCGCTCGCGGCGGCCGGGGTGCCGGTGCGGACGGTGAGCGTGCCGCTGCACCACCTGGAGCTGCCGGTGGAGCTGGAGGAGCGCTACGGACGGCACGAGTTCGAGGAGCTGGTGCACGACGCCGGCCACGCCTACGAGCTGATCGCCGTCAACGCGGACGAGCTGCCGTTCTTCGTGGAGCGCCTCGGCGACGGCTACTTCGACGGTCCCCGCATCGGCATCTGGGGGTGGGAGACCAACGCGATCCCGTCGCGCTGGCAGCGCGTGTTCCCGCTCGTGGACGAGGTGTGGGTGTACTCGAGGTTCATGGCGGATAACATCGGCGCGGTGGCGCCGGTGCCGGTGGTGCCGTTGCCGCCTCCGGTCCAGGCGCCGGCGCGGCCTTCGGCGCCGCTGCGATTGGGCGTGCCAGAGGGCTTCCTGTTCCTGTTCGTATTCGACTACCTGAGCACGATCCAACGCAAGAACCCAGTGGGGTTGATCGAAGCCTTCAAGCGCGCGTTCGCGCCCGGCGAGGGACCGCAGCTGCTGGTCAAGACGATCAACGCGCCGCTGCGCCCGCTCGCCGAGGAGGAGGTGCTGTGGGCGGCGCACGGGCGCGCCGACGTGCACGTGATCGACCGCTCGCTGACGGGCGCGGAGCTGGGCGGCGTGATGGAGGCATGCGACTGCTACGTGTCGCTGCACCGCTCCGAGGGGTTCGGCCTGACGCTCGCGGAGGCGATGGCGATCGGCAAGCCCGTGATCGGCACGGGCTACTCGGGCAACCTCGACTTCATGACCGAGCGCAACAGCTTCCTGGTGGACTACGAGCTGGGGCTGGTGGGCGCCGACTGCGAGATCTACCCGCCCGAGGGGCAATGGGCGCAGCCGAGCGTGGAGCACGGGGCTGAGCTGATGCGGCGCGTGTGGGAGCGCCCGGGCGAGGCGGCGGAGCGCGCGCGGAGGGCCACGGCGGACGTGGCCCGCGAGCTCTCGCCGCAGGCCACCGGGCACAGGATGCGCGAGCGCCTGGAGCACCTCGGCGAGCGTCGCTCCCGGCGCGCGCAACGACTGTCGGCGCGATCTCGATGATCG
>Ga0335075_10014838_pt1 | contig 11680 bp, 2 predicted proteins | sample Lox_Sample_24_FD_206723 | JGI IMG/M metagenome (GOLD analysis project Ga0335075, IMG submission 206723) | Soil microbial communities from Loxahatchee National Wildlife Refuge, Florida, United States - Lox_Sample_2.4 | ecosystem: Environmental > Terrestrial > Soil > Wetlands | place: USA: Florida...
TTGGTGAACAATGCGGCGCTGAACTACTACTTGCCGACCGAGACGTATCCCACCAACCGCTGGATCCGGTCCTTCGCGGTGAACGTGCACGGGCCGTTCATGCTGTCGAAGGAGGTGCTGAAGGACATGATCCCGCGGCGGTCCGGTGCGATCGTGAACATCAGTTCCGGCGCGGCGATCGGACCGGGGCGCGGCCCCTATGCGGACAAGACTGTCCGCGGCGGTGTGATGTACGGTGCCACCAAGGCGGCACTGGAACGCTTCACCCAAGGCCTGGCGCAGGAGGTGGCGCAGTACGACGGCATTACCGTGGCGGCCGTGTCGCCGTCGAAGGTGGTGCCGACGCCGGGGACGGTGCTGCACAAGCTGGTCTCCGGCCTGGACGATCCGCGAGGCGAGGCGCCGATCTTCATGGCGCGCGCGGCGCTGCTGCTGGCCAGCGAAGGCGCCGACAAGGTGAACGGGCGCGTGACCTACAGCCAGCAGATCTTGCAGGAGTTCGGCTGGATTGCGGAGGCGGCGGGACGGGGCGTCGATACGCCGGGATCCGGCTTTTCGCAGATGTGAGTTCTGGCCTGGCTGCCGTGGTGGCCTGGGTGTTGTCGAATTTTCCCGGGGAGTCATAGCGTTGTGCGGGTGGGTTGTTCGTAGGGACAGTCTCGCTGGCGGCTCAGTTCGCATTGTTTGAGACCGGTTTTTCTTGCCGCTTTTGGTGCCGGGGATGAGCCGGGCGCCCGAAATTGGGCGCGCGGAATTGGCCGCGCGGAATTGGCCGCGCGAAATTGGCCGCCCGAAATTGGCCGCCCGAAATTGGCAGCCCGAAATTGGCAGCCCTGGCAAGCGGGTGGATGCTTGTCGGCTGGTGGTGTGGGATGTCCTGAAACGAGGCATGGCGGGGGCACGAATCAGGGCGGCGGCGCCAGACGCTGCCTGGCCCCGTGGTTCGATTTTCCAATGTCGCGATGAAGGTTTCAGGGCGGTCCGGTCGCGGTGGCCGTGACGGCGCTTCCTGAACTTGCGGACATGGCCGGGCTTGCTCCGGCGCCTGCTGGCGTTGCAGCTGCCGCCCTGCGAAACAGGTTCGCCAGTGATTCGCCGATCAAAAATCCCAGTGCCCGCCGGGCTGATTCTGCTGTGACCTCGAGCCGGTCCAGATTTGGCGCCGTCTGCCGCAACTCTCGGCGGAACCGCTTTTCGCGCCGGCGCAGGTCCTGCACGAAGCGGTCGAAATTGCCGCCGAAGGCGCGGACCACGAAGGATATCCGCTGGACGAACATGCTCTCGCAGAGAATGGGCGAGACGCCGAGATCGCGGCAGATTTCCGCGATGCTGCTGCCGACGGAGCGGCGGCGCACCTCGGCATCGAGTTGCTGCATGGTGGGCAGGGTGTCGATGGTGAGCGGCTGGTGCGGATGTGTGCCGCGGGCCGGGCGTGACGCGGCCGTTGGTGGGGGCGTTGTGCCCGTTGGTCCTGTGGCGGCGGCCGGGTGGTGGTGGCCGCAGTGCGCGCGGGGGGGCGGGGAGCGCAGATCCTGGCCGGTTGCGGCGCGCGCCCGCAGCATGCGGTCCAGCGCGACCGCCCGCATGATGCCGCGGCGGATGTGAGCAGCTATAACCGAATGGGCGGTGGTGCCGAAGAAGCGGGCGAACATGGTGAAGCCGCGCAGAGCAATACGGCTTTCGAGCATGTCGAGGATGTGGTGGCCATATTCGGCGATGACGGCGATGACGTAGATGGCATGGGCGATGAACGTGGGCACGGCTTCGCCGGTGCGGTCCTGTGGGGGACCGGATGGGTCGTCGGTACGGTGCGCGGCGGTGCTTTCATCGGACATGGACTGTGTGCTGAACCTACTGGGTTACCGGGAGTAGTTGGTATATTTAACCGATAACTAACAGGTCGTCAAGAATTTTTTGCCGGCGGTGGGGGCGCGGTCGGTGGCGTGCGCCGGGCCGAGGGGCGTTGGGCGCCCGGGCGGGTCGAACGCGGAGAAAAGCCGGTTCGCCGCAGATTGCACAGATTACACAGATTACACAGAATCACGCCGGAATGGATAGTTTCAATACGATGTTTGCGTCAGCCGCACAGCAGGCCGCAAGTCCTGTATTCCTTGAACCGGGTCGCGTGTACAAAGAACCCGTTTGCAAGTTGCGAAATGGTATTGCTCAGCGACAACTGGTCGCTGCATCGAATAGCGAACTCGTAGCCGACGCCTTGCAGCATCTCCCTCACCATGGCCTGGCGATTGGCGCCTTCGATCAGGATGAGCGGGCGGTGGGCAGAAAACGTATCCAACGCGCCAGCCACGATCGCCGCCTCGGTTCCCTCGGCATCGATCTTCGCAGCGACGATCTTGCTTGTTGGAACGCAAAACGGTCCCCCCTCCCGCAAGGCTGCATCGAGCGTTCGCACCGGAGCGGTGAAAGCGTGGAAGGCCAGTGACAGAAATGGCTCTTCGCGCATGTGCATCGCATGATAAGAGCAGATGTTGCGCGCCAGGCTATCGATATCGGGTCTTGCATCCGCCGTCGTCAGGCTGGTGATCGCACGATTGTTCAGGACCGGCATGACGAAGGCCTGGGTGCCGGCGCCGCCCCCGAGCGCAAGCATGCGATAGTCGCATCGGCCGGGATTGAGGCGCACGACCTCGGCAAGGCAAGTCGCCAGCGCTTCGACCGGTTCAAACGACAGCACGCAGCTCCCGCAACCCTGCGCAAACATCGAAGCGACGGAATAGCCATAATTTGCTCCGATATCGAGAATGAGCGATTGCGGATCCTGGAAATGACCGAAGACGCGGTAATCTTCATCATGCACCGTTCGGTTGGCGAATATCTGTGCCAGCCACGCCGGATCGCCATCGAAGGCAATCCGCCGCGGATCGGCAACCAGCTCCTTGCTTCGCTCACCGGCCAGGAAATACCGGGCGAGCATGTGCCGTACGCGATCAAGCATGATGTCGCCGGGAACGGTCCGGGCAATGGCAGGTCGGAATCCCTGCCCGGTGATGGCGGTCGGCGTACGCACCGCAGCCATGGCAGCATCGAGTCGCTCATAATATCCCTGTTGCCGGATCATTGCCGCCGCCGCGGCGACGCGCGCCGTCGCAATTCGCCGGTCTGACGGCGAGGTCACCAGATTCAAGACCGCCGTGGCGAATTCGTTCGCTGCGTTCGCGTGGCCGATGCACTGCACGACCTCGTCGGGGAGCCCGCGAAGCGCCTGGCTCGTGGCGACGACGGGACGGCCGTGCAGGATCGCCTCAATGGCCTTGATTGCGATACCGCTACCGATCACGACCGGCAGCAGCACGGCATCGGCCCGGGTATAGAATGCGCGCAGATCCTCGACCGGCCCGTGGAATATGCAGGAGCTGAACCGGGCATCGATAAACTCTGCGGCGATGTTGCCGCAGATGTCGAGAATCGGCGGGCGAGCCGGCCGGTCCGGAGTTGCAGGATGCGAGAACGCCGCCTGGATCAGCGGCCAGACCGACTCCAGGAACCACTGCACCCCTCGTTTGTTAGGCAGGTTGTTGCTGGCAACCACCAGCAGCCTGGGCGGATCGGCGGGCATTGCCGGTTCGCAGGGTAGGATGGGGGGAAGAGCCACGATCAGGTCGAGCTTCTCGCGTGGAATGACTGTCTGGGCGAGAGCCAGTTCTTCCTGATTGACAAATGAAAGCCGGTGGGCCTGCGACAGAATCCTCAGTTCGTCGCGCAGCAGCGTGTGGAAAAGGTCGCCCCTGCCGGTAATGAAGTTGACGGCACCGCCCTGCACCCAGTTCACCGACTGGATGTCGTGGGTATCGAGAAAGAACCGCCGCCGGCCAATGAAACTGCGCGCATAGCGATGGGTAAAGAAATGATTCAGATAGATATGTGAAATTCGCGCTCGTCCGATCACTGACGCCAGGATTGCCGGCCTTGCGGCCAATGCGTACTGCAACAGCTTCTGGCGCACGATCGTGGTCGGCGGCAGGCCAATCGCGGCCTTCACCAGCTCGGCGCCGATGCGCAACAGCGAGGCGGACCGCCGGATGGAAAAATACAACGCCGCACCAATCTGCCTTTGCTCTTCCGTGATCCTGGCGTCGCGGTCGGCCGCACTCCACGTGCCGCCATAGGGCCAAATGGCAATATCGATAAGTAGCGCGCCGTTGTCATGAAAATAGCGCGCCAGGCTATTGAACGTCGTCGCGCTGCCGCAATTGGCCCAGTCCGGGCGGACAAACAAGACGACGTCGCGAGGTGGTGGCCGCGGTGCAATCCTGTCGGCGAGACAATCCGCCCAGCATACGGTCGGCCATGGCTCCCGGTTGGCCGAGGGGTATGTCGAGGCGTGGGTGAACCGCAAGGGGGAGGCCTCGGCAAATCGTAGACTGACAGGGTCGCGACCATGGCCGGGCTGGCGGGTGGTTTTCGTGGGACTGCCCGTGCCGGCGGCCAGTTCGCCATCGCACAATAACACGGCGCCCAGCCATTCGATGTCCGCCGCCTCGCCCGCGTCCGCCGTGCTGGCCGGCACGACGGCGAGCAAACGCGGCATCCGCACGGATGCGAAGATATGCGCCAGGCGGAACACCGTAATGGCGAATGCCAGGCTCCTGGAAAACGTTATGACGCTGTCATAGGTGCGGTTGGCGGCGAGCGATCGAAGCAGTGGCTCCAAAGGCGCTGCCACATTCGACAGCCAGCGGGCAGGCGATTCCGCCAGCCGGAGCCGGCGTGTGGCACGCAGCGCGGCGACGCGCGGCGACCAGCCCGGCGGTGTCCGGACGGGAACGACGCGTGGATGGTTGCGGCTGAATCGCGGGCCGCGGTAGTTCCCTTCGCAGAACAATTGAATCCGATCGAATTGGGTGCCGAGCTGATCGGCCGCACCGGTGACGATCGAGTGCACGCGGTACGGATCGGCGGCATAGGCCGCATCGAAGGCGAACAATATCTGTTTGCGGTTATCGCGGTCCGGCCAGTCGCGCAGCATGTGTCAGTTTGCCTCCCTTCGTTTGCCTGGCGAGCCGCACGTCATTGCGGGGCGCGAAGCAAGGGAGCGGGGAGTGCACGCATAGTCCGTGCCTTCACACGACCGGGGTTGCTTCGTCGCTTTGCTCCTCGCAATGACATGTGGCTCGCCATGACATGCGGCATGCACACCAGGTCCCGCGTCCCGCTCATATCGAGACGATATGGCCGCTCAGCGCGCTGGCACTTGAAACATCGAGGAACGTGATCTGCGTGTTGTCCGAAAGCGTGATCGTCGTGTTGCCGCCGGTGGAGACGGCCGCGGTCAAAGCCGTCGCGGCCTCGTTGCCGCCATACCCGGACAGATGCACGATATCATTTGCAGTGAATCCGGCGATTGCGTCGTGCGCGCCGCCGCCTGGCGCGGTCAGGTCCTGGTAGAACAGAAAACTGTCCGATCCCGAGCCGCCGGTGAAGGTGACGGCGCCGGCGCCGGCAACAAACGTGTCGTTTGTGCTCGATGCGCCGGCGTTCAACGTTTCATTGCCGCTGCTTGCGACGATCAGTGCGGCGCCGATACTTCCGCCGTAGACGATCGAGCCCGATGCCGCACCGAACAGCGTCGTACCGCCGGCACCACCGGTCACTGTGCTGCTGTCCGGGCCGCCGACGAACACCAGCGGTCCACTGCCGCCGGTTGCGGAGACGGCACCGCTGCCAGCCGCGACTGTGGCGCTGCCGCCGCCGGCGCTGAAATCCAGGCTGCCTGTCCCGCCCCAAACCCAAAGCCCCTGGCTGCTGCTGCCCGCCTGAACCGTTGCCGGGGAATTGGCGGGCTCGACGGTGTCGTTCGCGCCCGTTACCGAGACCACAAGCGGGCCCGCAGCGGGGCCGAAACTGCCGTAAATCAGATCGTTGCTGCCCGCCGCCACCACTGTCGCCGGATCGATGCCCGGATTGACCGTGTCGCCCGTCCCACCCAGGAACACGTACAGGCTGCCCGGCACGTCGCCGAATGTGCCGTAGACCAGATCGTTCTGGCCGGTTGCGTGCACCGTGACCGCGCTCATGCCGGGATTGACGGTGGCATTTGCGCCGCTGATCGAGACGTTGAGTCCGCCACCCGGCGCGCCGAAATCGCCGTAGACGAGGTCGCCGGTGCCCGAACCCGATATGGTCGTCGGATCCACCCCCGGATTGATCGTGTCGCCGGATCCGCCGGCAACCACCTGCAGCCCGCCGGTCAGGCTGCCGAACGTGCCGTAGATCATCTCGCTGTTGCCTGAGGCGTTGACCGCCGCGGCGCTGCCCCCGGGGTTCACCGTGTCATTCGAACCCGTCAGCGACACCGCCAGCATGCTTGCCGTGGAGCCATATCCGCCAAAGACCAGGTCGCCGTTGCCGGAAGCCTGCACCTTCGCGGTGCTGTAACCCGGATTGACGGTATCGCCCGAGCCGCCGACCGACAGGTTCAGCCCGCCGGCGATGCTGCCGAACCCGCCGTACAGCATCGCACCGCTGCCATTGACCGTAGAGGTCAGCGAGCCCGTGCCGGCCGAGATCGTATCGTCGCTGCCGGTCGCCACCACCGTGAGCGCGCCGGAGATCGATGAACTGCCGACGACGAACTGCCCTGCTCCGGCGGCGGAGACAGACGCAGTGCCTGCCGCCATGACCGTATCGAGCGTGCCGGTCGCATCGATATTGTCGGTGCCGGTGCCGGCCTGCACGACATCGGACGCGCCGCTGACCGAGATCTGGTTCCGGCCCGTGCCGCCCGAGATCGTGTCGTTTCCCTGGGTGGCGCTGAGCGTATCGTTGCCGCTGTTGCCGATCAGCGCCGCATTGCCCACCGCGTTGTCCGACAACGATGCCGCGACCGTACCGCCGAGATAGAGGGCCTGATAGTCGCTCGGCACCGCGTAGGAGCCGCCTGTGGTCGGCGCTGTGACAATTGCCTCGTTGCTGGCGCCCGGCGTTGTGGAGGCCGGCGCAAAATTCGTCCCGTCGGGGCTCACCGAGATCGTGTTGGATGTGCCGGTTCCGCTGAACCCCGGCACCTCCTGCGTCACGGTGGTGACGGTCACTGTGTTGTTGATGGCCTCGCCGCCACTGTCCGTCACCTGGACGCTGAAATCGGTGGTCGAGACGTAACTGCCGCTCGGCGGCGGCCCGGGCAGGAACAGCAGGTCCTCGAGGGCAGTGCTCAGCGCTGCGATCGTGCCGACCAGCGAATAGACGCCGGTCGCGGCATCGAACGTGCCGCCGGACAGCACACTGAGCGTGCCGCCATTCGACGGCGATAGCGCCACGGTCAACGTGCCGATATGGCCGCCGGCATCCGGGTCGGTGATGGCCAGCCCGGCAAACGGCGCCGATGAGCCCTGGTTCGGCACGCCGGTGTTGACCGGGATGGTGGTGATCTCCGGCGGGTCGTTTGCCGCCGTGGCGATGACGCTGGTGGTGCTGTTGCTGGCGGTCGCGCCCGCCGAATTGGTGGCCGTGAGGGTAAAGGTGGAGGCCACCGTCCCGCCGGGCACCACCTCATGCGCCGTTGGAGTGAATACCAGCGCCTGCAGCGCCTGCGTGACCGCCAGCGTGGTGCCGGTAACCACGTAGGTGCCATTGTTGACGCTGCCACCAACGCTGTCCGACAGCGTGCCGTTGGCCGGGTTGGACAGCGTGACGACGATCGTCTCGATCTGGTTGATGCTGCTGTCGTTGACCGTCACGCCGGAGAACGGCCGGATCGGCGCCTCGTCAGTCGTCCCTTGATTGGCGACCGTGCCGCTGATCACCGGCGGCGGTGCGATGTCGACCGTGCTGGTTACCGGCATGCTGGTTTGCTGCGGATCGCTGGTGTTCAGCGTCCAGGTCAGCGTGCGCGTGGGATCGGCACCGCTGTTATCGGCATTGGTACCGGTGTTGTCGAAGATCACTGACGCCAGCGCCTGCTGCCAGTCGGCCAGGCTGGCGCCGCCCGACTCGCCGAACGTCAGGGTGCCGTTGTTGTAGCTCGCCGCGATGGTCACGCCGCCGGCGAACGTCTCGCTATTGGTGCCATGGTTGAATGCCAGCACGTCGCCGGTCAGGGACCCGGCGCTGATGACCACCGTACCTGTCAGGATCGGGTTGGTGTCGGCATCGGCAACGCCGAGCGTCGGCTGCACCAGGATCGCCCCTGCGCCGATGCCGAAAGCAACCGTGTTGCCGGTGGTCACTACCGGGCGCACGTGATCCACCACGGTGGTCGTGCCGATGTTGGACAGGATGTTCCCGCCGCGACCATCGTTCACCTGCCAAACGATCGTTCGATCACGATCCGCGCCATCGCTGGTCGGATCGGCCGCACTGCTGGCGTAGACGACGCTGCGCAGCACCTGCTGGTAGTCGGCCAGCGTATCGGTACCCGACAGGGTCAGCGTGCCGTCGTTATAGCTGGCGGTGATTTCGGTATCGGCGGTGTTCGCCGTCAGCGTGTCGCCGGCAATCACACTGCCGCTGATCGTTACGGTCGCGCCGACCAGCGTCGAGCTGTCGCTGTCCGATATCGTGATCTGGCTATCCAGCGTCGCCGCCGTGCCTTGCTGGATGTAATCGACGACCCAGTCGGCGGTGCCGGAGATGGCTGGGGTCGGCCCATACACGGTGAGCCCGGTGTTGCCGGTGTTGCTGACGCCGTTGCTGCTGGTGCCGTCGGTCACCGTCCAGTCGATCGTGCGCGTTGGATGGGCGCCGCCGTAGGATGGATCGCTGATCGTGCTGCTGTAGGTGATCGATGCCAGCGCGCTCTGGTAGGCCGCGATGCTCGCGGTGCCGGTCAGTGTCATGACACCGGTCGTCGGATTGTAGCCGCCGCTGATCGAGCCGGTGTTGACGAAGTTCAGGACGTCGCCGGCCTCGAACCCGCCGATCGAGATCGTCGCGCCGGTGAGGCTGTTGCTGCTGTCCGGATCGTTGACGATGAGCCCCGGGTCGAGTGCCGCCGCGGTTCCGCCAATGGCGAAGCCAACCGTGCCGGACGCGGTGATGCTGGGCGCGATATGCACGTCGGACAATGAACTGCTGGCAATGTTGCTGGCCGCGACGCCGTCATTCACCGACCAGGATATCGTCCGGCTGGTATCGCCGCCGCCATTGGTCGGGTCGGCGTTTGTGGGGATGAAACTATAGGTGATCGAGTCGAGCGCCGATTCGTAGTTGAGTATGCTGGAGCTGCCGTTCAGCGTCAGCGTGCCGGTGGCTGTGTCGTAAGTGCCGGCGATCCCGAGCCCGCCCAGGCTGGTGTAGTTCAGCATGTCGCCGTCAACGAAGCTGCCGCTGTTGATGGCGACGCTCGCTCCGGCCAGCGTGGCGAAGCTGTCCACGTCGGTGATCGCGATCGAGCCGTCCAGCACCACCCTGGATCCGCCGCCGTCGAAGATCGCGGTCACACCTGCGGCGATGGTGGGCGCCACGTGCACGATATCCACCGTGCTGGTGCCGGTGTTGCTGACGCCGTTGCTGGTACTGCCGTCGCTGACGGACCAATCGATAACGCGGACGGTATTGTCGCCACCGCCGGTCGGATCGCCGGTGCCGGGATTGAAGCTGTAGGTGACCGACGCCAGGGCGGAGTCGTAATTGGCGAGACTGGATGTGCCGGTCAGCGTCAGCGTGCCGGTGACGCTGTCGTAGGTGCCGTTGATCCCCAGCCCGGTCAGGCTGGCGTAGTTCAGCATGTCGCCGGGGATGCTGCCGCTGCTGATCCAGATCGCCGCCGCGGCCAGGTTGCCGTTGCTGTCCGGATCGGTGACGTGGGCGTTGCTGTCCAGCACGACCGACGCCCCGCCGCCGGCGAAGGTCGCAGTGCCGGCCGCCGAGATGGTCGGCGCGACATGCACGACATCCAGCGTCGTGCTGCCGGTCGTGCTGAGGCCGTTGCTGGCGTTCCCGTCGGTGACGGACCAATCGATGACGCGGACGGTATTGTCGCCACCGCCGGTCGGATCGCCGGTGCCGGGATTGAAGCTATAGGTGATCGACGCCAGGGCGGAGTCGTAATTGGCCAGACTGGAAGTGCCGGTCAGCGTCAGCGCGCCAGCGAGGGCGTCATATGTGCCGGCGATCCCCAACCCGTTCAGGCTGGAATAGTTCAGTATGTCGCCGGAAACGCTACCGCTGTTGATCCAGATCGTTGCCCCGGTCAGATTACCGCCGCTGTCCGGATCGGTGGCGCTGGCAGCGCTGTCCAGCACGACCGGCGACCCGCCGCCGGTGAACGTCGCCGTACCGAGGACCGAAATGGTCGGCGCGACATGCACCACATCCAGCGTCGAACTGCCGGTGTTGCTGGTGCCGTTGACGTTGCTGCCGTCGGTGACCGTCCAATCGATGACGCGGACGGTATCGTCACCCGCGGTCGGATTGCCGGTGCCGGGATTGAAACTGTAAGTGATCGAGGCCAGCGCCGAATCATAGCTGGAGATGTCGGCCGCACCGCTGAGGGTCAGGGTGCCGCCGCTATAAATGCCGGTGATGCCCAGCCCGGTCAGGCTGGCGTAGTTCAGCATGTCGCCGGCCAGGCTGCCGCTGTTGATCCACACCGTGGCGCCGGTCAGCGTGCCGCCACTATTGATATCGGTCACGCTGGCCGTGCCATCCAGCGTCACCGCGCTGCCGCCGCCCGTGAACGTAGCGGTGCCGCCAATGACGATGGTGGGCACGACGTGCACCTCGTTCACCGTGCTGGTGCCGCCGGCAGTGCCGTTGCTGGTGCTGCCGTCGTTCACCGTCCAGTCGATGGTGCGCGTCGCCGGATCGATGCCCGCGGTCGGATCGGCATCCGACGGATTGACGCTGTAAGAGACACTGTCCAGCACCTGCCGGTAGTCAGCCACTGTCGCTGTGCCGGTCAGGGTTAGCGTACCGCTCGCGTAGCTGGCGGCGATGCCGCCCACCGTTGTCCCCGCCGACAGAACATCGCCGGCGGCGAAATTCGCGATGATGACCGTCCCACTGTTCAGCATGTCATTGCTGTCGGGATCGGCGACTGCCAGCGAGCTGTCGAGCACCACCGGGCTGCCGCCCCCGGTGAACGTGACGGTACCGCCCACGGTCAGCGTCGGCGGCGCATGCACGACATCCAGTGTGCTGGTGGAGGGGGCGCTGGTGCCGGTCGCGTCGTTGACGATCCACTGAATGGCACGGCTGGTGTCGACGCCGCCCGCGGTCGGATCGCCGGTGCCGGGATTGAAGCTGTAGGTGACGGACTTCAGTGCCGACTCATAGTTCTGGATGTTGGCCGTGCCGGCCAGCGTCAGTTCGCCGGTCTCGGGGTCGTAGCCGCCGGTGATGCCCAGTTCCGAAAGGCCGGTGGCGCTCAGTGTGTCGCCGGTGGTGAAGCCGCTGTCGATGTCGACCGTCGCACCGCTCAGCAGCGTGCCGTTCGGATCGGTGATGGCGATGCTGCCGTCCAGCACCACCGGGCTGCCGCCACCGGTGAAACTGGCCGTGGCACCCGCGGTGATCGTGGGCCCGGGCAGCAGGTAGACGTTGGTGCCGGTGCCGCTGCCATCCGTGGCGGCGCGCAGGTTTGCCGCGGCGAACGTGCCGGTGACGTGCAGCGTCTCCTGCGCCGCAGCCGCGTCGGTCAGGATCAGCGTGCTACCGCTGAGGGTGTGGGCGGTCGCGACAAACCCGGTCAGGTCGATCGTGTCGCCGATGGCAAAGCCGC
>Ga0335075_10014839_pt1 | contig 11680 bp, 11 predicted proteins | sample Lox_Sample_24_FD_206723 | JGI IMG/M metagenome (GOLD analysis project Ga0335075, IMG submission 206723) | Soil microbial communities from Loxahatchee National Wildlife Refuge, Florida, United States - Lox_Sample_2.4 | ecosystem: Environmental > Terrestrial > Soil > Wetlands | place: USA...
TTACCAGGCTCTCTCATCGATGGAAACATGGGAAGGTTATGGGACGACGTTTGGGGACTGGACATTAAGCTAGCGGATCGGCTTGATGAGCCGAGAGATTGCTGATCATTGTCATAACCAGGACCGCCAATATTGGAGAAAAATGAGGGGCCAAAGGGCCGAGCAGAAGCTATCCTAGGGCTGGGTAGCTCATCATCCGCAAAGATATTTGATGGTAGTAGGGAAGTAGCTGTAGGACTCAGCGGTGCTCCGGCGGTGAGGGCCCGGATATCTGCCTCACTCATACCGGTTTGTTCTGATAATTGAATTAAACCGGTATCGGCACTCATATCAAAATAAGGACCTTGTGCAAAATTGGGTGCTGTAGTTGGGGACATATTATTGTATGCGCTCGCGCTCGGGAAGGCCGGATCTGTGATAGGGAATGCTGCGATTGGAGATGAGATGGTGCTTGTACGAGACTTTCGCTGGCGACTTCTTCGGGGCTTAACTCGACCTTGTCCGTTGTCGAAGTCAACACCAGAGGAATTGCCCTGGTATAAGACTGGATTATTTGCTTGACGTGCGCTGAGTTGTGCATAGAAAGCCTGAGCCTTTGAAAGATCGCTTTCAAGGTTTCTAAAAATAATGGTTTGGGTGTTGCATCTTGTCATCAGATCTCGCTCCTTAAGCTCCCATTGCATATCTCGTTGTCTTTCTTGTGCATCCCGTTCTTTCGACTCTTCGTCATCCTCAGCCCCAGGGAGTTTTTGACGTTCCCCCTCCAATTCCTTAATTTGCAAACCCTTGAGGCGAATTTCCTCCTCCATGCTGTTCAAGGAGTTTTGTCGTTTTCGAAGAATCTCTCGTAATTCCTCGACCTTCTTTTCTTTTTTCTGAGAAAACGTCTCCTTCTCCTTCTCCCATGACTCCTTTTCATTCCGCATTTCCTGTATCTCCCGTTCCCAGCGAGCGATGTCATCCTGCATCCTGCATCTTTCAGCCTGTTTTTCTCGCAAGTATTTCTCCTTCTGACTCTTCCTGTTCTGTGCTTGTCTATTGGAACGCTCCGAGTAATGAACCTCCTTCCTCAGTTTTTCGCTTGCTTCCTCCTTCTCCTTTAATGCTTGCCTCTTTTCATCTCTCTCCCTCATGAGCTCAATCATCTGCTGTTTGAATTCTTCAGCATCTTTGGAGATTTGTGCTATCACTTCTTCAGTTTCGGCTCGAATCGCTTCAAAACGTTCCGTCAGTTGTTGCATTGACTCGTCTGTTTCGGTTCTGGTAGCTGAAGCAGGCAATGGCTGCTCGCTAGCAATGGATGGGGAGTGTCTCCTGGTCCCAGTGTTCCTTCTTGAGCCTAAATGAGACGTGCCTTGATCGCGAACTATGGCTTGGGCTCCTTCTGGGGCTGCCGCAGCTTCAATCCCTGCCTTATGGCTACGTACACCAGCAGATTCATCACTACTGTCAACCGTTGTTCCGTTCTGAAGCTCTTCAGCCGATAGATTAGTTGGAATGCGGCCATTACCCAATTCTGGACGTCCATCCCGGCCATACGTTCTTAATCGGACCACACGACTTCCAGCCTGGAAATTGTTGTTGCCCACAGCTATGACCCTGACATTGTAGAAGTGACCTGGTTTAAGACCTGTGACAGTGATTGCTGTTTCCTGGCGCGATGATTCTCCCACTGCGAATATTCTGTCAGCTGGGATTTAAAGGGTATAACCTTCCAGTCACCTACCATTGACGCCGTTGACTTGGATCAGGTATTTGAGTACAGGCTTATTGAGCGCAGGTCGCGTCCAGTGTAGAGTAACAGCATCTGCTTTGATACCCGCAAGTGAGACTTCCGGAGGTTCTGGAACCTCGACACCAAGGATGCTGATCAACTCCGGAACCGGTTTCCACAGCGTAAGCCATGCTCGATGCAAGAGCCTGTAGGACAGTCAGTGAGCCTAATGCGCCCTCACGATGTCCAAGGAGTAGGTACATACCAGAAGAGTGCGCCGCACGTCACCACTGACTGGACTAGAAACATGTCCGTATCGTTGACATGGCTCAACAACCAGCCGATGAGCTCGGTGTAGTAAGTAAGAGCATTCATGCAGAGTTTATTAGGCCCAGAAGATGTAAGGGGAACAAGACTCAAGGCGGGGAGGATGCTAGGGAGGAGGAGTAGGCAGGGCTAAAAACCGCAAACCAGCACGAATTACTGGCTCTAGTAAGGTTGTTCCGGCAGGCAAGCGTTTCCCGCACGCGACTGCTTACTACATGCACACCTACCCTGTCACCGCCTGTTGATCTGTTCCACGACATGTGAACGGGAAGAGAAGCGTGGAAGGCTATATCGCAAGGCTGCCTTTACTACCTTCACTAACTGCCAAGCAGATTTTCATTTATTGCGAATGAGTCCTCTTTGCCGTAATTCCTTCCAGTCAACTAGCCCGTTTTACGGCTCCTGAATAACTGACTATGCTCCTGTTAGGCATCTACTTAGTTATTGGCTGGAATGGGGCAGCTGATGCCCGTACGACAAATTATGCCCCTCGGTTTCATGCTCGTGACTACTCTTGTAGTATTGGCCATCTTCGGCGCATAACGATCTTTGACAGGTGCCTGTCCCACGTAAATATTCTGGCCGCCCGCTGTTGTTCCGAGGCACTTTATGCCGGTGAATGCCGCTTTGACCATGTCGTCACCCGCCTCGCATCCCCAACATGTGCGTGATCCCAAACTTCAACAATTGCATTCCTTCCCTATCTTACTTTTTAATTAATAGACCTGCTTTCTACAGGCGTCTTTGGAACCCCCTCATTTGAGCACGTCCGCGAATTCCCTCTGTCATATCATCCCACTTGTGTAATTTTAGTTCCAGATCTCCGTTGACGTACCATAACGGTAACCCTCTGTCCACGGAATTGACCAAGGAGCTCTGTCTTCCTCACGGGGAACAGACTTCTCTTGTAGATTCCTAGGAACTCGAATTACGGTTACTCATTGCCATGCAATACGTCAGGAGCATCAGTGGATCAGTCTCGAAAACATGGAATTCAATCAATCCCGCAACCCTTAGCGGTGCCATTGATGTTATAGTTGTTGAGCAGGAAGATGGTACGCTCGCCTGCTCCCCATTTCATGTCCGTTTTGGCAAGTTCTCGTTGTTGCGACCTTTCGAGAAAAAGGTTGAGTTTTCTGTCAACAATGTGAAGCAAAATTACGCTATGAAGCTTGGTGAAGGTGGTGAGGCATTCTTTGTTTTTGAGACAAGCGACAACATCCCAGAGGACCTACAAACCTCGCCCTTAGTTTCGCCAGCGTCGAGCCCACCACTGCCAGCAGAAGCTTCTTCTGCTTCGGGCCTCCAAGAGCCAGAATTCCTTGATCTCACGACGGAAAATGACAGACTTATCCCCGAGAGGAGCACGAGACCAGGTCCAACTGTGCTATACTCCGCATCAGTACCGAAAGGGCAGAGTAACTTTGGTAAGTCAGTCATTTCTATGTGACTCTATCGCTGACATCTTTGTAGGGACCCTTACTCCCTTGACAGCATCCCCGGATTTTGAATCCGCAAGGCCCGAGTCTGGAGACTGGTCCGGTGTACCACTGGAGAGACAAGATAGCGATGAAGTAAATCGAAATACGCAAAATAAATCGCACAGCGATAGCAACATCAAAAACCGGGATCGTCAAACACGATCTCTCACTCCCACTATACCCCAGCATGATGGCTCTTTCACCGAAAGATCAAATAGTCCACCTCCGTTGCCAACCAAAGAAGCTATAGAGCGTGCAATGGCGCTATCCAAGCAGCTTTCCGCTTCAAATATCCCTTCCCAGGTTACGGAGGCGGGAGATCTGATGTTGGATATGACAGGCTACAAGAGCAGCGATGATGATGCATTGAGGGCGGAAGTCATAGCACGGAAGATCCTTTCTGAGGAACTGGAAGGCAATTATGACATAGGAGCATTAATAGGAGCTGATGAAAACGGGAACCTTTGGATATACAGCAGTGAGGAGGCAAAGGAAGCAGCTACGCAACGAGCACTTATGGCGGGGGTCCAACCAGGAATCCCGCCATCCCCTCTTTTGACTGGCGATGCTGCTTCTGATCCAGGATATCATAGCGATGGCGAGAGCGACACAGCTAAAACACCAATAATTCCTGCCCATCGCCGCTCGGAATCCGACCAGGGTGGTCTTACCCCCCCACAATCACCTCCCGATCCTGCTACTGCTGGTGACCCCAATCGTAATTATGCCAAAACCCTTCGTTTAACAAGTGATCAACTCAAGGCTCTCGGCCTGAAGCCGGGTCCGAATCCTATGAGTTTTACAGTGAATCGAGCAACCTGCCAAGCGAATATGTACCTTTGGAGATATGACGTTCCAATCGTGATTTCTGACATCGATGGCACCATAACGAAATCTGATGCCCTTGGCCATGTCCTAAATATGATTGGCCGCGACTGGACTCACATTGGTGTAGCTAAACTCTACACCGAGATCGTTGCAAATGGCTACAACATCATGTATCTAACTTCTCGCTCCGTCGGTCAAGCGGATACTACGAGGGCGTATCTAAATGGCGTTGTGCAGGATGGCTATAGGCTTCCAAAAGGCCCGACCATCATGAGTCCCGACCGCACCATCGCTGCTCTGAGGCGTGAGCTATATATCCGGAAGCCAGAGGTCTTCAAGATGGCGTGTCTACGCGATATCAAGAATCTGTTCGGGCCTGGGCGGAGCTGTTTTTATGCTGGCTTCGGAAATCGGCTCACTGACGCCTTGTCGTATCGAAGTGTGAGCATACCAAGCAATCGGATTTTCACCATCAATAGTAACGCTGAGGTTTCTCTGGATCTGTTGAGTCTGAATAAGCTCAAGTTGAGCTATGTTAACATGCGGGAGGTCGTTGATCACTATTTCCCTCCAGTCAGTACACTTGTGAAAGGAGGGGGCGAAGAATTTACTGATTTCACATATTGGCGCGATACGCCACTTGATCTGGAAGACTTCTCTGGGAGCGATGATGAAGACAATGATGATAACAGAAGTGAAGATGATGGCGAGGAGGAAGAATACGACGACGAGGGAGTTGGGGAAATGGGAGATAGTTATATCTCCCAAGCTTCTGTCGATGAGAATGAAAACAGTATTTTATCTGGAAGTGCGGTTGACGATGAAGAGGACGGCGACGGCGCTTTAACCAGCTCAATGCTCGAAGCGGATGACAGCGTCGCTGATGATCTAAAGCCAGGATTGGAGGAGTTAGAGGGAGAAGATGAGAAAACGCAAGTGCTGCCTTCATTTAATGAGGAAAGAGGCCCAAACGGGGAGCGAGTCGAGGACGAGGACGCTAGAATTATAACTGGTATGAAAGGCATTGCATTAGAACAAGGCGATTTACGTCCAGAAAGTGCCGACTAAGAGATGTAATTTTACGGGTAGTTTCAGCTAGGACTACACTTGTACGATTGGTTGCAATGGCGTGCATGATATAGATGGCGTTATGGCTGGAACGAATAGCATAGGATTTTGTATAGGTGTCTGGTAAGGCTCACTCATTATTATCAAGCGTAGCATAGCGTGGAGGAAGGGAGCCAGATATACAAAACAAAAGTAATTGCGCCTGCAGGCATAGAACCTATGTATAGTAGTGAAGAAGTTGAGCGTACTACTTCCTTATCCAGGCATAATCGCATTGCACTTACCGTAGAATTCGACCACTCCTTGAAATCCAACTGGACTTCGTCTTCTGAGTCCTCAGTATTACATCCATTTTTAAGTGCATGCAAAATAATGTGATTTCTATGAATAAAGAGAAGATATAAATGTCTATAGTAGCCCCAACTCCAAACGTTCGCTTGCAATATAGTACATAGATTGACGTTATGTCAAGAACTCAAGTGATCTAAATTAGCAACCCTGCACCCCTCCTCTCAATAGTATATGCGCCCACCAAACTGCCACCGGCCCCTACCTCGAAATAGTAAGACCAACAAGCGTATAAAGACACACAATAATGAACTCTTCAATCGTAGCCATAAACAGCTGCACCAATGGATGATCCCCTGTAATCGAAAACGTAGAACTGTTCGTGAACACCGCAAGCATACTATAAATCACCCTCGCCGCCAGCCACGGCATCGCCAACACTACAGCCCAATAAATTCTTTTCTCTCCGCTCGGGGCCCGTCCAATGTCTTGGAGGGTAATGACAACGAGTCCGAGGAGAAGGACGTAGATGCACAGAAATATAACAATGCCGACTTTGGTCTTGGTCTGAGCGCTCGACAGGTCGGAGGCGTTGCTGGCGTCTGCAGCGTCGGTGCCGCCGACGATGCAGAGGATTAGGGCGATCAGCGCGGGGAGTTGGGCTAATTGAATGATGCGGCTGCGCCGGGAGTTGGCGGTTGCACGATTGGTGATTATTCGGTTGGCTAGGCCGAAGACACCTGATGTGGCAGCTAGGGTGTCCATGGCGGCGTTGGACTCGGATTTGATGTGCGTGGAGACTTCATCAGTTCTGGATTGAGTGAGTTAGTGTCTTGCCGGTTGACGACAGGGTTTCTGATAAAGCTCACACTCGTTTTAAAAGACCCATGCTTGCCATGAGTAGAGGATTCAGTCCGATGGAGGATAGAATGGTAGCCCATTCTAGATCGGTGCTATTTGTGGGGTTGTTGTCGCTGGCGATTTTGAATCCGGCGCCCACAACGCGGATAAGACAGAATATTGTTAAGTAGATCCACCCAAGCTGCTTGCCAATACCATGACGGAATACCGTGATGAGGGTAAGTAAGAAGACAGGAACGTAGACGCAGATTTCTGCGATTGCAATTCTGCCGTCTGTGGACAACATTGTGGGTGATAGCTGAATTGGTATATAACAACGCAGAGAAGGAGGCAACGGTCAAGGGAAGATAGCTGCAGATCTGAACTTGGTCTGTTCTAAAGAGAAAGGATTATGTAGAAAGATCAACATGACGAGAAATGAACTTCCCTTTATAAGTGTGCTTGGTGCCTTGCAATTGACGATCGTTACTCTCACAGTGTGCCCGTTCGACACATTTATGGCGGTGCCTCCGGCTAAATGACGATGGTTCTCACAACTCACAGCATCCCCAATCCGGATGCGCAACTCGCCCATATCTCATGAAAAAGGCTGTGCTATTGGGTTGTGGAGCATCCAACAATGATTGGTCCTGGTTACGGCGTTGGCCGAGGTTGAAGGGTCTACGGTGCGTCCGTGGGAAGACACAGGATTTAAGGTTGCGAGCTGCTAGCCAAAAATGGTGTAGCGTGACGGCGTATGACGTCGAAAAGTATACGGGAGGCGCCTTAGTGCTTACTCTAATGGGTAATTCATAACTCCTCTTTCCGTGCCGCTTGTGATGCTTTTTTACTTATGGTGCCCACTTCGCAGCACGTATTAGGGCTGAAATCTCTTCACTTGATTGCTGTCCCTGTGATAGGTTAACCCTACGGTGATCGGATCTTTCACTCTTCTCCGCGTTTGACTTGGCTTGAACGAGTAGTGCCACCCGATGGTATATTGCGGCAAGCCCAGCAAAGCATGCGCTCAGTGCAGAGCGAGGAGGACCAAAGTAAGCATTGTTCTTGACAGTTTTGCTCCCTCCTATGCCGGTTGAGGATACCGCATTCCCACCGATGCTTACTAACGTTTGTGATATATAAAGTGCGACACAAAATGGCCCAGTTGCAGTCAATGCTTGAGAGCAGGCCGGTCATGCTCCGGTTATAGAGATCCCTTAACTCTAATGTTCCGGAATCAGACTGAGGAGCTCACTGTGAAACATGGAAGCCGGAGCGAACAGAAGAGATCTAAATTAGAGGCCTTGAAATCAAATTTCACAAGCCCTATTGATATGTGGATGGCTGCAAGTAGCCATCCACATCAGACAAGCCTCTTTTCAGATCTTATGTATAGAGAACTCTCTACCCCTGTTGAAGAGCATGCAACGTGTTTCTTCTTCCAGAACTATATCCGAGACGATTTCATAGGCTACTATAGTTACGCTCCTAGCGTATATAGTACTTTGACAGCAGGATGTGCACTGGCTGAAGCTATCACTTCCCTGGGAATGGCCGGTATCGCACACTCCAAGAAGGACACAAGATTAATGATCAACGCCAATATCAAGTATACGTCAGCCTTGCACACAATCAATGCCGCATTGAGAGACCCGTATGAATCGAAAACGGACCAAACCTTGGTTGCCGTAATGTTGTTAGGATTATTCGAAGTATGTCATTTCATCTTCAACATTCCCTTTGCAACTGTTAATTGTTAGACAAATACTTGTTCTACCCCAAGGTCGATGAGCGCCTGGACAAGACACATTCAGGGGGCATCTAGTTTGGTGCAGCTTCGTGGCAAGCAGCAGCTTCGACATCGACTTGGGCACGAACTTTTCATTCAGCTTCGATTGCAAGTTGTAAGTATCCTCAAAAACCCGTCGGACGTTGCTTACATCTTAAAGCTTATTAACTGTCTTCAACGACATATCCCGGTTCCTAAGATATTTCTTGAATGGTCCACAGATGCCATCCAATATGAGTCCGACGAGGAAGCAGCTTCTACTACGCTCTTCCACATATCAGCTGAATACAATAGCCTTCGCTCGGGGATGAAATGCTTCCGTGACTACAGTAGATCTGCGGAGATCGTCAGTTCGGTCCTCAATATCGATGCAAAGCTTGCGACGTGGGCTGCTACTTTGCCTCCACAGTATACCTACAACATGATAGCCATCTCGGAGCCATTAGAGGAGGTATTCTCAGATCATTATCATGTATATCGCAATCTATGGATAGCCACGATTTGGAATACTTACCGCTGCATACGAATCCTTGCCAACGAATTACTCCTCGAACACCTGATCCATCTAAGCCAGGAACAAGAAAGCTTTCCTAACCAAGAGGAGTTTTTCTTTTCATACGATTCGGAAATTGCGCGGGTCAAATCGGTCATGATGACACTCACTCATGAGATATGTGCTAGTGTTCCATTCTACCTTGGATACCACGAAAGTCATAAATCACCCCCACCAACTCCGAAAGCGGTCAATGGGAACCTGCTGGTCTTACCGCTATACACCGCTGCCAGTATGGACGCAGTCTCAAACATGATGCGGGCGTGGGCAGTGACGAGACTCGAAAAAGTCGGTGAAAGCATGAGCATTCAACAGGCGACAGTAATGGCGAGCGTGCTAAAAAGAGGGAAGACGATTACTGTGTGGGAGGCCAAAGAGGGACCAGAGCCTGAAGACTGGTAGCCATGGCCAAGCTTAGTTATTAGGGAAATCTGCGTGTCAATGAGCTGGCAGATCACAGAGCATCAACAAGATATGCGATATGCAGTAGATGCAGTCTCCCAATATTCCTTGGAACCTTGAACCAGCGCTGTTTTGGACCATCCTAGGTGGCTGTCAGGCACAACCTCTGAAAAAAGTTTCCCATTCGCGGATATTCTAGCCACAAAAGCAAAGCAGCACTTGTGCACAAGCTCACGGTCCTCAATTTCTCACAAGAACATGATGCCATTGCCTAGGCAGCATGGTCCCAATTCGCAGATGTTTCAACTACCAACGGTATAACTTATTCTCCCGAACTTGGCCTTCCTATGCGACAATTTCAGGGCCACCTCCTACCAAAATACCAGTGAAGGTCGGACGTAATCACTTTCTGATTGCGTTTGATAATTGAAGCTGTCGTTTGGATACGTGGAAACGGCGAATGGTTATACACCTTTTCAAATATTTTAGGCTTGGATATAAATACGGCAGTGGAGTTTGAAAATATTTGCCGATATATCCATGGGAAGGGCTTCTAATTCTGAATTACTTCATAATTAACCGTGTTAAGCCGTTGCTGGTTCTTGATTGTTACATTTATGGCACGCTAAAAAATTTCGATAAGCGTAACTTTGATATCGACTTTAGCTCTATTCAGCTACCATAAGCCCTGCTTATGGATAATCAAATAACTCTAGCTAGGACTGGAATTGGTATTGGTCCCTTCGGAGAATCAGAAGCACCAATGTTGGCCTGATGCATCGCTGTGATCTGTCAGCGCCACAGCCAAAATACTTCTTACATTATAAACTTACTTCTCGGACCATATGATAGCGGGTAGTCAACAGCAGAATGGAAAACGCTCTGTTAATGGCAATCTCAGTCTATCTTATGCCAGACGGACCTCCTTCAACTCAGTAACGATGACCATGGGCTTACCCAATTATCCCACATCACAACATCCCCTTCTTCGACTGGTGCTATGAGAATGTACTCGGGTCTCAAGATCCGGCCTTGCCACTTTGAGAGGACCTCGCGGATTTTGGCTACATCTTCAATAACCTCGACGGTACTTGTCGGGCTACTCCGCAAGAACATTTTCCGCACGGTAATGCCATGGACCTGAAGCGCCTTTTCGCCATCTGGCCTAATCCAGACACAAGGATACTGTTACTAGTTAGTAAGACTAGATTTACATACGTGGACTTCATGATTACTCCCTTCACTCACAGTCTTGATAAACTCCGCCTTCCATTCCGGCATCTCATCCATCGTGTGCTCCTTCCCCTGGGTCACAAGGCCCAGCCCATTACTATTCCCCTTGCAATTCTCAATCCACATATACGGGAACGGTGCATACTCAACCCAACTGTTCTCCGCCATGACTTTCTCCTCCTCGCTCAGCAGCTCATACAGCTGCACATTGCTGAAGAAGGCCGTCCGGCCCGGCTTCGCTCTCATACTCAGCCCACTGCCGTCATCCCAGTTTACGGTCAAATCCGGACCCACGGGGAGCTTGATGGCGCGTAGAGCCGTGAAATGCGGAGGCTCGCGCTCGTACAGAGGCGCGTCCATATGCCAGCGCTGAAACTGCGTGCTGCCGGCTTCAAAGTCGGCCTGGGATGGAGGGTGCTCGTGCCAGTCATTGCTCGCTTCGCCTGCGGCGGTGAAATCTTTGACGCCGTAGGAGTCGGCGCCTTGGTAGCCTTTGCCTATGAGGCGGACATTTGGAGCGGACGGGATGCCGATCACTTCACGTTTCTGTGATGCGGAAAGTTGGTTTAGCGGCTTGATCAGGAAACATGGATGGCTTAGGGACGTACGGATAGAAATCCGCCAGTCTTCTTGAATTCTTTTACTGTCCCGTGCCCATGTACTGGTGCGGCTGTAGGATCCAGCCGTGTGACGAGTTCCCAGTGTTTGGTGGGTTCGAGATTATGCTGATTCTTGATGACAATGACTTTGTATCTATGCGTAGCTTCCTTTAGTTTCATCAGATCTTCGTCGGATAAGTCATTGAGATCGATTCCAGTTACGGTTGCACCGAAATTGCACAGTTTTCCGGGACCGTGTGTAATCAGCTTGACAATCATGGTGCTCTCCTTCGGCATCCTTGACGGAGACATCTTGATAAGGAAATATGTGCAGTGACTATGGTTTCAGTGAGGAGGAACAAAGTTTGGTTAAAACGTTGATTAAGTTATTCAGTCCTGATGGAATTATGCCGTCAAGCCAAGACCTGTCAGTTAAGTATCCCAGAACATCTGCATATTCCTCATTCCGCAGCGAGGTTGCCATGGACATCGCAATACGGGATCAGTGCTGCCCATTGCGATATCAGTGATCGGTTTATGACTAAGAAGGACTGATAA
>Ga0335075_10014840_pt1 | contig 11680 bp, 10 predicted proteins | sample Lox_Sample_24_FD_206723 | JGI IMG/M metagenome (GOLD analysis project Ga0335075, IMG submission 206723) | Soil microbial communities from Loxahatchee National Wildlife Refuge, Florida, United States - Lox_Sample_2.4 | ecosystem: Environmental > Terrestrial > Soil > Wetlands | place: USA...
ACCAATATGGCCGTAGCAGCGCAGAGACTAACTTCCGCCGGCGTGGGTAGTGTTCCGGCCGACAGCGCTTTTCTCTTCCGGTGCCGATCCTGGGGTGTGATGCCGGGGAGCGGGAAACGACGACCCGCTCGCCGGCCATCTAAGGAGGGTTCATGAAGGTAGGCATTACCTTCGCTAGACCGGCGAGCCGCCCGCGGCTCGCCATTCTGGGCTGTGCCGCCTTGATGGTCATTCTCTCGGCCGCCCTCTCGGCCTGCACGGGTACGCCATCGTCGAGCGTGCCGGCAATTTTTTCGCCATCGGGATCAGCGACAGCGTCATCGACGGCATCAGGTACGGCTGGCTCGGGCGCATCGGCGGATCACACGGCCTCCGACCACGCCTCGGCGAGCACCACGCACCCGACGACCTCGCCTAGCCCGGCCACCACGACGGTCAGCCCATCGCCGGCCCCGACGGCCACCACGTACTACTACCCGACCGGGGCCCCGGCCACCGGCGGCGGCGGCACGGCTGGCCTGCAGAACGGCGTGGTCATCGTCCTCGGCGGCGCGGCCATCGCGGCCGGCCTCGGCAGCCTGGCGTACCGCAGGAAGTTCACCCGCCGGCGCTGACCGGCCTGGCGGGCGGGCACAGCCGCTCAGGGACTTACCCCGCCCGGGTATCGTGTGGTCAACGCGGCGGAGTGGAGGCCAACGGACCATGTACGGATACACCCAGGACAAGGACAAGTACCTCAACCGGCTGCGCCGCATCGAGGGCCAGGTCCGCGGCCTGGAGAAGATGGTCGAAGAGGACAAGTACTGCATCGACATCCTGACCCAGGTGGCCGCCGCGACGAGCGCGCTGCAGTCGGTCGCGCTCGGCCTGCTCGAGGATCATCTCGGGCACTGCGTCGCGCAGGCGACCGCCGAGGGCGGCGAGGTCGCCGCGGCGAAGGTCCGCGAGGCCTCCGAGGCCATCGCCCGCCTCGTCAAGTCCTGACCTAGCCGGCCAGCACGGCGAAGAAGTCCCGGCTCCAGCCCCACAGGTACTGATCGGCGGGACGGTTCTGGCCCGGCACCTCGGCCGTCAGCGGGCCGCCGGGCTTCGCCGCCACGTCGAGCTGCACCCACTCCGGGTTGATGTCAAGCTCCATGCCGATCCTGGCGCCGCGCTCGGCGAGCGCCTGCGCCAGGTCCTCGGGGCTGGCCGACATGCTCCCGGCGAACAGCAGGTCGCCTGCCGCGTCCTCGCCGACCGCGCTACGCGCGACGTACTCGCCGCCGCCCAGGGTCGCGCCCCACGCGTACCAGTCGTAAGCGGCCGGCGTCGGCCTCCCGTGCTCGATGAGCAACTGCAGGTTCTGCCGGACGCTGTAGACCGCCTCGCCGGGGCCGGGTGCGCCGTAGCCCCACAGCGCGATCCGCGCGCGGCCGGAGCGGTCGATGATAAGGCTCGCGTAGCCCCTAAGGAGCGGACTGATCACGTGCCCCTCCTGCTCGTAGCCGCCCGCTCCTACGCCGAGCTTGAAGCCGCCATTGAAGGCGGCGAGGAGCTGCCCGCGCTCCGCGCTTCCGACGGCGGGGCCCGCCTTGACCCCCGCTACGGCCGCCGCGTATCCAGGGTCAGAACTGCCGTTGTGCAGCACGTACCGGACCGGGCCGCGGAAGGCCGCCACCGTCACCACGTCGCCGTCCGCGGTCCGCACCCGCGAGATCGTGACATGCGGCGTGGCCGGCTTCGGCTTGGGCGCTGGCTTCGGAGCGGGCTTAGCCGCGGTCGTGAGGGGGCGGGCGGACGCGGCTGCGCCCGTCCCTGTCCCGCTGCTCACGGCGGGGGACGCCGCCGGGGTGACAGTGCACGCCGTTGCCAGGAGAGCGAGCGAGACCAGCGCGCCGGCCACGATGATCGACCGCACGAGGAAGATCATAAGTGGCGGTTGTGACGGCTGCATGAAGGCCGCTGGACGCCGCGCCGCCCCGGCTCCCAAGTAGTCGCCTGCGTTCGCAAGTACTATTGCGTCCCATGTCGACCAGCGCCGTGACCCTGACCGGCTGGGGCCGGATCGCCCCGTCCGCCGCCGAGTTCGCCGCGCCGGCGAACGAGGCGGAGGCCGCGGCCCTGCTGCGCCAGCCGCGGGCCTCCGGCGGTGCGGTGATTCCTCGCGGCCTCGGTCGCAGCTACAACAACGCCGCGCAGTCCGCGGGCGGCCTCGTGCTGTCCACCAGCCGGCTGAACCGGATCATCGGCCTCGACCAGGAAACCGGCGTCGCGGTCTGCGAGGCCGGCGTCAGCCTTGAGCAGCTCATGGTCGCCGGGCTGCCGGCCGGGTGGTTCGTGCCCGTGTCGCCGGGCACCAGGCAGGTGACGATCGGCGGCGCCATCGCGGCCGACGTGCACGGCAAGAACCATCACGTGGCGGGCAGCTTCGCTCGTCACGTCCTGTCGTTCGACATGCTGGCGCCCGACGGCGAGTCGCGGACGGTGACGCCGGACGACGAGCTGTTCTGGGCGACCGCCGGCGGGATGGGCCTGACCGGCTTCATCACCCGCGCCACCGTACAGCTCAAGCGGGTCGAGACGTCGCTGTGCAAGGTGGATACGGTGCGGACCGCGGACATCGACGAGACGATGGCGGTGCTCACCGAGCATGACAGGAAATACGACTACACGGTCGCATGGTCCGACAGCCTGGCCAGGGGCCGCGGCCTCGGCCGGTCGATCGTCACCAGCGGCGACTTCGCCGCGCCCGGCGACCTGCCGGCCGCGGCCCGCAGCGACCCGTTCGAATTCGACCCGCGGGCCAGGCTCGGCGCGCCGCCCGTGTTCCCTCCCGGCCTGATTAACAGGTACACGGTCCGGCTCGCCAACGCCGCGTGGTACCGCAAGGCGCCCCGGCTGCGTGAGGGGGAGCTGCAGACGATCGGGCAGTTCTTCCACCCCTTGGACGCGATAAGGAACTGGAACCGGGTCTACGGTCCCGGCGGTTTCCGTCAGTACCAGTACGTGCTGCCGTTCGGCGCCGAACCGTCCGTCCGCCGCTCGTTCGAGATGGTCAGCGCGCACCCCGCGCCGTCGTTCGTGACCGTGCTCAAGAGGTTCGGCGAAGGCGACCCGGGCCTGCTGTCGTTCCCCGCCCCCGGCTGGACGCTCGCGCTTGACTTCCCGGCTCGGACCCCCGGCCTCGGCCCGCTGCTCGACCAGCTCGACCAGCTCGTCGTGCGCAACGGCGGCCGGGTCTACCTGGCCAAGGATTCCCGGGTCCCGGCCGCGGTGCTTGAGGAGATGTACCCGCGCCTGCCGGAGTTCCGTAAGCTGCGCGCCGAGGTCGACCCGTCCGGCGCCCTGGCGTCCGACCTCTCCCGCCGCCTCGGCCTGTAGCGTCGCGGCCATTCATGTCCCGAGCGGGGGTCCCTAATGCCCGAATTATTGTATTTGTCATGATATATATGTGAATTCCTGCAACGGGGCGTTAAGCTACGCATATTCAAGATATGGGCAACGCGAATTCGGCCGAGACTCTTATAACGATGAGATAACAAGTTGCAGCCAAGTCTTGCCGGCAATGTTTGATGATGTGCACATTGAGCCGGTAATTAGTTCATGATCCTCGCCCGCTTTGTGTTGGCTGGAACGGGATGCGGGCGAGGAGTGCCGGGGGTCATGCCTACACTAGGCCGGTAGTCTCGATCGCTGCTCCCGCGACCGCCTTCGAGGCCATCGGTCCTGCTTAGGCGGGAATATATCGTTGCTTGCTGTACAGGACTACCCCCAAACGAGCCCTGTCCCGGGGCGAACAGCGCCGGTGGCTCCCAGCACGACTTCGCAAGTTCACGAGCGGCTTCGCTGCGGATTGCGCGCCGAACGCGCGGACATCCTGGCCTTTCTGCCATTGGGCGAGACAAAACGCCCAAGATTCGTCATACCTCTGTACGGCGGAATTCTGCTTTCGCTCTGCGCGGCCTATGTAGCGCCAAGCGCCGGCACGTTCGGATGGGCAGGGGGCGAGAAATGAAGATACTCATCTGCGGTCAGCAGCGGATGCTGGCGGAAGCGCTGGCGTGCGCGCTCGACGCGCGCGGCTATGACATCCTGGCGGTCACCACGTCCGTCAGCGGTGCCCCCAGCCCGGCCGATGACTGCGTGCCGGATGTCTGTCTGCTCGGCTTGCAGCCTGGCCGTCAGCCGAGTGGCCCCGATACCGTCCGTGCGATCCTGCGACGCTACCCAGGCACGAAAGTGCTGGTGTTGTCCGAGGTCACCGACCCCGAGACGCTGTCGCAGTTCATGAGAAGCGGTGCGGCCGGCCTCACCCATCAGGACCAGAGCGTCGCGCAGATCGCGGCGTCGCTGGATGCGATCGAGGCAGGCCGGAGCGTGCTGGAACCAGGCCCGCGGCGGTTCCCCGCTCGCGACAGGAACCGGCTGTGCGAGCTGTCACCGCGGGAGAAAGAGATCCTCACCAGGATCGCCGCCGGGCAGGGCACCAGGCAGATGTCGTGCGCGATGAACATCACGGTCGATACGGTCCGCACCTACGTGAAGAACGTGCTAGCGAAGCTCGGCGCGCACAGTCGGCTGCAGCTCGCCGCCCTCGCCAGCCAGGACGGTCTGCTCATCGACCAGGCGACGGCCCTTGATGTCTTCCCGCCCGTGGATAAAAGGGTCAGCGTGTCTGACCGCAGCCCGCTGCCTGAGGAGAGGGCGAGAGCCCGGAGACGGTGATGGCAGCTCCGTCCGCCCCGGCGGCGCGGCCAGCGATTCATGTGCTCATCGTTGACCAGCGTCTCGCATTCCGTGACGCCCTGGCGACGCGACTGCAGACCGAGCCAGACCTGGCGGTAGTGGCGAAATCCCATTCCGCGAAGTTCGCCCCGCGCGTGCTGGTCGGGCGGTCAGCCGATGTCATCCTGCTCGATGCCGACTTGCCTGATGACTCGGCCATCGCCTTCGCCTCGGACCTGACGCAGAGCGGAGATCAGTCGCGCGTTGTCATGGTCAGCGCGGCTTCCCAGCCCGAGCGGATCGTGGCCGCGGTGCGCGCCGGAGCGGCGGCATGGGTGCGGAAGGACGAGTCGGTCGATCATCTTCTCCGTGTCATCCGCGGCGTTGTCCGCGGCGACACCTGGATACCCCCGCGCGAGCTAGGCGCGGTGCTGCGCCTGCTCATCGAGGATCAAGACCGCCGCCGCGATGGCGATGACCTGCTCTCGTCTCTCACCCGCCGTGAGCGGGACGTCTTGTTCCTGCTGGTGGAGGGCGCGGGGCGGAAGGAGATCGCGGAGCGGCTGCAGTTGTCCGCGAACACGGTGCGCACCCACCTGCACAGCCTCATGGTGAAGTTCGGAGTCCACTCCACGCTTGAAGTGGTGGCACTCGCGCGACCCAGGCTAGGGGTGTTGCCGCAGACGGGCGAGTCGCACTAGTTCGCGCTGCTAACGGGTTACTCACGCCACTCCCGTGGGGTGCCGGTCATCCCAATCTGGCGTAGTTGTAGCAGCTCATGCGGGGGTGCCGTTCGGGCTGGTGATGGGTGAGGCTGCCGAAAGCGGGTGCGCTGTATAGGAATCCAGGCCGCGGGGGCTGAGCCGGGGGGTGAGACGTGCGGGCACGAGCTGGCGAGATCCGGGTCGGCGTCGTGGGGGTGGGTTACTGGGGTTCGAGGCATGTCCGTGTGCTCCGTTCGACAACCGGGGTAGGCGACGTCATCGGCGTCGACCAGCGGTTCGCTGAGGTCGGCGACGGCCGCCGGGAGGCTGAGCACGGGATCACGGCGTATGCCGACATCGAGGATGCCCTGCCGCGTGTTGACGCGGTGGTCATCGCCACGCCGCCGGCGAGTCATGCGCCTCTCGCCCTGAAGGCGATCGCGGCGGGCAAGCACGTGCTTGTCGAAAAGCCCATGGCGACTACCACGGCCGCGGCGCGGCTGCTCGTCGATGCCGCGGCCGCGGCCGGGGTGGTGCTCATGCCCGGGCATACCTTCGAGCACAACGCGGCCGTCCACAAGCTGCGCGACCTAGTGCGCGGAGGTCATCTCGGACGGCTCTTCTACCTTGACTGCGCGCGGCTGAATCTCGGGCTGTACCAGAGCGACGTGAATGTCATTTTCGACTTGGCCCCGCACGACATATCGATCTCGAATTTCGTGCTCGGCGCGACACCGACAGCCATCACGGTCTGGGGATCACGCCATGTTCATCCCGAGCACGAGGACGTGGCTTACCTGCGGCTCGATTACGCCGACCTCGGCGTGCGGTCGAACCTCCATGTCAGCTGGCTGGATCCCCGCAAGGTGCGCCGGGTAACGGCGGTGGGTTCCAAGAAGATGGTCGTGTACGACGACATGGCCGACGGCGAGCGGATCCGCATCTACGACAAATCGGCGATCCCCCCTGATGAGAACGCCGCGCCGCTATCGGGCGTCGCCTATCACCTGGGCGACGTGGTGTCGCCCTTCGTCCCCTTCGCCGAGCCGCTGGCGGTCCAGGATCAGCACTTCATCGACTGCATCGCCAGCAACTCCACACCCTGCGTGAGCGGCAGCAGCGGCCTGGCTGTCGTCCAGGCCCTGGAATGCGCCCAGATCTCTCTGCGGGAACAGCGGCCCGTGGCCCTGGCGGAGGTGGCGCAGCGGCAGGCCGGCTCGCCGGCCGGGCTCGACGCGACCATCGCCTGGACCTCAGTTGGCTGACGGGGCGGGCATGCCGATGAACCTTGACAGCTCGGTAGCCCGCGAGATCACCCGCGTCCCATTTACCGATCTGGGCGCCATGGCGGGTGAAGTCTGGCCAGAGATCGAGCAGGACTATCTGGCGTGCCTGCTCGACGGCGCGTACATCGGCGGCCCGGCGGTCACGACATTCGAGCGAGACTGGGCCGCGTACTGCGGTGTCGACCACGTCGTCGGCCTGGCGAGCGGCACGGACGCCCTGCAGCTCAGCCTCACCGCACTCGGCGTGGGGCCGGGCGATGAGGTAGTCGTTCCCGCGAACACGTTCATCGCCACCGCCGCCGCGGTAGTGCGGGCGGGCGCTACTCCACGGTTCGCCGATATCGGCGACGACACGCTGCTCATGACAGCGGACACCCTCGCCGCGGCGATCACGCCGCGCACCCGGGCGGTGATCGTCGTCCATCTGTACGGACAGGTGCCGGACATGGCAGGCCTTGGCGCCATCGCTGAGCGGGCGGGAATAGCCGTGATCGAAGACGCCGCGCAGGCACACGGGGCGGAGTGGGCCGGCCGCCGCGCGGGATCCTTTGGCGCGACGGCGTGCTTCAGCTTCTACCCCGCGAAGAACCTGGGCGCGTTCGGGGACGCGGGCGCCGTCACTACCTCGCGGCCGGAACTGGCCGACGAGATTCGATCACTGGCCAATCACGGCCGGTCCCATGGTCACTCGCACTACGACCACGACCGCATCGGCACGAACAGCCGCCTGGATGCCCTCCAGGCGATCCTGCTCTCAGGAAAGCTTGCCCACCTCGAGGAGTGGACAGAACGCCGGATCGCGCTGGCCTCGCGCTACCGGGAGCAGCTCGGCGGATGCGAGTTCACCGGCACCGGACTGAAACTGACCGGTACCGCGCCGTTGGCGCGGCACGTCTATCACCTGTTCGTGGTGCGCGTCGCCAGGCGAGACAGTGTCCGCGCCGCACTAGCCGGGCGCGGAATCCAGACGGGCGTGCACTACCCCGTGCCGTGTCACAGGCAGCCCCCGCTCCGGCAGCTCGCCGAGCGCCCGCTGCCGGTAGCCGAACGAGCGGCCGGCGAAGTTCTGTCGCTCCCGATGTTCCCGCACATGACCGACCGCCAGGTCGACTACGTGTGCGAGTCGCTCGCCGAGGCCCTGCGGGCCGCAGCCGTAGATTCGGAGACTGCCAGTGCCCAGTGAGCCCGCAGGCGCGCCTGCTCGCGAGGCAATAGAAGCCGACCACGGAGTGCTCGTCGGCTACCCCGTGTCCCGCGCTAGCGCGGAGCCGCTGGTGCTCGGGGCCGGGGCCAGGCTCCGGTCGGGAACCGTCCTCTACGACGGCTCGACGATCGGGCGGGGCCTGCAGACCGGGCACGGCGTCGTCATCAGGGAAGCCTGCCAGGTCGGCGATGACGTCTCGGTCTGGACCAACAGCGTCATCGACTACGGCTGCCGCATAGGCGACCGCGTGAAAATCCACTGCAATTGCTACGTCGCGCAATACAGCGAGCTGGAAGACGACGTCTTTCTCGCGCCCGGAGTGACGATCGCCAACGACCTCTACCCCGGTGACCGGCGCTCCGCCCAGCTGATGGCTGGCCCCAGGATCGGCGCTGGAGCGCAAATTGGCGTCAATGTGACGATTCTGCCGTTCGTGCGCATTGGCGCGGGCGCGCTCATCGGGGCTGGATCCGTTGTCACGCGGGACATTCCGGCGGCTGTGGTGGCCTTCGGCAACCCCGCGGTACCGCGCCGCGCCGTCGCAGACCTGCCCGATATCGATGAGCGGCTGGGAAGGGAACCGTGCCGTGACTGACCTCGCGGCCCGGAACGAAATAACCTCGCCCCGCCTTGGCGAGGAGGTCGTGAAGAGGGCAATAGACGTCGCGCTGGCCTTGGTGCTGATCGTCCTCACGGCGCCCTTGCTGCTGCTCCTCTGGTGCCTGGTGCGCTCGACGTCCGTCGGCCCTGCGCTGTTCCGGCAGGAACGGCTCGGCCGTGGCATGAGGCCCTTCACGATGCTGAAGCTGCGCAGCATGTACGCGGACAACGACGACGGGGTGCATCGTGCTTACGTCACCACCATGCTCTCGGCGGAAGAGGAAGTCCCGGCGCGGAACGACGCGCTGTTCAAGCTGACCGGTGACCTGCGTGTGACACCGCTGGGCGCATGGCTGCGGCGAACCAGCCTGGACGAACTGCCGCAGCTGGTCAATGTGCTGCGCGGCGACATGTCTCTCGTCGGACCGCGTCCCATGCTCGCGTGGGAAGCGCAACTGCTCGCGGCGCCCTACCGGCGGCGCTTCACGGTGAAGCCAGGCATGACCGGTCTATGGCAGGTCGAAGGCCGTAGCCGCCTGTCCATGCGCACGGCCCTCGAACTCGACGTCGAGTACACGCGGCGCCGCAGCGTGCTCTTTGACCTCAGCATTCTGGCCCGGACGGTGCCGGCGCTCTTCCGGGGAGGCGCGAGCTGATGGCCGGCGACGTCCCCGGCGCCGTTCCTGAGCCTCTCGGCGGTTCCGACCTGACCACGCCCGAGGGTACGGTCAGCGACTCCCTGTCGGTCGCCGTCTGGACTCTCGTCAGCCGCTTCACCGGGGTCCTGCGCGGCATCACGATTGCGGCGGTGCTCGGCGCCACCTACTTCGCCAACACCTTCCAGTTCACCAACTCCCTGCCAAACCTGGTGTTCTACGGCCTGCTGGCCGGGTCCATGTTCTCATCGCTGCTCGTGCCCGCCCTTGTCGGCTACATCGACTCAGGGGACAGGGCAGCGGCCGCGCGCACCGCCGACGGGCTGCTCGGGATGGCGGTGCTGGGCATGCTGGCGATAGTTCCCGTGGCGGCGGTCGCCACCCCCTGGCTGCTCAGGCTGGGCTCGGCCGGCAGCGCGGCGGCCAGTAGCCAGGTGCACGTCGGCGCGGTGCTCGTCCTGCTCCTGCTGCCGCAGGTGCCGCTGTACGCGATCGTGGGCACGGCAACGGCGGTCATGAACGCCCACCGCCGCTTCGCGCTCCCGGCCGCCGCCCCCGCCCTGGAGAATCTGGGCACGATTGCGGTCCTCGGGGTGGTGGCCGTCCTCTATGCCCCCGTGGCGGCGGAGCAGAGCGTCCCGCTCTCCTTGATTCTCCTGCTCGGCCTGGGCACCACCGGCGCCGTCATGCTGCATGCGAGCGTCCAATGGTGGGGTGCCAGGCGGGTTGGCATCGCCCTCGTGCCGAAGGCCGGCTGGCACGACCCGCAGGTGCGTGCCACGATCCGCCGGGCCCTGCCCGCGCTGGCCCAGGCCGCGCTGGCCGCCTTGCTGCTCGGGGCGCTGTCGCTCGCCGCCGACCGGGTGCCCGGCGGGGTGGTGGCCTTCCAGCTGGCGGCGAACTTCTACTTCCTGCCGATCGCGCTGGCCGCGACTCCGGTCGCGCTTTCCCTGGTGCCCAGGTTGTCCCGGATGACCGCGCCCGGCCAGGCTGCGATGTTCCGTGACACCTACCAGCGCGGCCTGGCGTTCGCCTGCTTCTTTGCCCTGCCCGCCGCCACGGCTTACCTCGTCCTCAGCGGGCCCATCGCCGGCGGGATAGGCTTCGGCGCCTTCGGCGCGGCGGACGGCCGCGACCTGATCTCGGCGGCGCTGGGCGGCCTGGCGCCAGCGATCGTCGGCGAGACGCTGTTCCTGGTGACCACGTACGCGTGCTACGCGCGAAAGGACACCAGGAATCCGCTGCGCGGGATGATCATCCAGGCGATCGTGTGCGCGGCCGGGATCGCCGCCGTCGTGAACCTCCTCCATGGCACTGCCCTCCTCACCGGCCTCGGCCTGGCCTTTTCCGCGGGCAGCGTGGCGGCGGCGTGGTACCTGGTGCGCAAGCTGCGGCAGGAACTGCCGCGCGGCGGGGAGCAGGAGCTGCTGGTGTCGGTCGAGCAAACGGCCATCAGCTCCGCCATCATGATCCTGCCGGCCTGGGCGGCCGCGAAGCTTCTCGCCAGCCACCTGACGGGCGCACCGGGACGCGTCGCCACGATCCTCCTGGTAAGCCTGGGCGGCGCGGCCATTTACTTCGCCGCCCAGGTGGTCCTCGGCAATCAGCAGGTGAGATGGCTGACCGTAGCGGTGCGGCAGCGCTGGCGGCGGCTGCGGGGAGAGCTGCCGGGACCCGCTGCGTGGCGGTGGCCGCGCCGGCTGGCCCGGCGGCCGGCCGCGCTGACGGCCAGCGTGGTCCATGCGGCAGCACCGGTCCTCCGGAGACGGCAGCTCGATGCCTTCCTGCTGCTCGGCATCATGGCGGTCGGGGCGCTGGCAGGCATCAAGATCAAGTACGCGGTGGCCGCGGTGGTCTGCGCTGGCCTCGTCGGATGGGTCCTGACCAGGCCGCCCGTCGCCGCGTACCTGCTTATCTTCGTTACCCCGCTGGTCGGCGGAATCAGCGGCGGCTCCATTGTCCCGCTGGTACGGCCAAACGAAGCGCTCATGGTCCTGCTCGGCTTGGCCATCGGATTGCGCTGGCTGGCGGGACTGCGCACCGGCGGCATCCGGTGGCCGCGAGTGGACAGCGTCGAGGTCACCGTGGTCGCGCTCGGTGTCACCACCTCCTTGGTGCCGCTGGGGATGATGCTGGTCCGGCAGCGCCCGATCACGGAAGTGGATCTCCTGTACTCCATCGTGCTGTGGAAGCTGCTGGCGGAGTACATCATCGTCCGGTCGGTCATCTCGACGCGTGAGCAGGTGATGAGATGCCTGTGGCTGTCTATGGCGGCAGCGGCGATCGTCGGCTTCATCGCGATCGCGCAGGCGGTGGGCGTGGCCGGGGTTCCCGCACTGGTCGCGAAGCTCACTTCCTCGTCGTCCGGCAGTGACGGCATGGTGACGGTCGCCCGCGGCAGTTCCCTGCTCGGCCTGCCCGCCGCTACCGCGGATCTGGCGATCCTCAACCTGGGGATCGCGGTCGCGATGATCGCGCGCGGTCACCCGCGCCGCCTCTTGCTGGGCGGCTTTGTTGTTCTCT
>Ga0335075_10014841_pt1 | contig 11679 bp, 7 predicted proteins | sample Lox_Sample_24_FD_206723 | JGI IMG/M metagenome (GOLD analysis project Ga0335075, IMG submission 206723) | Soil microbial communities from Loxahatchee National Wildlife Refuge, Florida, United States - Lox_Sample_2.4 | ecosystem: Environmental > Terrestrial > Soil > Wetlands | place: USA: Florida...
TAGCCGGCCAGATGCCAGGTGCATCAAGTTTCGCCAGACGCCGGGTGAGGCGAACCAGGTCTCGATTTTGAAACCTGCGGACGGTGCTTCGGTCTTCCGCCACTGAGGATGCCCCGCCCTTTCTGTGTTCTTTGCAGAATGGGTGGGCCTGACCCACTCTTCGCGCCGCCCTTACATCCCGAACTCCGTACTCACTGCCAACCCCGCCGGCCGGTGCGCCTGCGCATATGCAAACGCGGCTTTTGTCTCCGCCAGCTCCGTCCCCGCAAGCTCCAGCCGCGGCCCGCGCACCCGCGCAGATCCCACCCCAGCCTCCGCCTGCACCTGCTTGATCAGTTGGATGAACTTGGGCTCGGTGTCCATCCGCAGCAGCGGCAAGAACCACCGGTAAACCTCGAACGCCTCCGCCGTCTTCCCCTCGCGCGCCAGCCGGAACAGCTCCACCGACTCCCGCGGAAGCGCATTCACAAGCCCCGCCACCCAGCCCACCGCGCCCGCTGCGATCCCTTCTACAATCGAGTCGTCCACGCCCACCATCACCGCCAGCCGCTCGCCCACAAGCGCCCGGATCGCCGTCACCCGCCGCACATCGGTCGAGGACTCCTTCACCGCCGCCAGGTTCCCGTGCTCCCCGGCCAGCTCCGCAATCTGCTCGGGCAAAAAGTCCGTCCCATACGCCACCGGGTTGTTGTAGAGCATCCCCGGTAGCGGCGTCGCCTCCAGCACCGCGGCCACATGCGCCTTGTTCTCCCTCCAGTCGCCCTTGTACACGTAGGGCGGCAGAATCATCAGTCCAGCGCAACCCGCTCCGTGCGCCGCCCGCGCCAGCTCCACCGCCTCCTGCGTCGAAAGCGCTGAGATCGCGGCCACCACCGGAGCCTTACCCCCCAGCGCCACAATCGCCGTCTCCAGCACCTCCACTTTCTCGGCAAAGCTCAACGTCGCTGCCTCGCCCAGAGACCCCAGACAGATGATCCCGCTGCAACCGTTCTCCACGAGCCACCGCGCGTGCCGCCCCACCGTCCCCCGTTCCACGCTCAGGTCCGTTGCAAAAGCCGTCGTCATCGCCGGCATCACGCCTGTCCACTGCATAGCTTCTCCTCGTGATTGCTCAAGATTTCGGTCTTCGAACAATCGTTCACGACGCGGAAGCAGGCAATTCATTCGTCTTCGCACGAGACGCCGCCACAAGCCGTCCCGGCAGATAAGCCTCCGGCGCGATCGGCGCCTCGCCGCCGGTCAACCCAGCCGCAACCAGCTCCGCCGTCATCAGCGACGTGGTAATCCCCAGCCCTTCGTGTCCAGTCGCCAGCCATACCGTCTCATCGTCTGCGGTTGGACCGATCAGCGGCAGCTTGTCCGGCGTCGCCGCCCGGAACCCCGTCCACACCCGGATCGCGTTCATCCCGCCGATCGCCGGCATATACACCGCCGCCCGCTCGAGCATCGCGCCCAGGATCCTCGCGTCCACCCTGGAGCTCTCATCCCCGTACTGCCGCGACGACCCGATCAGCAGTTGCCCCGTTTGCCGCGGCTGCACGTTGAACGCCACCGAATCGGCCTCGCTCCCATGCGCGCTTTTCAGATAACCAAGCTCCACCAGCTGATGCCGCACAAATCCCGGATACCGGTCCGTGATCGCCAGGTGCCCCTTGCGCTTGCGCACCGGCAGCTCCGGCATCACCGCCGCAGCCTCTGCGCCCAGCGCCAGCACCAGCCGCCCGGCTCGAATCTCCGCGCCGCCCTCAAGCAGCAGTATCCCGTGCCCCATCGCCTTCACCGCGCGGCCCACCACGATCTCCGCGCCCAGCGCTTCGGCACGCCGCGCCAGCTCGAGCGCCACCACCGCCGGATACACCACCGCGTCTTCCGGAACCAGCAGCCCGCCCGCCAGCCCCCGGACCAGTTGCGGCTCGGCTTCGGCCAGCTCCCGCGCCGTCAAGATCCGGCACGGCACGCCGTGCTCCCGGTAGCTCGTATACTTCCGCTCCGCGGCCTCCATTTCTTCGCCGTCCGCGGCCACCCAAAGCGTCCCCGTCTCCACATACTCGGCCCCGGCCGGCAGTTCCAGCCGCCGCCATAGCTCCTGTGAGCTTCGGGTCAGCGCGAACTGCGCCTCCGAGTCGTCCATCACCACAATGTGGCCCATCCCCGCCGCCGTCGCCCCGCTGCCCAGCACATCCCGCTCCACCAGCACCACGCGCAATCCCCGCCGCGCACAGGCCAGCGCGCACGCGCAGCCCACAATGCCGCCCCCGGCAACGGCCACATCGAAGCTGTCCTGGCCCGCGATTGCCTCGGCCGTCATTTTGCCTTTCCGTTCCACAGAGGAATCCCGTTGCGGAACGGGTCCTGCGGCTCGAAGATCAGCGACGACTCCGCCGTCACGTACGCCGACCCCGTGATGTACGGCAAGATCCGGTCCCCGTCCAGCTCCACCCTCCCCACGAACACGCTGTCCAGGATTCCCTCCTGCCGCCACAACTCGCCCGGCTTCAGCTTCCCATCCGCCACCAGGCACGCCATCTTCGCGCTCGTCCCCGTCCCGCAAGGCGACCGGTCGTACACCTTCCCAGGGCACAGCACAAAGTTCCGGCCGTCGTTCTCCGCGAGGTGCGCCTTCGAGAACAACTCAATATGATCGATCTCCGCCCCGTTCTCGCCCGTCACGCCATTCGCCGCCAGCGCCAGCCGCAGCCGCCACGTAAACGCCGTCAGCTCCTCCTCGTGCTCGAGTGTCAGCTCAAAGGGATGCTCCTCCACCAGGAAAAACCAGTTCCCGCCCCACGCCACATCCCCCCGCACCGTCCCGTAGCCCTCCAGCCCCACGGCCACGTCCTTGCAGAGCCGATAGGCCTCCACGTTTGAGATTGTCACCTCGCCCTTGGCATCGAGCCTCAGCGTCACGTCGCCCACCGGCGTCTCGATCCGGTGCTCGCCCACCCCGATCCGGCCCAGGTAGCTCAAGGTCGCCGCCACCCCGATCATTCCGTGGCCGCACATCCCCAGGTAACCCGCGTTGTTGAAGAAGATCACGCCCGCCGCGGCCGCTGGGTCCACCGGCTCCACCAGCATCGCGCCCACCAGCACCTCTGAGCCCCGCGGCTCGCACAGTACCGCCCGCCGGTACACGTCGTGTCGCCGCCGCAGAGTCTCCAGCCGCTCGGCCAGAGGCCCCGGTCCCAGGTGCGGCCCCCCCGCCAGCACACACCGGGTGGGCTCGCCCGCCGTGTGCGAATCCACGACTTCAATCCGTGACGGCAGTACGCTGTTCGGCATAAGATTGTCTACAAAATTGCATACTTTACCCCGATTCTACCCCGAGATTCCTTCCGCGCGTCAGCCAAAGACGAAGGGCTTCTCGACTCCGCGCTCTTTCTCGGCCTTGGAGAGCCGAAAATCCGACACTCCAGCGACGCTCTCCATCCGCAGCAACCCTCAGCCCGAATTGACGTCTTAGAAAGCTGACAAATCGAGCATTTCCGTGCCCACGATCGGCGCCGGGCGTGCGCAAAGATTGGCCGGAACTGCCGCATGGGCCACTTGATCTGCATGGCGGCGCTCACCGCATAGACGGGATGGCCTCAGCGGGCCAAGTCTCTCTGTCCGCTTTCCTCGCGCTCCAGCGTGAAGGCCGCCGCCTGAAAGTCGCCGACTAACTCCACGTCGATGCCGTGATGCATCCAATACGCGCCGCTGGCCACGGCCGGCGTACCCGGCGCCACCTTCCCGTCCATGGCGCTGACGCGGTACATGGCATCCGCTTCGAGTCCGCGCAAATACAGGCGTGGATACGGATAGAGCTCCGTACTCGAATGCAGGAATGCGAATACCACGCTCTGCCGTCCGTCGCGCCCGACGTATTCGTTCGCGGACTGCTCGCTTCCGTTCAACGGCTGGATAAGCCGATAGAGCAGCCCCCGCTGCACCGTATCGCGAATCTCCTTGTATTGAGCGATCATGCGCTTGGCACTGGCCAACTCATCGGGAGTCCATTTGTTGAGATTCGCCCCCACGCCCAGCGAGCCCTGCATGGATGACAGGAACCGGTACTCCAGAGAGAGCGTGCGGTGATTGACCCAGGTCGGTGATTCGGTGACCCAGGCCATCATGACTCCCGGCGTGTACGCGTAGGTGAATCCATTCTGAATGCGCAGCCGGTCATAGGCGTCGGTGTTATCGGAGGGCCACACCTCGTCTGTATAGCGCATCACCCCCAGATCCACCCGGCTTCCTCCGCCCGAACAACTTTCGATCTCGACTTTCGGATGCTTCTCGCGCAGTTCGGCGAGAATGCCGTAGTAGTTGCGGATGAAGTCGACGTAGACGTTCTTCTCCTCGTCGGGTGGAACCTGCGGCCATCCCGGCTCGGACCAGTTGCGGTTGTAATCCCACTTCAGAAAGTCGATCTGGTTTTCGCTGAGAAGCTTGTCCAGCGTGTTGAAGACCCAGGCGCGCACATCGGGACGGGCAAGGTTCAATACCAGTTGATTCCGTTCTTGGCTGCGGGGCCGTCCGGGGAAATAGAGCACCCAGTCCGGATGTTGCCGATAGAGCTCGCTATCCGGGTTCACCATCTCCGGCTCAACCCAGAGCCCAAAGCTCATGCCGAGTGCATGGACCTTATCGATGAGCGGCTTCAGCCCGTGCGGAAACTTTTGCGGATTGACCCACCAATCGCCCAGTCCGGCGTGATCGCCGTTCCTCTCTCCGAACCAGCCGTCGTCCATGACAAATCGTTCCACGCCGATGCTGGCCGCTTCTTCGGCAAGCTTCATCTGCCCCGCTTCGTTCACATTGAATCCGGTCGCTTCCCACGAGTCATACAGCACCGGCCGAAGCGCGGGATGGGGAGCATGCGGCAGAATCGAGTCAATCTCGAAGCGGTGCATCAAACGCGAAGCGCCGCCGATTCCATCGTCCGTGTACCCCCCATAAAAATACGGAGTCTCAAGAGATTGCCCCTTCCCCAGCAGATAACCAAAGTCGAAGCTGTTGAAACCCCCGCTGACTCGAACCTGCCGCACCTGGTTCTGCTCAACGGCAATCTCCCAGGAACCGCTCCAGCCGAGCGCTCCGAACCAGACGCTGCCATGATCGGGGTCGCTGTCGTCTGCGTGGTCGATCGCGAACCAGGGGTTGTTCTGTGCTCCGGTGGTGCCGCGCCGGCTCTGGAGCACCGTCTCGCCCGGTTGCACAGGCTGCTCCTGCAGGTTCCACTCCGCAGCCCAGCGGCCCGTAAGATAGCGCAACCGATAGTCCGTTCCGCGGGGCAGATTCCAGGTAGCGGCGAAGACCTGTTCGATCGTGAAGGGCGCATCGGTGCGATTCTCGATCCTGGCCGCGCGGCGCAATATGCCGGTCTCCGGATCGATCTGGTACTGCAGCACCACGTAAACTTCGCGCGAGATGTCCTTCATGGTGATCGAAAGCTGATCGCCTTCGATCCGATACGAGACGTACTTCAGCACCAGGTCGCGGTTGCCGTCCGGAAACGTGATCTTCAGATCCGGTTCCACGTAGAGCGCTCCGCCCCAGGCAACAAACTCCTGCGGAGTGGCATCGATCGGCGGATCGAACGAGGAGGCGCCTGGCACGGAATGCGCGGCCGCAAAATGATCGCGGTCCGGCAGCCGGGCCCCCCAATAGAGGGTCTGCAGCTCCTGTTCGTCGTTCACGCCGAAAACGTACGTCGTGTCCGCCGCATCCAGGCGAAACACGCGCGTTTCGCTCTCGTAGTGAACGTGTGCGCTCGTCCCGGCCGAACCTTCCGTTTGCGCTGAAAGGCCACTCACAGGAAACAGCAATCCGCACCACAGCGCCATAACGCCAACCGCCAGCGCGCGCCGCAGAGAACCTGACCACAACATCGTATTCGTATTCATCAAGGCCCCTTTGTTCATCGAACTTCAAACTCCCGAGGAAGCGTCATGGCGGAGATCGGCCGGCGGCAGTTGCCTGCCTTCGCCGGGCTGGCGGTGGATGATGACTGTACCGCTGCGAATATCAGTATCCGCAATCGACAGCATGGTCGCCGCGAGTACAGCGACCGTGCAAACTCGGGATGCGCTCAACCCTGGCGAGCCGATCAACATTCTCGCATGCGCCGGCAACGCTTGCCGTCCGGCCGCCAGGCCCTAAGCTGTTATCTATAGTCGAAGCTCGCGGTCGGCCCAAGGAGGCATAGTGTACACAGAAGGATGTCCTCTGCTCCGGCTGAAGCGCCGGAGCGATTGGGGTGCGAAAGCACTGAAATGCAACCGTTCCAGAAGGACTCTCAGGCGATGATGCAGAAGATGGAAGATCGAATCGCAGATCGAGCGCCACAATCCGGGCCCGCGAAATTGCAGCTCCCGGCTGCCCCCGCGACGGAGACTGGTCCAGTGAAAGCATGGGAGGAGCCGGTGGTCATGCGGACTTACTTGCCTGCCGCTCCGGATCCCAATCCTATGTTTCTCGAAAAGCGCGTCTACCAGGGCAGCAGCGGGCATGTTTATCCCCTGCCGGTGATCGATCGCATCGACACCCAGCCCGCCGAACACTCCTGGAGGGCCGTGCATCTCGAGAACGAGTACATCCGGCTCATGGTCCTGCCTGAAATCGGGGGCCGCATCCATATCGGGCTCGACAAGCTAAACGGTTACGACTTCTTCTATCGTCAGAATGTTATCAAACCCGCGCTGGTGGGGCTGGCCGGACCCTGGATCTCCGGAGGGGTCGAGTTCAACTGGCCGCAGCATCATCGCCCCGCAACCTTCATGCCGGTGGAAACCTTCATCGAGCGCGAACCCGGCGGCGCGGTCATCGTCTGGTGCAGCGATCACGATCCTCTCCAGCGCATGAAGGGGATGCATGGCCTGTGCCTGCGTCCCGGCGCTGCCCGTCTCGAACTCCGCGTCCGGCTCTACAACAGGACCACCGGCACGCAAACATTTCTTTGGTGGGCAAACGTCGCCGCTCACGCCCACGAGAAGTATCAGTCCTTCTTTCCCCGCGACGTACGCTTTGTCGCCGACCACGCCCGCCGCGCCATCACCGAGTTTCCTCTCAGCCAGGGAACCTATTACGGCATCAACTATCGCGCGCGATTCCTGCACGGCGTGCCCGAGGAGGAGAAACCACGGCATTTCATCCCGGACGGCTCCTACCCACCCAACGACCTGAGCCGCTATGCGAACATCCCCGTCCCCACCAGCTACATGGTTGCCGGCTCGTGCGGCGATTTCAGCGGCGGCTACGATCATGCCCGGCAGGCCGGCGTGGTCCATGTCGCCAACCACCACATCGCGCCGGGCAAGAAACAGTGGACATGGGGGAATCACGACTTCGGCTACGCCTGGGACCGCAACCTGACGGATGCGGACGGTCCGTACGTGGAACTCATGGGCGGCGTGTACACAGACAATCAGCCTGACTTCTCCTTTCTGGCCCCCGGTGAAACAAGAACCTTTCGCCAGTTCTGGTATCCGATTCGCGAGATCGGAGTGCCTGACGAAGCCAACACGGAAGCCGCTCTTCGCGTGGAAGGAACGGCAAAGGGCGTCACCGTTCATCTGCAGGTCACATGCAAACGCCCGGGAAGCTCGATTCACCTCCTCTTGCACGGTGAGGAGCGTGGCGCCTGGAACGGAGATCTCTGTCCGGATGCTCCGCTCCATTACACATTCCCGGCCAATGAAACGGGCGAACCGGAGATCCTCGTTCGGCAGGGGGATTCACTGATCCTGCGGTATGCGCCGGCGGAGCTGCAGCCGGCCCCTCCTCCGGCGGTGGCCGCGGAGCCGCCTATGCCCGCCGACGTCGCCACCAATGACGAGCTATTCCTCATCGGTCTGCACCTCGATCAGTATCGCCACCCGACACGCGATGCCGAAATCTATTGGCGCGAAGCCGTGCGGCGCGATGCGGGAGACAGCCGGGCCCACCACGCGCTTGGGCGCTGGCATCTGCGGCGCGGAGAGCTTTCCGCGGCCGAAAAGCATCTCCGCCTGGCCATTGCGCGGTTGACGGAACGCAATGCCAATCCTTACGACGGCGAGCCCTTCTACAACCTGGGACAGACTCTCTTGTATGCCGGCCGGACCGGCGAAGCCTACCAGGCCCTTTACAAATCGACCTGGAATGCGGCATGGCGTGGGCCGGCATATCATCGTCTGGCTGAAATCGACTGTTGCCGCCACAACTGGTCAATGGCGCTCGAACAACTCGAACACTCACTGCGCCGCGATGCGGACAACCTGAATGCGCGCAACCTGAAGGTGCTCGTCCTGCGGAAGCTGGGCCGCTCGGAGGAAGCGGCGCAGGTTTTGCACACAACGCGGGCTCTGGACCCGCTTGACATCTTCAGCCGCTTTCTCTTATCCGGAGAGACTCCCGCCGATGCGGGCCAGCGGCTGGATCTTGGCTTCGATCTGCTGCGCGCGGGCTGGCTGGTGGAGGCGCTCACAGTCTTCTCCGAGCCCGGCCCTGAAGATCGCGGCGGTGACTCGACGATGCTGCTCTATGCACACGCCCACGTGCTGCTCATGCTTGGCAGGCGTCAGGAGGCGCTCGATGCCTATCGCATCGCCGCGGCCGCGAATCCCGCGCACGTGTTTCCGAGCAGGCTGGAAGAGATGCTGCTTCTTGAAGAAGCCCTTCGCCTCAATCCCGATGATGCGCACGCCGCATATTTCCTGGGAAATCTTCTCTACGACCGCAAGCGCCACACCCAAGCCATCGTGCTCTGGGAAAGAGCGGCGCAACTCGATCCGAGCTTCGCCACGGTGCGGCGCAATCTTGGGTTCGGCTATTACAACATCCTTCACGATGCGGCCCGCGCCGTGGAAGCCTTTGCGCGTGCCAGAGAACTCGCGCCAACCGACGCCCGCATCCTGTATGAGCAGGACCAGCTCGCCAAGCGCACGGGCGCGCCGCTCAGCCAACGGTTGGCCGTTCTTGAATCGAATTGGGATCTGGTGGAGAAACGCGACGATCTTTCCCTCCAGCTTGCGACCCTGTACAACAGCACAGGGAATCCGGATGCGGCGCTTCAAGTTCTCCTCTCCAGGCGGTTCCAGCCTTGGGAGGGTGGCGAGGGCCTGGTGCTGGCCCAGTATCTTCGCTCTCAGCTTCTCCTGGGGCAACGCGCTCTGGCGGCCGGCGATCCCGGCACAGCGATCACATGCATCAGAGAGGCCCTCCATCCGCCGCAGAGCCTCGCCGAAGCCAGGCATCCGTTGAGTAATATAAGCATCGTCTATTACTGGCTGGGCGCGGCCTTTGAAGCACGAGGCGACAATCAGGCGGCAATCGATGAATGGTCACGGGCGTCGCGGATTCAGGCCGACCTTCAGCAGATGCAGCTGCAATCGATCTCCGACATGACCTACTGGAGCGCCATCTCTCTTCTTCGCCTGGGGCGCGAGGCCGAGGCCCAAAAGCTGTTGCGGGCAATCTACGACTACGCGGCCGCCCTGGAGCAGCAGACGCCGAAGATCGATTTCTTCGCCACTTCCCTGCCGGCCCTGCTGCTGTTCGAGGAGGACCTCGACGAGCGGCAGGCGATCCATGTGCTTTACCTGAAGGCCCAGGCGTTGCTCGGGTTAGGCGAACAGGAAAAAGGGATCGGTCTTTTGCAGGAAGTTCTACAGCACGACTGCAGCCACGCCGGGGCGATCGACCTGCTGCGCATCTGAAGAGGGTAGCCCATGCATGGACCTGTTCCGGAGACCGCTTTCTCGCCGTCGGTTGCTCCCGAAGGCACGGCATATGTGTGGGGAATTGCGATTGCAGCGGCCCTGGGCGGACTTCTCTTCGGTTACGACTGGGTGGTGATCGGGGGAGCGCGCCAATTTTATGAGATCTATTTCCACCTGACCTCGGCCGCCCTGGTCGGCTGGGCCAACAGTTGCGCACTCGTCGGCTGCCTGGCAGGGTCGCTTGCCGCCGGATCGATTGCCGACCGTCATGGCCGGCGCAGGGTGCTGCTGGCCTCTGCGATCCTCTTCGCGGTCTCGTCGGCGCTGACGGGATGGGCGCCCAGCTTTTCCTCCTTCATCCTCTGGCGAATCGTCGGAGGAGTGGCGATCGGCCTGAGCTCCAACGTCTCGCCTCTCTACATTGCGGAGGTGAGCCCGGCGGGGATTCGCGGCCGCCTGGTAAGTCTCAATCAATTCGCCATCGTGGTCGGAATCCTGCTGGCGCAGGTGGTGAACTGGCGCATTGCCCGGCCGGTCGCCGCCGATCTGGGCCGCGAGGCGCTCCTGCGATCGTGGAACGTTCAGTACGGTTGGCGGTGGATGTTTTCCGCCGTGGCAGTTCCCGCACTGGTCTTCACTCTCGCTTCGGCCTTTCTGCCCGAGAGCCCCCGATGGCTGCTGGCGCATCGGCGCGGCGAGGAGGCCCGGAGTGTTCTCGAACAAATCGGAGGGATGCGGTACGCTTCCGCCGAAATCGCCGCCATCCAACATTCGCTGGCAGCCGAGTCTGCCAGCCATTCCTCGTGGCGGGAGCTGCTGCGGCCGGGCGTTCGCGCCATGGTACTACTGGGCATTGCGCTGGCGGTGCTACAGCAGTGGACCGGCATCAATATTCTGTTCAACTATGCGGGCGATGTATACCGCAGCGCCGGCCACGGCGCCAACACGATCTTTCTGGATATCGTGATTACCGGCACCATCAACCTCGTCTTTACAGTGCTCGCCATGGTCCTGGTGGACCGCGTCGGGCGGCGCAAGCTCATGCTCTTTGGCTGCCTGGGAATTGCCGCCGCCCACCTGCTCTCCGCGCTTGCCTACCGCAACGGCTGGCCGGTGAACGCCATTCTGATCCTGACGCTGGCCGCCATCGCCTGCTATGCGCTCACTCTCGCTCCCGTCACCTGGGTGCTGATCGCGGAAATCTTTCCCAATCGCGTGCGCTCGGAGGGTGTATCTGTTGCGGTGAGTGCTCTATGGACCGCGTCGTTTCTGCTCACCTACACGTTCCCCGCGCTGAACCAGTTGCTGGGCACGGGCGGAACCTTCCTGATCTATGGCCTGATCTGCCTGCTCGGGTTCCTTCTGGCGGCTCGCTTTGTGCCGGAGACGCGAGGGCGCACGCTGGAACAGATCGAAGCTGCAGTGACGGGGCAAGGACAAGGTTAATCGTCTCCAAATGAAATCCTCTCGCCAGCTCTGACCGGCAAGGGCAACAACGGCCCTGTCAGCCTCGCAACCTCCGGCAACCATCCGGGCCAAGGCGCCGCAGAAGCGTTTCGGGCAACCGCCGGGAACTCCGTTGCCGGAGCGGGCGCAAACGATCGATCTGAAGAAGCTCGCGAGCATACTCCTGCGCAGAGGCGCACGGGTGTCACCTTGTCCACTTTCGCAGCGCTTCGCTCAGCCGGCCGGCCTGTGTCTCCAGATCGGGAACCAGCCGCACCACCCGGGCCAGATCGCCTCCCTTGCCTGCCAGTTCCATTTCAAGCGCCACGTCTCGCAGCGCCTCGCCTCCAACATTGGCCGCCGCCCCCTTGATCTTGTGGGCCAGTTTGCAGATGGGCTCAAGAGCCTCGAGCGCGGCCTTCTCTCTCAGCTCGATCAACATCGCCGGCAGCTCTCCGGCAAATCCCTCCGCAACCTCCCGGGCAAACTCCACATCTCCCATCATGCGCTGCAGGAACGCCTCGCCATTGAATACCGGAGACTCGCCCGGCAG
>Ga0335075_10014842_pt1 | contig 11679 bp, 8 predicted proteins | sample Lox_Sample_24_FD_206723 | JGI IMG/M metagenome (GOLD analysis project Ga0335075, IMG submission 206723) | Soil microbial communities from Loxahatchee National Wildlife Refuge, Florida, United States - Lox_Sample_2.4 | ecosystem: Environmental > Terrestrial > Soil > Wetlands | place: USA: Florida...
TGAGAGGATATGAATGATAGTTTAGAGGGTTGAAGAGAATATGGCATGAAATCCAAGCTCAATAGCGCTGAAAGTTGTAAGGCCAAATTTAGCCAACCTAAGTCTTATCATCTGATCAGAATTTGAATCTCCTCGATAATCAAATGAATTGTATATTTGACCAAGTCTGATTAATTGTCAGCAAATTTCTACGTTTCTTACCCGGGTATTACATTTTATATAACTTGCCAAAGCGCTTGAGTGGCTGTCTGGGTAGATGTAAACCATGTTCCGAAAAGACTAAGTTCTAGTGCATCTTCTTCTCCATTTGTATAAAGTATTGCTACGTCTGCACACTCTAAGCCGTGGGAAAGGAAGCATGCTATATTGTCATCCCTGACACTAGAAGCGGCTATTCCGATATCACCGTCAGCACTGTGTTATAACCGTTATCTTTGGTAGAAAGGTGGGGGTCAGTGGCAGGTTCCTTGCACATATTTCTCCAGAACCCCTGGTAATTGAATCGGTCATTGTTGCGTTTGCAACTGGTCTTGGGCGGTTTTTAGAAACAAAGTCATCAACTTGAATGTATTGAATTGCAGGTAGGGATCAATCTATCTATCCCCACAAGAATAAGGGTTTAAAGAGCTGTCTCTAAAACAATTTACATAGAGAGGCTAAAGAGTGTTCGTGTGAGGCATTTACGATATATGAGAACACAAATGAGAGAAAGGGAACGTAATATCCAACAGTCATCAAGATGAAACAAGTATCCACATGCTTCTAATACCTTCTCTTCGAAGCTTTCCCAATCTTGACACTCTTCTGGATTGTCAAAGTGTATATTCTCTAGGTCTGATCTAGAAATGATGAGGCCTACAAGGGAGACTGTTGGTATAGAACGGCTTCGACCCAATATTGCCCCGGCTCGTAGAGCCGCCTATATCATTGAAATTATTAATATTAGGTTCAGAGAGGGTCATCAATACCACGCAATTCGATCTTACAGTAATACGGAGGGTTCAATCTCCCTGATCTACGTCCATATACCTGTAGTTAGTCCGTTGAGTTGAGAATTCAAGTTCAAGTCACTCGTTCAGTGCAATCTGTCTATTCTGCTGTGTATATCGTTATAAAATTCCAAGAGAGACCACATAGTCACCTATTATTTCTAAAATTCATTGCTCTCTTCAGCAACTAAAGGCAACGTCGGGAATCTAGAGCCAAATCCATCACTCGAGTTAATGTGTATCGTAGTAGACGTTGTCTATCTCGGCTGCAGTTGCATCCGTGAACACATCATCTAGTTGCCATGCAGGCTGGTGCCTGGAGAGGATGCCGAATTTCACAGAAATACAGAGAAGGAATATATCCCCCAACTACATTCGACCTGTGTCGAAATTGCGGCGCTCCTTAAGGAATATAGGAGGACATATTAGGATATAAATAGTACGAAGTAACAAGTAACAGAATTGAAGATAGGAATGGCGAAGGCGTTGGCAAGAGACCTGCAATGCCAATTTCGATAGGCTAAGGTGCTAAGAGGGCATATCTATGTGAAAAATTGTTTACACAAGCAGAGCCTAGAGTTATTTGTGTTATGCCACGGAGGCGAATCAGGAAGTAGGAGGATGCCTTGTATTGTCAAGATGTTGCTCGAGGGAGCAGGAACTGTACAGGGAACTCGAATATGTACACAAAGAATCGTGCTTCGGCTAGCCAAGCTCGGTGAGCAGTGAATGGAGTAAGGCGGTGACCACCAGCAATATCACATGTCACGGGATGACCGTGACATGATAGGTAGGAGTGCAGTATCTTGCTGATCACGAGTCTCATCATTGGCTTCGCGAACGGCCCGAATTAATAATGTTGCGAGCTTCTGTATCAGGGGGGAGAACTACAGTCATTGAATGAGGTGATTCCTTTGGGATTTCGAAACGACCTATATCTTACAACATTCTCCAGTAGTAACTAGTGAACTCCTACAGAAGGCCAGCTTATAAACCTTCATGGCGCTTCTTAGGATCAGGAGAGGGAGACTGAATTTCTTGCTCCCATGAACTCCCTCGCATCTCCAGACCGAGCAAAAGACATCACGAACTTGGCTGCCACTCTTCCATTAGATACTAGATACAACTATCTGCAATGCCTACTTGCCGTCAGAACACAATCGCAAAGCTAAGCCATCGTACGACCCAAAGAAGAGAGTCCGTTGCACCTATCGAGCATTTCGCGCATCTCTTATTGACGAATTATTAATACTATACAAAACTGCACCAGCTCAGGAATATACAAGCACTAGACACTTATCAACCTTTCTACTAGGCTAGCGTATTTAGGTCTAAGAAAAATTCGAGCTAGCTACCTAAGTACTAAAAGAGTGCCGTGTTGTACTGTTCTACGCGACTTAAGATACCCTGTGTTCACCCCGGTGCACAACTATAAGGCAAGGAGGTAAGTATGGATTGCGGGTCCAGCAGCATTGTAAGTAGGCAGCAGAAGCTGGGGGAGTTATAGTTTAATTCAAAGCCAGGCTCGACGCCCGAAAAAGGGTTAAGAGGCGATGAAAAAATTTGGGTAATTGAGATAGGGAGAAATCCTCATTTATCTTCTCTCCGCATCAGACTAGGTTTCGGCCATTGGAGTCGAAGTATTGTACGAATAGATACCCATTAGAATAGAATTCTTTTGGTCTATAACTGCTAACTGTAGCTCGTTCCTTCAAGTGGTCAACGCTAGCACTGTATGAAATAGGATAGACCATTTAGCTAATAATTGAGAAGTTTTGCTATTTGGAACAGCTTATTGGCTCCGTAACTTGACCGTCATGGGGATCCCATCCTTCGGTTTAGCCGTTATCTTTAATTCCTGGTACGCTCGGCCACCCCAACCGGGTATAGAGGAACCTTCGGGGTTAATAGCCGATTCGAAATCGAACCACCGTAGAGTGAGAACGCCAATAACTTTTGCTTCTATAATGGAAAGCTGCTGGCCAATACACCTCCGTGAACCGGTCGAAAATGGTTGCCAAGCCTCAGTAGACCCTTTTCGAGGAGCAGAGAAACGATCGGGGTCGAATTCGTATGGGTTATCCCATAGTGTTTCATCACGCTGCATGGCCGAATTGAGAATACAGACTATGTTTCATATCAGCATTTATTGACTTGAATAGGCGCAATTAATAAATGAAGCAAAGCAGGAGAGAAATACCCATGTGATTCTCCACAGGATATGCGCGGCCCTTAAATGTTAATGTGGAACTGGTGAAAAGATGTCAGCATAGACGTCATCCGGCCACGCAATATTTCATACCCAGGGCCGCCTTTCCTAACAGTAAACCCTGCCGGGAAAAGTCTAAGGCTTTCTTTGAGAACTGCATGTGTGAGAGGGATTTTGTTCAAGCGTTGCGGTTCTTTCATGAGAAGCTCTACTGTAGTCTCGAAATCCTGACCAAAAATTTCGTCATGTTCTTGACGTACCCTCTTGAGAATATCTACATGTGTAGAAAGAAGGTAGTAGGTGTACTTCTAGTTCGTCAGTAGATTCAAAATGCGAAAGTGCAACTGTACTAGATACTTGCCGTAACCAAAGAAGACGTAGTATCGTGGCCACCAGCCAAGAAGGTCTTAGCACTGTTGCGGTTGAATGAGCACACAATTGCGTTGCCATAGGTTCTAATGCCCCTTACTTGTCAACTGCAATTTTCACAAACTCAGGGTCTAAATCCCCCGAGACAGAATTTCCTTTCCCATTCTCCTTAAGATATCCCCGTCGCGCGAGATCTATGATTGTTTTCGTAACCTTATCATCCGCACCGGAAGCATACCTTTCTTTGACGAATTGGCTCAGGAGCCTATCCAGCGTCCGGGTATGGTAATCCATCATAAAAGGTGATAGAATCTTCTTGAAAAGGGGGTCAGTAAAACCAGCGCCCCAAGAAATTGCGCCTTCAAAAGCTGCAAAAAGAGGACTATCCTCCTTCTGCGATCCAATGCGTAGATCGAGTCCTGTCCTGGCTATGACATCGATGGTCAGGCGCATGACGGCTTCGTTCATGCTGAATCTCTCGCCGCTGACGGCATACTGAGTCATCTTCTCCTTGAAGATCAGCGTCTCTTCTACGATAGATGGGACGAGAGTCAGGAGGTGCTGGAGCGAGAACGCAGGCGCAAGCCACGAGTGCTGAGCCTGCCATTCTGCACCTTCCACGGAGAAGATGCTCTTTGTGCCAACGAGGCCTCTGAGAAGCTTATGAGCGGCTGGATGGCGTACAAATTGATTCGTCTGCGCCCCAACAGCAGGGTCAAGTACAAAGACCATGGACTCCGAAAATGGATACAGGTCCAAGTAGTAGAGCCCAAGAAAGCTGTATTCCTTGGCCATTTCGGTGAAGAGAGACTGCGGATGGCAGTCTGCGGGAAAGCGTTTCTGGGCTTCGCCCAGAACAGCTAGATTTCCAAGTAGCAGGCTGTGCGGCGGTGTAGGCTATATCGATAAGCTTGGGTGATGGATGATGCTGCTACGGATATACTTACAAGGCCATTATAGAAACGCCGGTGCTGTACGAATTTGACGACAAAGAGAGTAACATAGACCAGGAAGCCGCCGACCAGCAACCATGGCCAATACTCAGGCAGATGGACGGCACGCTCCATCTCTTGTTACGATTGGCACCTATTTGAAACTTTTTTTAAGTGATGAAGGTGTTTGCATTATCGCGATGCATAAGTTAGTCCCTTTCGCTCGTCGTTTATCGAATCTGACGTGAGAAATCTGACAATAACCCAGCAACTAAGATATAAGGCAGGAATCGGCACGTGACATCTATGGGCACATGCCACTGTTCTGAGGAGGAGTCGGATAGACTTAGTCCGTGCACCCCAAACCCAAATCCAGAAGACATAATTATTACGGCACAGGACTGAATAATTACCCTTGGTTTTTGGCGAAATGACTCAATTGCCTTTGACTAATTTACTAATTACCCTCTGATGAAATAGAATTCCCACTACTCCAGCGACTATCAAACCTCTTTAATGCTACAATTTTCATTTCTTAGCATCTCAGATATCACACTGTTACGGACCGTAAGTCAGGTGACAGTCCGTAACTGCCTTAGCAGCAATCGGAACCTGCCCTTACAGGCGGGGTGCCATAGCCCTAATAACTGCAGTTGTTACAAGCACTATTGCGGCTATTGCGGGCAGGTTTACGGATGGGGTTGCAGGGTCACAGACGACTTTTGCGGACCCGTTAGCTAACGCACGTGACTGACCACCCGTTTAAAGGCAGTCTCTTAGTAGACACTCTCCTTCTTCTCTTCTTCTCTCTTTAGCTTTAGATTCTTGTATTATAGGACTACTAATAGCATCGGCCTCACCCATTCGCGGCGTCCCGATGCCACTTATTGACTGAGTCCGTGACAAAGGGAGCTTTGTAGATTGCACTTATCGAAGATACTAAGCTAAAGAGGGAAGAAGAGAAAGGAAGGGGAGCATAGCTCCTTATATACACAAGCCGTCCCTAGCTAACTGCCCTTAGCTAACAGCCCGTTAGCTAAGTGCCCTTAGCGGTTTCAGTGCCAGTCTGAGACGGTAGTTGTTCCATGCATGTGGCAAACCGTCACAATAAATAAGTTGCAACTACAGCTAACATATGAAAATACCGCTTGATTTGCTTGAACTAATAATATGTTATAGAATCCATTGGTTTATGAATAGTCGTCTTACTCTTATCCTAAAGCTAGTTATATCTGAAGTACTAATAATGCTAATATAAATCAATAAAGCTTTCCACTATCCCCCTTCTTTTCTATTCTCCTTTCGTCGGGTTTTCTTATGCTGTGCATATACATTAGCGTTTTGAACAAGTGTATTCCAGATCTTAAGGCCCCAGAATAGCTCTAAATAGTAGATTGGGCCCTGTACGTAGTCTAGTAAGATCTGGACATCAAACGGCCAGGCAGGCTAGGACCGAGGGAGCTTTTTGTAAGTTGGGTCTGGCAGTTTAGCCCTGGCTTTGATCTCAGCATGCAATTGAGTTAATTGGACAGTGTCTAATTAAGCTTGCAATTAAGCTTCTAAAGTCCATAGAGCACTCTTATATTTGTCGTCGTAAAACTCGCTGGGCTTTGGTTCTAAGTGCTAGTTTGGCTGGTCCTCGTCGTCAAACTCAACTACAGAGCCTTGATCAGATTCAAATTCCGACTCAGAAGAGGTATCCGAATCGCTATAGTTCTCCATAGTAATTAAGATAGTCCTTTAATGAATAGTTACGCGATTTGATAGGGTAGAGCAGCTCGTGTTACCCTGGTCTCGCGACACGCTGCTTATCCAAAAGTAGTTTAGCTGACCACATCTTCGAAAATTCACCTGCAAAAGAACAAGTAGTACTGCCTCTAGATTGCCTTCGATTGCTTTCTGTTGACGCATATATGCGATAGCCTGATGCACAAGGCGTGGATTGTCTACAATTGTGATATCTCCGAGATCTTATTAATGTGAACTGCGTTGCACATTGTGAAAAGTGATCAAAAGCACATCATGGTTTAGCGAAGCGAGGCCATGAATGCTTCGTAATTTGCGCTACAACCTCTCTGAATATCAGGCGATCCAGGGCGCTTTTGCGCTAAACAGAATTAGCGAAGGTAACGGGCTAAGTACGAGATGAAAGAAAATTCTTCGTCACAACCAAAATTAGCACCATAATACCTACTCTTTATTTAGATAATGGAACTGCCTGAATTGTTCGGACGTCTCTCCTCCACACTTTTTGTAAAGTAAAGACGGTATAATGTCTGAGGCATAGAGCCCAAGATAGATGATACCACTTGTTGGACTCAACTGGACGAGTCGCTGAATAGAACTATCATTACCGGTGCAAGCGAACATTTTCTTCTATAATTGCCTTAGAGAATATTTTGATTAATGATCAATCGTCTCTTTGATAACTAGGTACGAAGTACGTCACCAATCAAATACGAGAATCGCAGCTTGCGATTCTCAATTACTAACACATTATACTTCTCTAATATCAAACTCGTTATGTTAAATTCAGCACTAGATCAAACTTATATTTAATAGGACTAGAAAGGATCTACCTCGCGCAAGATCTCGCTCCTTTATCCGCCCAAGTAAAACCTTAAAGCCCCCTTTCAATTCCACGCTAGCGTACCGGCGTTTTCTCATAGCCCACCACCCTCTTTATTGTCAGATACCCCCTTAGCGCGCCATTGGTCGCCAAGACACCTTCCAGGATGGAATACACACAGGCACGACGTCGCGAGAATCATCATTGCACCTTCAAGAATCATGAAAGGAATCTCCTCGTTGGCTAACTTACCGTGGAAACCGTCGTTGAGCTCTGCAACACGGTAGCATGATCGGATAAGGATAAGGAGGGTTGCAATGGAGAGGCCTATTTGAAGATGGAATTAGCAACAACCGTCAAAAGAAAGTCTAGATTCCAAACTTACCGAGCATAAAATCCTTCAAAACCCTCCCGGTCCGTCCCTCCCATCCCTCCGGATTTTTTATCCCAGCGCGCCTCAGTCTCCATGCGAAATGCGCACACAAGACTGAGAATGAAAGCAAACTTGCGACCTGTAGTGACAAACCGGCAATCATGATGTGGACACCAGCCCATTCTTCTGAGTTCGAGTCGGCCGTGTCGGCCAGTGCACCGCCAACAGCTTGGAGGACAAGGCAAAGAAAATCCACTGAGAGGAAGAGGATAGTGTAGTTGCGAGGTCTGAAGTGAGCGTATTGTATGGCGGGGTCGTAAAGGGGAATGAGCTTCGAGAGGCATATATAGATGCTGGCAGTGAAGAAGATGGGAGCGATGGTGATGACGATGATTTGGCTGTCCAACAGAGCGAGTCAGGCATGTAGAAAAATAGCGGAAGAAGACGGACAACTTACGCTAAGAAAGGATTAGAAGCCCAAGGATTCAAGTACATTCCTATCCTGGAGCCATAGCCGATGGCTTCGAGGAAGAGGCCGAAGATCATGCAGATCATGTAGCTCCATGTGCGGTAGATGATTCCTTGGGTGATTTGCACAAGGAGGATGATGACGAAGATGGCGAGGTAGAGGGCATTTCCTGGTAGTGTGGGAACGTAGTCAACCGTACCAGCTACTTGGAGGAGTTCTTGGCACAGTGATGTTAGGTTGTTTGGATTGCAATCAAAAATCTCTAGTGTGCCATTGTGGTAAATATCCAGCTCGAATTGAACCATGTTTTTGAGAAGAATAGAGAAGAATAGAGTTTTGAAATTGGAGCTTGTTCTGTGGCAGAAAAATGGGGCCACGGCAGAGAGGTACGAAAACAAGATGGAAACAGAGGAATTTAATTGACTACGAGTGGGAAGCCGAGTTGGGCGCAATCTTGTACTTATATGAGTTGAGAAGGAATAAGGCTGGCGTTTGAGGCCCAGCAAGGCATATTAAGGGGGCGAGGCTATGTTATCTATAAACATACGGTGGTATCGCGCAAGCGATTGCGCGTTCATATCCAACAAGAAAGGTAAGCCGGGGGTCAAATATTGCCGAATCCAGGCATCCATATTTCATAAGAGGCCCATTCTCGAGTGATTTAAAGGAATATTTAACTCGACGTCGTGAAACTCGGTTAGTGTGTCAGCACAGGCATTGGAGATGTCAAACGCGTACAAGAGTTCCGCCGAAAATACGAACGGCCCAATCCCAATGCGTCGCTTCGATACAAACTGTGACCCAGTTGGTAGCCGCATATGGTAAAGTGCTTACAACTACAACGTGGCGCAGCCGGCTCCCTCTTCCTCCATTTTATCTGCCGTGTCTGCGCATACCCCCATGCGGTAGATATTATGCATCTCAAAATAAGAAGATGGCATACCCGATAGTAATTATTACTTAATCAACTTCGCGAGGGGAGTTCAAGATTTTTAATCTTCGACAAGGTAGGATGGCGACATTGCAAGTACTTCAGGTGGAAGGGGCTGTGGATAGTGCTGCCACGACAGATGTGAAGAAATCAATCAAGAGAACAAGGGTTGGTAGGCCCAAGGTCAAAACTGGTTGTGCCACCTGCAAGTACGTGTTTCGAATGATGATCATTGCCATTAAATCCTCCTTTCATTAACCAAATACTGTCGTATCCAGGATTAGACGAATCAAGTGTGATGAAGCCAAGCCGCACTGCAAAAGATGTACCAGCACAGGTCGAAGCTGTGATGGTTATGCGATATCTGGTGACAAATCAACCCCTTTCCAAGGTGACCTGGTTCTTTCTCTTGGTTCTATTCTGTCTAACCCACGGAATCCCCTCTTGAATTACCCCGGGACACCACTTGAGCATAGATATTTGGTGTTTTTTCAACGTCAAACAGCACCAATCCTCTCAGGACATTTTGACTCCTATTTCTGGAATGGTCTCCTCCTACAGGTAGGCCACTCAGAGCCCACAATCCAGCATGCCATGATGGCCGTAGCTTCCATCCATGAGCAAGTTGAAGCTGCTGGAAGAGAGCTGTTCAGCCCTGGAATGGATTATGGCCGTTACTTTGCCCTGCAGCAGTACAATAAAGCCATCTCCTGTCTAAACAGACGCTTGTCTGAGGGTTCTCAGTCTGAGGAGATCACATTAATGTGCTGTGTGCTCTTCATTTGTCTCGAGTTCCTGCGGGGAAACATCGACACCGCGATATCGCATCTACATGGTGGGCTTGGGATCATGGCTGCATGGAGAGCTAGAAATCGCAGACTCCTAAACAATGAGGGGCTGCATATAACTTCAGAACCGCATTCGATCCCAGACGATCTGGTCCAGATGTTCTCCCGCTTGACGATCCAGTCCATGCTGTGTGGCCGAGATCCAATGGCTGACTTCCTAAGGTACTCGGAGGCAGACTTGCTGCCATTTACGCCAGCTGTATTCCCAAGTCTCCTGGCTGCAAGAATATCTCTTGACTCTTTGATGAAGATATCTTTGCAATTCCTCCGTGAATCGCACGAACGCTCACACTTCCAAATACAACCAGAAGCCAAATACCGACTTGATAATATAACAAACGCTCTGGACCAATGGTCTCTAGCCTTCGATCTATTCCTAGCCAACTCGTCAGGAACCCGGACGCGTCAAGAAATCCGGGCCGCAACGAACCTGCGGATCCTGAATATAGTGGCGAAAGTCTGGCTGTCCAGTTCTGTTTCGGCAGAGGAATCCCATTTCGACGAGCAAACTGAAGCTTTTTCTGCTATCATCAATCTTGCTGCAACGATGAATTTGTACAATTCCACAGGGGCTGAAATGCTTGAGGACCCTCCTGTGGCAAGCACTCCAGCAGACCGTCCACATAGCTTCACTTTCGAGATGGGCATCATTCCCCCCCTTTATTTCGTCGCTATTAAATGCCGCGTTCCTTCCATTCGCCGTACTGCCATATCTCTGCTCGATACTACTATGCCTCGTAGGGAGGGAATTTGGATTGCTTCACTCTATGTGGCTGTTGCGAAGCGGATCATTCAGATAGAGGAAGCTGATCTCCAGATCGTTGGGCATAAGGATGAGATCGGCGGAGAGTTACTGCCGCCGGAGTGGATGAGGGTGCATGATGCGAGGATCCATTCGATGGCTGAGGAGGACCTGACAGAACGGGTTCAGAAAGTCACGTTCGTTATGAGACCACTCGGTGTCGGCGGGCAGTGGGATATGAGAGATGAGGAAATATTATGGTGAGCAAGATAGCGACTGTTGCTTTGTAACGGCCCGATATCTTCGAATTCTATTGTGATGCCCACTGAGAATTCCCCGATAAATCAACCAGACAGACTGGGCAGCTTTACCGCGTCGGACTGATGTCAACAGAACGTGAGTAAGTCCTCTGTGATAGACGTGCGCATATCGGTTCCAGATTATTAGCATTCGGGGCGTCATTCGAGCCTGTTTCTTGGGGGATTCCACACGCCTTGTTATCATGACGACTTATTAATGGCCGTCATTACTAAAAACAAATTGGACCTGCGATGGATGGTCCTAAAGAAGTGAAAATAATATCCATTGGTTGAATATCGTGTGACAACTATATATATATATATATATTCGATCTTTTTTTTTTTCATCCCACTTGGAATTGTTGCAATGGCAATCATCGTCGAACATTCTCATTCGACACATTTACGATGCGTTCAATGTTGCTGCACTTCACTAGTCGGATCTGAACCTAAGGCAGGGTTCGGAGTTGGAGAAGCTAATTGCAACGAGCATTTTCACGAGCTACGATACATACTTCGCCTCTTGGGCAATTGTATAGATTTATTTGATATAAATTTCAGATACCTAGATCCCCCTACCCGACCTGAAGTAGTAAATCTAGAGATAGATACTAGAGATAGATGCTAGAGATAGATTATAGAAATCCATTACCTTGTCCCTAGTGTGTACCGTCCATGCTCCTACTAGAACTACCGCTAAATTTGATATTGCTAAAAGATGGCAAAAGAAAGAGCAATGCGGAAGAGAGACTTTCGATATCTGATTATAAGATGAATAAGCCCTGTCGGCTTTAGTAGGATTTGTGGGGTTGCGGGGACCTTGTTGGTGCCGAGCCCCGAATATGCGTGTCAAAATATTCCCATTGGGCAATTCAAGCTTAACAATGCCGTGCTTTGGGGACTAACAAGGGCTAAATTAAAGTGCTGACTATTAGGTACTAGTTCTGGA